>FWPU01000820.1_pt1 | contig 98569 bp, 93 predicted proteins | sample 2228361 | NCBI WGS metagenome assembly FWPU01 (sample SAMEA103939777, study PRJEB20133) | metagenome | reverse complement strand
TGGGCAGATAGGTCACAGTAATCTCGTGAATCAAGCGCGCCTTCAAAAAGCGCTGGATGGTGTTCCCACCATCAATATACAGATGCCGATATCCCTGGTTGGCGAGATCTTGAACGATGTCGTTTGGCGGACCAGACTTCAAGGTGACTCTGCTTTGCAGGTGTTCGGGCAAACTTTGCAACGTCGTGGATAGAACGATCACGGGTATACCATACGGCCAATCCTGAAAGGTCAGAACGCTCTCGAACGTGCGACGCCCCATGACAACTGCGTCTACCGAGGAAATGAACTGGTCATAGGTCAACCCTATGCTATCAGCAACAATGTATTCAGATCGCTGAAGCCACGCAATATCGCCATCGGCTTTAGCGATGAACCCGTCTAGGCTCGCGCCGCAATATATGGAACACTTGATTCTCATCTCGTGGACACCTCATTAAGGTGCCGCCCAGCGGTTTGCGTTAGCCGAAAGTGGGCGGCACGCGGACAACGCTTGGGAGCAGTATAACCTTCCGGGCCAGGGGCATAACACCCGCTAGCCTCACGCAGGGCCCTTGGAGCAAAGCGGGCGCCGGGGCGGCAACCCACCGCAAAGTTGTAAGGCAGGCCCAGAAAACCCACACCGGCCCGCCAGGTCTCGGCAAGGGATCGGTGGGGCGCTTTGAGAAAGGTGGCCAGGCCGGTGAAGGACAACTCGTGTGGCGCATGGATCGTCCTTGCGAGCTGTCAGACCTCCTCTTTATCCATCGCCCTGTCCAGCATCTGCCCCACCTCGCGGATGAGCTGGATCAGCAGCCCAAAGCGGGCATCTTTGGTCAGGCCCTTCACATAGCGGGCGTAGATCTGCTGCATGATGGCCCCCACCTTAAAAAGGCCAAACACGTAGTAGAACACCACATCTGAAAGGTCGCGCCCGGTTCTTTCGGCATAGTGCTGCACCAGCTCGGCTCGAGTCAGGTTGCCGGGCAGGTGGGTCAGGCCGAAGCTTTTTAGCCCCGGTGGGTCGCCCTCTTCGGCCCAGTAGGCCAGGGTGGTGCCTAGATCCATCAGGGGGTCGCCAATGGTGGCCATCTCCCAGTCCAGCACGGCCATCACCCGTTCCAGCGCGGGGTCGAAGATCAGGTTGTCGTACTTGAAGTCGTTGTGGATCAGGGCCGCCCCCGACTCGGGCCGCAGGTGTTCGGCCAGCCAGGCCATGGCCCGCTCCATGCCGGGAATGTGCTCGGTGCGGGCGTTCCGGTAGCGCTGGCTCCAGCCCTCCACCTGCCGGCGCACGTACCCTTCGGGCCTGCCCAGGTCGGCCAGGCCAGCCTGGCGGTAGTCGAGGACGTGCAGTTCCCCCAAAGCCTCCAGCGCAGCCAGGGAAAGCTGTCGCATGCGCGGAGGGGTCAGGCTTTCTAAGGGCTTATTGCGCAGGATAACCCCCTGAAGCCGCTCCATCAGGTAAAAAGGCGCCCCGATTACCCCTTCGTCGGGGCAGTACAGCACGGGCCGGGGCACCTTGGGGTAATGGGGGTATAGGGCCGAGAGGATGCGGTACTCCCGGCCCATATCGTGGGCGCTTTTGATCTGGGCCCCAAAGGGCGGGCGGCGTAGCACCAGTTCCTGCTGGCCCAGGCGCACAAGATAGGTCAGGTTGGAGTAACCCTTGGGAAACTGCCACACCTCGAGGTTTCCCCAGGCCCCTGGCAGGTTTTCTCGCAAGTAGGCCTCTAAGCGGGCGGTGTCCAGTTCCTCGCCAGGCCGGATGGGGCTGGGCTGGTCGATCATGGCACCCTCACAAGGCCACCTCGAGGCCGTACTTCTTCAGCTCGGCCCGGGCCACCACGGTCTTGTGCACCTCGTCGGCCCCATCGTAGATGCGGGCGGCCCGCTCGTGGCGGTAGAAGAAGGCCAGCAAAAGATCGTCGGACAGGCCCAGGCCCCCATGTACCTGAATGGCCCGATCCACCGCCCGCTGCAAGACCCCCGCCACGAAAAACTTGATGAGCGAGATTTCCACCCGGGCCTGCTCGGCCCCCTCGGCCTCCACCTTGTGGGCGGCATCCAGCACCATCAGCCGGGCCGCGTGCACCTCGGCCTTGGTCTCGGCAATGAGGTGCTGGATAGCCTGCTTGGAGCCCAGGGGCTGGCCCGGGGCCAGCTCGCGCCGGGCCGCATAGGCGCACATCATCTCCAAGCAGCGCTGGGCGATGCCCACCCAGCGCATACAGTGGTGTATCCGCCCAGGCCCCAGCCGCTCCTGGGCGATGGCAAAGCCCTTGCCCCTGGGGCCCAGCAGGTTTTCCGCCGGCACCCGCACCCCCTCCAAGCGTAGCTCGGAATGGCTCATCCAGCCCTGGCCCTCCTCCCCCATCACCGGAATCTTGCGCACCGGCACCAGCCCTGGGGTATCGGTAGGCACGATAATCTGGCTGGCCCGGGCGTAGGGGCTGGGGGCCTCGGGGTCGGTAATGGCCATCACAATCACGAAGGCCGCCCCCTCGAGGCCGGTGGTGTACCACTTGTGCCCCTGGATCACCCACTCATCCCCTTGCAAAACCGCCCGGGTCTCCATCCAGGCTGGATTAGAACCGGGGCGCTCCGGCTCGGTCATGGCGAAGGCACTGCGAATACGCCCTTCGGTCAGGGGCTTCAGGTAGCGGGCCTGCTGCTCCGGGCTGCCGTGCCTGAGCAGCACCTCCATATTGCCGATGTCCGGGGCCTGGGTGTTGAAGACGTAGTGCCCCAGGGGGCTCTGGCCCAGCACCTCGCTCCAGCGGGCAAACTCACCCAGGCCCAGGCCCAGCCCCCAGGGGGGTGGCAATGGGGGCAGCCACCAGCCCCGTGCCCGAACCTCCTGGCGCAAGGCCAGTAGCTCGGGCTCCACCGCGGCAAACCCTTCCCGCAAGAACCGCGCCTCGAGCGGGAATACCCGCTCCTGCACAAACGCCCGTACCGCCTCGAGGGGGTGCATTTGTACTCAGTTTAAGGCCTGCTTTCTAAAGCGTCTATCGGCAAAGCAGGCCCTGCGAGGCGCTCGAGGGGCTCAAACTTCCAGCCAAACCTGACCCTGCTCTATTCGAGTCTTATAGGCCTTGACCGGACGGGGTGCAGGTAGGGTGGCCTTGCCGGTGCGCAGGTTGAAGCGGGCCCCATGGCGCGTACAACGGATGGTCTCCCCCTCGACCGGCCCGTCGGAGAGAGGATTTTTGTCGTGGGTGCAGAGGTCGGAAATGGCGAAAACCTCCTCCCCGGTATAGATCAGCAACACTGGGGTTTTCTCCCCCTCCACCCGCACCACCAGGCGGCCATTCTGAAACTCTTCTAACTTGGCAACTGGAATCCACATACCTTCCCCTACCAGAACCCCGGAGGCCGCGACCCCCGGGGCTTCCAAGAGCTATCCGCCAAACCCTATATCCGTACCTTTTCCTCGATGATGCTCTCGATGTACTGGCGCAAAGGTTCAATGGGAATGCGGGTCAGCACATCGGTCATATGGCCCTTGACCAGAATCTGCTGGGCCATGTGGCGGGGCAAGCCTCGGCTCATCAGGTAGAAAAGCTCCTCGGGGGCTACCGGTGCGGTGGAGGAACCGTGGGAGCAGCGCACGTCGTTGGCGCCAATCTCGAGCTGGGGCACACTGTCGGCCCGGGCCTCCGCCGAGAGCAGCAGGTTGCGGTTGGTCTGGTAGGCATCGGTCTTCTGAGCCCCCTGCTCGACCTTGATTAACCCGGCGTAGACCGTGCGGCTCTGGTCCTTGGCCGCGCCTTTGTAGAGCACGTCGGAGTGGGCGTGGTCGGCCACGTGGTGCTGCAGGGTGTAGTGGTCCACATGCTCGGTGCCCGAGGTAAAGTACAGGCCCAGCATCTCCGAGAAAGACCCCGGCCCCAGCATCTCCGACTGCACCTCGGCCCGGCTCAGGCTCGAGCCCATGTTCACCACCAGGTCGTTGAGGGTGGCATCCCGCTGGAGGAGGGCCCGCTGACGGTGGAAGTGGTAGAAGCCCCGGCCCAAAAGCTGGATGTGGGCGTGGCGCACCTTGGCCCCATCGGCCAGCACGATCTCGGTGGCCGAGGTGTTCACCGAAGGGGGCACCTGGCTGGGCGAGAGGTACTCTTCGATGTACACCGCCTGGCTGTGGGCCTCGGCCACGATCAGGGTACGCGAGCCCGAGAGCTGGCCCCCTTCCAGGTACTTAAACACCCCCAGCGGCTTGCTGAAGGCCACATTTTTGGGAACGTACAGAAAGACCCCGTGGGTGAAAAACGCGGCATTGAGAGCGGGAATCTTGTCGTTCTCTGGGCGGTTTTGCTGGGGGCCCACCCAATCGGCCCAGTTCACCGCCTTGAAAAGATGGGCCTCGACCAGGTCAGGATACTGAGTCAGGGCCTGGTGCAGGCTGGTGAGGATAACCCCTTGCTGCCGTAGCTCCTCGGGCAGCTCGAGGTGCACCAGCTCAGCCCCCACAAAGACCGCATAGCCCGCAAGCTGGGCCTGGGCCAGCCGATCCAGCACCGCTTGAGGAATGGCCTTGGGCTTACCTGTCGGCAGCTCGAGGGGCAGTTCCTCGAAGGGCACCTCGGTGATGTCGGTGTACTTCCACTCCTCGGTGCGGGGGGTGGGGTAGGGCAGCTTGGCAAAGGTCTCCCAGGCCGCCAAGCGCTTTTGCAAAAGCCACGCGGGCTCGCCTAGCTTGGCCGAGACCTCGAGCACCTGGTCACGGGAAAGGGTTGCTGTGCGTTCCATCTACCCCACCGACCCTTCCATCTCCAGTTCAATCAGCTTGTTCAACTCCACGGCGTACTCCAGCGGCAACTCCTTGGCCACCGGCTCGATGAAGCCCCGCACAATCAGGGCCGCTGCCTCGTCCTCGGGCAGGCCCCGGCTTTGCAGATAGAAGATCTGCTCGTCGTTGAGGCGGCTCACCGTAGCCTCGTGGCCTACGGTGGCGGTATCGTCCTCGATCTCCATGTAGGGGTAGGTATCGGTGCGCGACTCCTCGTTGATGAGCAAAGCGTCGCATTCCACGTTCACCTTGACGTGCTTGGCCCCCTCATAGACCCGGATCAAGCCGCGGTAGCTGCTGCGGCCCGAGCCTTTGGAAATGCTCTTGGACACGATGGAGCCCCCCGTATGGGGCGCAGCAAAAATGAGTTTGCCCCCGGCGTCTTGGTGCTGGCCGCTGCTCGCGAAGGCGATGGAGAGAATGTCCGAGCGGGCCCCTTCCTCCACCAGGTAGGAGGAGGGGTACTTCATGGTCACCTTGGAGCCTAGGTTGCCATCCAGCCACATGTGGTAGGCGTCTTTCTTGACCAAGGCCCGCTGGGTCACCAGGTTGTACATGTTGTGCGGCCAGTTCTGGATGGTGGTGTAGCGGCTCCTGGCCCCCTCGTTCACCACGATCTCGATGACCCCAGAGTGGAAGGAGTCGGTGGTGTAGACCGGGGCGGTGCAACCCTCGATGTAGTGAACCTCGGCTCCCTCGTCTACCACAATGATGGTCCGCTCGAACTGGCCCAGCTCGGCGGTGTTGACCCGGAAGTAGGCCTGCAGGGGGAGCTCCACCTTAACCCCCTTGGGCACATACACAAACGAGCCGCCCGACCAGACCGCCGAGTTGAGCGCGGCGTACTTGTTATCCTCCGGCGGTACCACGGTGGCGAAGTACTCACGGAACAGATCCTCGTGCTGCTTGAGGCCCTCCTCGATGGAGACGAAAATCACCCCCAGACGCTTTAGCTCCTCCCGCACCTGGTGGTAGACCATCTCCGAGTCGTACTGCGCCCCCACCCCAGCCAGCACCTTGCGCTCGGCCTCGGGGATGCCCAGCCGCTCGTAGGTTTTGCGAATCTCCTCGGGCACCTCCTCCCAGCTTGTGGCGTCGCGCTTCTCGGTGGGCTTGGCGTAAAAGTAAATCTCGTCCATATTGAGCCCCGAAAGGTCGGGGCCCCAGGTGGGCACCGGCTTAGACTGGTAGATTTCCAGGGCCTTGAGGCGGAACTCGAGCATCCAGGCGGGTTCGTCCTTGTGGTAGCTGATGGCCTCCACCACCCGGCGGCTCAGCCCCTTTTCCGCCTTCCATACCGGCTTCACCTCGTCCACGAAGCCGTATTTGTACTCGCTGCCTATCTGTTCGATTTCCAGGGTGTCGGACATATTGACCTCGCCTTAGCTGCCCGCCACAGCCAGTTCTTTGACCCACTCGTAGCCCCGCTCCTCGAGCTGAAGGGCCAGCTCAGGGCCACCCGAGGTAACGATGCGGCCATCCATCATCACGTGCACCGCGTCGGGCACGATGTAGTTCAGGATGCGCTGGTAGTGGGTGATCAGCAAAGCCCCGAAGTTGGGGCCGCGCATGGCGTTAACCCCCTTGGAGACCACCTTCAACGCGTCGATATCTAGGCCGGAGTCGGTCTCGTCCAGGATGGCATAGGTGGGCTCGAGCACCATCATGTGCATGATCTCGTTGCGCTTCTTCTCCCCCCCGCTAAAGCCGTCATTGAGGTAGCGGGTGAGGATGCTCTCGTCCCAGTCCAGGGTTTTCAAAGCCTTCTGCAGCCGGTCGTAGAACTCCATCATGCTCACTTCCTCACCCTTCTTGGCCTGCAGGGCCAGGCGCAGGAAGTTGGCATTGGAGACCCCCGGCACCTCCACGGGGTACTGGAAGGCCAGGAAAAGCCCCTTGCGGGCGCGCTCGTCGGGCTCAAGCCCCAGGATGCTCTCCCCATCCACCAGGATGTCCCCAGCGGTCACCTCGTAGCTGGGGTCACCCGCGATAATCTTGCCCAGGGTGCTCTTACCCGCCCCGTTGGGGCCCATTACCGCATGAATCTGGCCCTTGGGTACTACCAGGTTGACCCCTTTCAGGATGACCTCACCGCTGTCGGCAATCTTGGCGTGCAGGTTGCGGATTTCCAGTTGGTTGACCATGCTTTTCCCTCTTCTAGGCTAGGCTTTAACTACAGGGCTCTTACTGCGAATCACTCGCAATAAGAGTATACACCCCGTTCCCCAGAAAATATAGTAATTTAGTCGGGATTTGGGAAACCCGGCTTACAAAGCCAGCTTCGCCTCAGGCACCCCCCAGGTTGGGCTTGACTTTGGGCACCACCCGGGGCGGCTCTTTTTCTTCCTTAGGCGGTTCAGCGGCGGGCTCGCTCTCCAGGGGCTCGCCCTCGACCACCCGTACAAACTCCTCGGCATTGAGCGTCTCCCGCTCCAGAAGGGTTCGCGCCACCCGCTCGAGCACCTCTTTTTTCTCCGAGAGCAGCTGCAGTACCTTGTCGTGCTGCTCCTGCAAAAGCTTCTGCACCGCCTCGTCTATGCGCCGGGCCGTATCCTCGGAGTACTGCCGGGTATCGTAGCCCCCCAGATAGGTATCCTCGCGCACCTGGTAGGCCACCATGCCAAACTCGGGGTGCATGCCCCACTCGGTGATCATCCGCCGGGCCAGATCGGTAGCCTGGCGGAAATCGTTTTCTGCCCCAGTGGTCACGTCATCGAAGATGAGCTCCTCGGCCACCCGCCCAGCCAGGGCTACTGCAATCTGGTCGGTCAGGCGCTTTTTGCTCCAGTGCAGGGTGTCCTGGCGGCTGGGCATCATAAAGCCCATGGCCCGCCCGCGCGGCACAATGGTGACCTTGTGCACCTTGTCGGCATGCTCCAGGAAATGCGCTGCCAGGGCATGTCCGGCCTCGTGGTAGGCGGTCACCTCGCGGTCTTTCTGGCTCAGCACCAGGCTCTTCCTAGCCGGCCCCATGATGACCCGGTCGGCGGCTTCCTCGAGGTCCTTCATGGTGATTTTCTTGCGCCCATCCCGGGCCGCCAACAAAGCGGCCTCGTTGAGCAGGTTCTCCAGGTCCGCCCCCACAAACCCCGGGGTGCGCTTGGCCAGCAAAGCCAGGTCCACGTCCTCGGCCAAAGGCTTACCCTTAGCGTGGATTCTCAGAATCTGCTCCCGCCCCCGCACATCGGGGGCGTCAATGGCCACCTGGCGGTCGAAGCGACCCGGACGCAACAGGGCTGGGTCAAGCACATCGGGGCGGTTGGTCGCCGCCATGACGATAATGCTGGACTCCTTCTCGAAGCCGTCCAGTTCCACCAAGAGCTGGTTGAGGGTCTGCTCCCGCTCGTCGTTGCCCCCGCCCACCCCACCGCCACGGCGACGGCCTACCGCGTCAATTTCGTCGATGAAAATGATGCAAGGAGCGTGGCGCTTGGCGGTCTCGAACAGATCGCGCACCCGGGCTGCCCCCACCCCCACGAACATCTCCACAAAGTCTGAGCCGGAAGCAGCGATGAAGGGCACCTTGGCCTCGCCGGCCACCGCCCGGGCGATGTGGGTCTTGCCCGAACCGGGCGGCCCCACCAACAAGACCCCCTTGGGAATGCGGGCGCCCATCTCGTGAAAGCGGGCAGGCGACTTGAGGAACTCCACAATCTCCTTGAGCTCTTCCTTGGCCTCCTCGCATCCTGCCACATCCTTGAAGCTGGTCTTGGGGGCCTCGGTCAGAACCCTGGCCCGGCTTTTGGTAAAGCTGAAGGCGCTATCCCCCGAGGGGCTGCGATTGCGCGAGAAGAAGAAGAAAATCCCTATTAAAAGCCCCACCAGCAGCAAGGGAATCAGAAAGCCCAGCATGGGGTTTTCCCTTCTGGGCGGGGCGATCTCCACCACGATTTTCTTCTCGCCCCACTCGCGGATGGTGGTGGTGTCGATGGGCCCTGGAGCAAAGGTCAGGTACGGTTCGCCGCCGTCCTTAGGGGTTACGTTGAGCTGCCGTCCATCCACCAGAATTTTGGCCACCCGGCCTGCTTCCACCTCGTTGAGGAAGTTGGTGTAGGCCACCTGACTGACCGGCTGCTGACCCGAGGTTAGGCTGAACGCCCAGGCAATCAGAATGGCCACCAGCAGGACAAACCAGAGGTTGAACGGCAAGCGGTTCATCGTTCTTTTAGGGTACACCCAATTGCCCGGGCAAAGGTAGCGGAAACAACCGTGCGCGGCAGGGCAGTACCCTTCTCGAGTCCTCCTTTTGATCGCACGCTGGATCAAACTTGACAATAGTAGACTCAACTCCATTGACAAAATGAGTAGAAATAGCTACCATTTAGGGTAGTGAACCGCGCTTAGTGCGGTCATTGGAGGAGATATGGCCAAAGCCGTAGGAATCGACCTGGGAACCACCAACAGCGTCATCGCCATTATGGAAGGCGGGGCGCCCGTAGTATTGGAAAACGCCGAAGGTGAGCGCACCACCCCCAGCGTGGTGGCCTATAAGGGAAGCGACCAGCTCGTAGGCCGGGTGGCCCGGCGGCAGGCGGTGCTGAACCCCGAGGGCACTGTGTTCGAGATCAAGCGCTTCATCGGACGTCGCTGGGAGGAGGTACAGGAAGAGGCCAAGCGTATGCCCTACAAGGTAGTGCCTGGCCCCGATGGCGGGGTGCGGGTGGACATCCAGGGCAAGCTCTATACCCCCGAGGAAATCTCGGCCATGATTCTGCGCAAGCTGGTGGAGGACGCCTCGAAGAAGCTGGGCGAAAAGATTACCAAGGCGGTGATTACCGTTCCCGCCTACTTCAACAACGTCCAGCGCGAGGCCACCGCCAACGCGGGCCGGATCGCTGGCCTCGAGGTCTTGCGCATCGTCAACGAGCCCACCGCCGCCGCACTGGCCTATGGGCTGGACAAGAAGGGCCACGAGACCGTGCTGGTCTTCGACCTGGGCGGGGGTACCTTCGATGTGACGGTGCTGGAGATCGGCGAGGGCGTCTTCGAGGTCAAGGCCACCGCAGGGGATACCCACCTGGGTGGCTCCGACTTTGACCACGCCATCGTGAACTGGCTGGTCGAGGAGTTCAAGAAGGAGTCCGGTGGGGTTGACCTCAAGGCCGACCGCCAGGCCCTGCAGCGTCTGATTGAGGCAGCAGAGAAGGCCAAGATCGAGCTTTCCAACGTCACTGAGACCACCATCAGCCTGCCCTTCATCGGCCTGGACCCGGTCTCCAAGACCCCGCTGCACCTCGAGCGCAAGCTAACCCGGGCCAAGTTCGAGGAGCTCATCCAGCCGCTTTTGAAGCGGATTCGTGGCCCGGTAGAACAAGCCTTGCGCGACGCCGGGCTGAGCGCCGCCCAGATTGACGAGGTGCTGCTGGTCGGCGGTTCCACCCGGGTGCCCGCCGTGCAACAGATCGTGAAGGAGATGCTGGGCAAGGAGCCCAACCGCAGCGTGAACCCCGACGAGGTGGTGGCCCTGGGGGCTGCGGTGCAGGCTGGGGTGCTCACCGGGCATGTAGAGGACGTGGTGCTCCTGGACGTGACCCCGCTCTCGCTGGGGGTGGAGACCAAAGGTGGGGTCTGCACGGTTCTGATTCCGCGCAACACCACCGTGCCTACCCGCAAGTCGGAGATCTTCACCACCGCGGAACACAACCAGCCCTCGGTGGAGATTCATGTGCTACAAGGGGAGCGTCCCATGGCCGCGGACAACAAGAGTCTGGGCCGCTTCCGCTTGGATGGCATCCCGCCCATGCCGGCCGGGGTACCCCAGATCGAGGTAACCTTCGACATCGACGCCAACGGTATCCTGCACGTGACGGCCAAGGAGAAGTCCACCGGCAAGGAGGCCTCCATCACCATCCAGAACACCACCACCCTCTCCGAGCAGGAAATCCAACGCATGATCAAGGAAGCCGAGGCCAACGCCGAGGCCGACCGCCGGCGCAAGGAGCACGCCGATCTCCGGAACAACCTCGATACCGCCCGCATCCAAGCCGAGCGGGTGATGGGCGAGAAGGAAAGCACCCCCGAGGCCAAGAGCCGGCTGGAGGCGGCCATTAGCCGGGCCAAGAACCTTGTGGAAAACGATGCTGCCGACGCCGAGTTGCGCAGCGCCACCGAGGAATTGCTGGCGGCCTTGCAGGCCTATGAGCAAGGGGCCGCGGCCCGGACAGGGCAGGCCTCGTCCAGCAGCCCCCGCTCTGACGACGTGATTGACGCCGACTACAAGCCCGCCGACTAAACCCCCTCCCAGTCCCACGGTGGGCCGGCAGACCCCACCGTGGGTCGCCAACCCTGAGGTTAGCCTGTATGGAAAAAGAGAACCTAGCCCCCGAACCCATCCCCACCGAGCCCTCAGGTGAGCCCGAAGCGGTAGATCGCTTGAGGGGTGAGGTGGAGTTCCTCAAGGCCGAGCTCGAGGCTTCCAAAGACAAGTTTCTGCGCCTGTACGCTGATTTTGAAAACTATAAAAAGCGCATGGTGCACGAACTGGAAGCCGCCCAGCGCAATGGAAAATTCGAGGCGATACGGGCCCTCCTTAGCACCATGGACGACCTCGAGCGGGCCCTGGGCTTCGCCAGCGTCAAGCCCGAGGATCTGATCCCAGGGGTTAAGTCCGTGCTGGAAAACTTCGTGCGCAACCTCAAGAGCCTGGGTGTGGAAAGCGTACCGGGTGCAGGAGCCGAGTTCGACCCGCGCTACCACGAGGCCATCGGGGCGGTGGAAGGCGAAGAGGGCAAGGTGGTGCACGTATACCAGCAGGGTTTCAAATACGGCGATCTGCTGGTACGCCCAGCCCGGGTGGTGGTAGGCAGCGGGAAAGCCCAGAACGAGGAAACCCCAAGCCAAAACAGCGAACCTAGCGCTTAGCTAAGCCAAGCCCCAAACCCATATGGCCTACAAGGACTACTACAAAATTCTAGGGGTAGCCAAAAACGCCTCGGAAGAGGAGATCAAAAAGGCCTTCCGACGGCTGGCCCGCAAGTACCACCCCGACGTGAACAAGGAGCCGGGGGCTGAGGAGAAGTTCAAGGAGATCAACGAAGCCTATACGGTCCTTTCCGATCCAGAAAAGCGCCGGTTCTACGACACCTACGGCACGTCGGTAGGGAGCGGGCAGTGGCAAGGACCCCCCCCAGGCCAGGGAGGGTTTGGTGGCTTCAGCGGCAATGTGGGAGATTTCTCCGATTTCTTCCAGCAGCTCTTTGGCCACTTTGCGGGAAGGGGCGGGTTTGGCGACCTATTCGAAGAAACCGCCCGCCCGGGTCCGCGCCGGGCAGCCCGCGACCTCGAGGCCGAGCTACCCTTGAGCCTAGAAGAGGCCTATCGCGGGGGTGAAAAAACCCTCTCGGTAGGCGCAGAACGCCTTACCGTGCGGATTCCCCCTGGGGTGCGGGAAGGGCAGAAGATCCGCCTAGTGGGCAAGGGGCGGAACGGGGGGGATTTGTACCTGAAGGTTCAGCTACAGCCCCATCCTCAGATGCGCCTCGAGGGCGACGACCTCTACTCGGTGGTAGAGGTGCCGGCCCCTATTGCCGTACTGGGGGGCAAGGTGCGGGTACAGACCCTCGACGGCCCAGTAGAGCTCACCATTCCCAAAGGCACCCAGGCCGACCGTAAGCTGCGCCTGGCGGGCAAGGGCTGGCCCCGCAGGGATGGCCGCCGGGGCGACCAGTACGCCGAGGTTCGCATCACCATCCCTACCCATCCCAGCCCGGAGGAAGAGCGCTTATATGGCGAGCTAGCCCGGTTGCTCAAGGTACCCTAAGGCTATTCCGGCCCCGCTCCACCACGTTTGAGAGCAGCCAAGCCCCCAAGCCAAAAACCGCCGCCTGGGCAATCCAGCCCAGGGCGTAATTTTGGCTCAGATCCACCAACAGGCCAAACAGGGGCGGGGCCGAGGCGATGCCAATGGAGGTAAAAACCAGGCCAAACCCCACTACCCGACCCTCCCAGCCTGGGGGTGAAAGCTCGGTCAGCAAGGAAAAGTGCAGGCCCTGCCAACCTAGCGCGGTAGCCCCGTAGAGCACCACGACCAGGCCCTTGAGCCACAAGGGGGTACCCAAAGGCAACCAGGCCAGCAGCAGCGCACTAAGGCTAGCTAGGCCCACCATCATCACCAGTAGCGGTTTGCGCGCGCCCCCCAGCCGGTCGGAAAGCCACGACCAGAACACCCGGCTAAAGGCCCCAGCCAGCTGGGCCAGGGTCAGAAAGGCTGCCCCGGTCAGCTCGGGAACCCCATAGCGCTCCTTGAGGTAGAGGATGAGGTAGGTGATCATCACAAACTGGCCTGTAGGTAGGGTTACCCCCGCCACCGCCGCCAACAGGATGTTCCGCTCGCGCAGCACCTGCCGCAGGGTGGGGTGCTGGGCAGGGCTATGGGGCTGGGCACGAGGCAGCAGGCTTTCGTAGTAGAGCCGAGCGGCTATCCAAGCCGCCAGCACCGCCAGCAAGGCGGCGGCTAGCGAGGCCCAGCGCCAACCGGCCAGATAGGCCACCGTGGGCAAAACCATAGCCGCCAACGCTCCCCCCAAGGGAACCGACATCTGCCGCAAGCCAATCACCAAGCCGCGCCGCTCAGGGGGAAACGACTGGGCTACCGCCTGCGAGCCAGCCGGGGTAGCCGAAGCCACCACCAGGCCCAGCAAAAAAAGGAAGGGAATAAACACCCAAGCGCTACGGACCAGCAGGGCAATGACCACGGCTAAGGCCGCCCCCCAAAGGGTGCCGGCAATCATCACGGTGCGGCTACCCAGCCGGTCGGTAAGCCAGCCCGAGGGCAAGGCCCCCAGCATGGTACCCAGGTAGATGTAGGTATTGAGCAGACCCACCGCCGCCAGGGAAAGCCCCAGATCGGCGCGGATATAGGGGGCCAGGGTGGGGTAGGCCTGTCCAAGGAGGGATACGGCGGTTCCTGCAGTCATGGCAGCGAGGAGGACAGCCCAGGGCGACATGCGAGCTCTAGGCTACCGCAAAACCCCCTTGGGCTCCCAGGGCCGGTAGACTAGGCTGGATGCGCGACCTCGATGCTCAGGAAACCTACCTAGCCGACCGTCTGGGTCTGGCCCTCGAGCTGCGCGATCTGGTGGGCAGCGGGCCAGTGCCCCAAGGCCCCTATGCCCCACCCCATGGGGTGGTGGGGTTTGGCGAAGGCTGGTGGGCCGCGCAGCTGGCCCGCGACTTCGCCCCGGAGTTCACCGCCCAGGGTACCCAGTTCGTCCTCGAGGGCGGCTACGATTTTGGCCGCGCTGCCGGGGCTGGGCTTTATGCCGCCTTGGGCCAGAGCGAGGTGGTGCGCCTGGGCTTCCAGGAAAACGTCGAGGTAGAGGTGCCCTCCCACCCCCTTTCCACCTACCACTACCTGCGCTTTTTGCTGCTGGCCACCCAGCAGTCCGAGGCGCTGGCCCGCATCGACCGGGCCTTGCTGCTGGAACGGGAGCGGTTACGCCCCGAGGTGAGTCTGGGCAAAAACCCTGCCAAGTTCCTGGCCTATACCCTGCTCGAGCGCACCCCTTTGTGGGTGGTGCCCGAGCACTACCCCGGCCTGGCCCAGGCTCTCCAGCAGACCTTTGCCCGCATCGGCAAAAGCCTTTCCATCACCCCTCCGCCCTTGGCCCTGGAGTTTTTTGTGACCGGCCTCGAGGCCCGCCACGAACAAGGCGACCCCATCGCCGCGGTTCTCCTGGGGGAAAGCGAGAGCCAAGCCTATGCCCGGGAAATCCTGGAAAACCGAGTGGACACCCTCATCGAGCTGCCCGAACCTGAGGCCGAAGGCACCCTGGCCAAGGCCCTGTGCTACTGGTACCGCATCGCCTGGACCAGCTACTACCTGGCCCTCCTATATGGCGTAGAACCGGGCGACTGGGAGGTGCTACACAACCTGCGCCGGGCCGCTGGATGAAAGCCAGTGCACCTTAGGCCCGCTAGGCTCGGGATATGCTGAGCTGTGCTGCCGTTCCTCCTCGCCTGGCTCCACGCCACCAACGACCTATTCGGCGCTTTCCTAACCCCTCTGCTCCCCAAACTCCAGGCCGCCTTTAGCACCAGCTACGGTGCGGTCTCCCTGCTGGTAGCCCTGCAATCCCTCACCGGCAGCCTTTTGCAGCCTTTGGCTGGGCTGGTGGCCGACCGCTACGACCGCCGGGTTCTGGCCGCGCTGGGCCCCTTGCTGATGGCCCTGGGTGGAGGTCTTTTGGGCTTCTTCCCCAATCTCTGGGTGGCGGGGATGGTACTGGCTTTGTCTGGCCTGGGCTCGGCCCTGTTCCACTCGGCAGGCGCAGCCCTGGTCGGGCAGTACGCCGACCCGGCCCGCCGAGGCTTCTGGTTGAGCTTTTTCGGCACCGGAGGCTATATCGGCCTGGCTCTGGGCCCCATCGTGTCGTTGGGCGTGGTCAACCAGTGGGGGCTGCCCTCCTTGGCCTGGTTCATCCCCCTGGCCCTGGCACCAGCTTTTTTGCTGTTGCGCCAGGCTCCCCCAGCCCGGCTACAAACCCGCCCCTCCTCGTTCGCCGACCTAAAGCGGGTCTTCCACGGGCAGGTCGCTCGGCTGTGGGCGGTCTCGACCCTACGCAGCATCGTGTTCATGAGCTTCTCCACCACCATTCCCTTCTGGTTCCACCAAAGGGGCATCCCTGATAGCTATGTGGCCCTTACCCTTTCGGTCTACAGCATTGCGGCTACCGCAGGGGCTTTCCTGGGGGGAACCCTCTCCGACCGTCTGGGCCGGCGCAACGTGCTGGTGGGCACCATGGCCTTTGCCATTCCGCTTTATCTGGCGCTATTGCTCCTGCCACCGGAAAACTGGCTTTACGTGGGGCTGCTGGCCCTTACCGGGGCGCTGATGAACGCCGGGGTGCCGGTGGCGGTAGCCATGGCCCAGGAGCATGAGCCCAGCCAGATGGCCACCGTCTCGGGGCTTCTGATGGGCTTCACCTGGGGCTTTGCTGGACTCTTGTATGGGGTCGTGGGGCCCCTTATCGAGCGCTTTGGGGTGCTGGAGAGCCTGAGTGGGCTGGGCCTGCTGCTTATTCCCGCCCTTACCCTGTCGTTGGCGGTGCGTGAGGCCAACCCTCGCTTTTCGCCCATGGCCGGCAAGGACACCTGAAGCGCGGGCCCCCTATTTCGCCAGCGGCTTTAAGGGAGTACAATAGGGCCAACGTTCAGAGCCAAGGGGTTGGCCAAGGGGTATTTGCCCAGTGGGTAGGGCCATTCCATAGCACAAGCCCCATCCCTCACTTGGCCTCACCAAACTCTGGGAGGTGAGCGTATGACCAGCACCGTACGGCAGCTCCTCCAAGCCAAGGGCCACCTAGTGCACACCATCCCGGCAGGGGCCACGGTGTTCGAGGCCTTAGAGCGCATGGCCGCCTACGATGTGGGCGCTTTGATGGTGGTAGAGGGTAACCAGCTAGTAGGCGTCTTCTCCGAGCGGGACTACGCTCGCAAGATCGTGCTGATGGGGCGCATCTCCAAGGACACCCTGGTGCGGGAGGTCATGACCGATGAGCCCATTACAATCAGCCCGGAGACCACCGTGGCCGACTGTATGAACCTGATGACCGGCCACCGGGTGCGCCACCTACCGGTCATGGAAAACGGGCAACTGGTGGGGGTGGTCTCCATTGGGGATGTGGTCAAAGCCATCATGACCCAGCAGGAGTTTATGATTGCCGAACTCGAGAGCTATATCACTGGCTCGCGCTAGCCGCTGCGGTGCCCCTTCGGCCCGACTAGCCAGCCCAGGCCCAGGCTAACCAGCGCAAGCAGAATGGCGCCCCAAAAAGCCCCCCAAAACCCCCGTACCTCCAATGGGGTCAGGGCGGCCACCCCCCACAGCACCAGGGCATTGACCACCAGGGTGAAAAGGCCCAGGGTAAGGATATTCAAGGGCAGGGTGAGCCACAGCAGCAGGGGCTTGAGCAGGGCGTTGATCAGGCCAAAGACCAGCCCGGCCAGCAGATAGGCCGCCCAACCGCTGCCCGCCGCAAAATAAAGACCTCCGTAAAACTGGGCCACCAACCACAAAGCCAGGGCGTTGAGCAATAGCCGCAACAAGAGGATTCGCACTGGCCCAGCATACCCTTTAGCGCCGGGGAAAGCGAAAGGCCAAAAAAATGGAAATTAACCCCAGAGCAGCGCTCAGGATGGCCCAGGGTCTATGGTTCTGCACTGCCCGTACCGGCGGTAAGACCCCGCTCTGATAGGCCTGGTTTTGGTTGAAAGCCAGCACATCCACCGCTGCAGGAGCCCCCGCCGGACCTTCGAGCACCCAGCCCCCCCCACCGGGCCGCACCGGGCGAAAGTGCCATAGAGTAAAGGGGTCGTAAAGGCCCACCGCCACGTAGTAGCCGTAGTCGCCTGGGGGAAGGTTGGCGGCCACCTCGAGCCACTCCCCATTCCGACTCAGAACCACCGGCTGCACCCGGCCATCGGGGCGATGCTCCTCGGCTTTCCAACCGGTGAGTAGATAGGCCCAGTTCCAGCCCTGCCCTGGCGGGGTTTTGAAACCGGCTCCGGGCAACGCTTCCTGGCCGCCTGGCTCGGTGTCGATGTAGATGGCCACTGTGGCCAGGGAAAAACCATGGGGCGCGTTGGCGGGATTGGGGTAGCGGTGAAGCCGCACCCTCAGCACCCCCTTCTCACCGCTCTGCAGGGCCTCAAAGCCGGTCAGGTCGGCGAAGCCTCCCTCGGCATACAAGGCTGCGCGGGGATAGGCATAGCCCAAGCCGTAGTCGTCACCTATGGGGTCGGTAAAGAGCAGGGGAATCATAGCAGCGAGCGCGGCTGGCACAAGGCCATGAGCGCCTGAACCAGCCGGCTGGGGCCGTGCTGGGCCTGGCCGGGCTCGAGGAAATCGTCAGCCACGATCCGCACCCCAAGCCCCTTGAAGCGCTCGGGATTGAAGCGCACCGGCTGCTGGCCTTCCGCCTGGTAACGCTCGAGCACCGCCCTAGGGATGGGTGCATTGTTCACCAGGACCACACCGGGCTTGCGCCCCAGGTGCTGCTCGATGGCCTGGAAGTGGTCGAAAGCATCCATACCCTCGGTCTCGCCCCGTTCGCTCATGATATTGACGATGTAGACCAGCTTGGCCTGGGAACGCTGAATAGCAGTCTGGATACCCTTGGGCAGAAAGCTGGGAATCACACTGGAGTACAGGCTACCCGGCCCCAGCACAATCATCTCAGCTTTCTGCAGGGCCTCTATCGCCTCGGGCATGGCCGCCACATCCATAGGCGCCAGGCCCACCTTGAAGATGCGCCCCTTCCGCTCGCGCAAAGCGGTTTCGCCCACCACCCGGCTGCCGTCGTCGCGTTCGGCCCAGAGCCGGGCCGCTTCGTAGGTCGAGGGCCAGACCGCCCCCCGCAAACGCAACACCTGGTTGGCCTGGCGTATGGCCTCGGCAAAATCCTGGCGAAGCTCGGACAGCGAGACCAGCATCAGGTTGCCGAAGGTGTGGCCGGCCAGCTCGCCCCCCCGCTGGAAGCGGTACTTCATCAGGTCGGGTAGGCCCTCCGCATCAGATAAAGCCGCCAGGCAATCCACCAGGTCGCCCACTGCCGGCACGCCGAAGGAGACCCGCAAGCGACCTGTGGAGCCTCCATCGTCGGTAACGGCCACAATCGCCGTGGCATTAGCGGTCTTCTGCTTGAGCCCGAGAAGCACCCTCGAGAGCCCCGTTCCACCGCCCAAGGCTACGATGCGCGGGCCGGCCTCCAGTCGGCGGCGGATATAGACCTGCTTGGAAACCGAAGAAGGGTCAGTGAAGGTTGAAAGCAGGCTGCGGTTCATAGCCCGCAGCCCCAGCAGGAAAAGCAGTACCCCCAACCCAAACCACACCGACCCCGAAAGCCACATGGGTACGGCCCAGGGCCCAGTCCAGCGAACCACCTGCAAAAACCAGCTCCATAAGGGGGTGTGCCAGGAAAAGTGCACTACCCCCACAAACATGGCCAAAAGGCCCAGGAAGGCCAGCAGGGCGTAGCGCTTGACCCGCATTCCCGGCAAAAGCCAGCGGAACAGGCTGAGGAAGTGGTCGTCGGCAGGACTAGCCCGGAGGCTTTGCACCAGGCCGCGCAGGCTTATGCGTTTGGCCTTATTCCAAATCACGCCTTCGCCTCTCAGAGCGCCATGGCTTTTTCCAGGTCGCGGTGCTCGAGCTCCACCCGAAAGCGGCTGGAAAGCTCCTGGGCTAGCCGCTCGGCTACTGCTACACTGCGATGCTGCCCACCGGTACAGCCAATGGCCACGGTATAAGCTGCCCGCCCGCTCTGACGGGCTCCTTCCGCCGAAAGGCCGATGGTGGCCAGCAGGCTTCTGTACAAGGGCTCTTGGTTTTTATCTGAAAAGACATAGGCGGCCACCTCGGGGTCGGTACCGGGGCGGGCCTTGAGCCGTGGATCGTAGTGGGGGTTGGGCAAAGCCCGCACGTCCAACACCAAATCGGCATCCTGAGGCGGCCCCCACTTGAAGCCAAAGGAAAGCAGGCGCAACAAAAAGCTCTCCTCCTCGCCCAAAGCGGCCTCGAGGGCCTCCTTGAGCTGGCGCGGGGTGCGTTCAGAGGTGTCGATCACCAGGTCGGCCCGGTCGCGCAGGGGGGCCAGGGCCAACCGTTCCCGCTCAATGTCGCGTAGCAGGTTACCCATGCCCAAGGGGTGCAGCCGGCGGGAAAGGTTGTAGCGCTTGAGCAGGACATCGGTCTTGGCCTCGAGGTAGATGATAAAGGGCCTAAGGGCCAAAAGCACCGCCTCCACCTCGGCCAATAGTTCGCGGGCACGGATGTCCACCACTACCGCCACCTTGTGGATGCCCTGGGCCTCCACCGTGCGCAGCAACTCCCCCCAAAGCTGGGGGGGCAGGTTGTCTACGGAAAAGTAGCCCAAATCCTCCAGGGCCATGCGGGCCGAGGTCAGGCCAGCTCCGCTCTGTCCGCTAAGCACTACAAACCGCATGGCTACTCAAACCCGCTTCCCAGTATACCCAGCCCCAAAAAACACCCGGGAACCTTGGTTGCCATCCCCTTGGGGGGCTATGGTTTTGCGACAGCCTACCCGGTTAGGCCCCGCTTTGCGCCAGACAGGCTAGCGAATCTCCAAAAGCTCCACGTCGAAGATAAGGGCCGAGTTGGGCGGAATGCTAGGGCTGGGGCTACGCTCGCCGTAGGCCAAAGAGGCCGGAATGTACAGGCGACGCTGACCCCCTACGCGCATGCCCACGATGCCCGAGTCCCAACCAGGGATGACCTGGCCCGCCCCCAGGGTGAACTCAAAAGGGGTGCGGCCCGGCTGGCAGGAGGTGTCGAACTGCTGGCTGTTGACCAGCCGCCCGATGTACTGCACCCGTACGGTGTTGGAGGTGATGGCCTGAGGGCCACTGCCTTCTTTGAGGTCCTCGAGGCGCAAAGCTGCGATGCTCTCGTTGGTTAGGCCCCTCGCCGGCGCGGGCGGGTTGTTGCACAGGCTGCCGCCAGCTCCTGCCGTCTGGCCCCCCTGGCGCTGTACCAAGAGCCAGTACGCCCCCACCCCTAGCAAGGTCAATACTGCCAACACAACAAGAAGAAGGTTTCGCCTCATAGCGCCGCTCATTGTACAGGCCCTGACGCAGACGCACCGCACCGTTACGCCTAGGAAGGCCCATCCAGGGCCGGTTTGGTAGAAGGAGAGGGCCCAGGGGCTGTGGCAAATGCACCTGTGGAGGCGGCGAGGGTTGCTATCCTCAAGGGCAAATGAAACCTCTGGCGCTACCCTCGACCCCCAGCGGATGGGCTGGCCTGACCCCCTACCAGCGCTTCCTGATTGGCTTAGGGTTGAGCGTCGGGCTAGCGGCGCTGGGCCTGGTGGCCTGCATCAACACCATGATCGGCCGCTTTCTGGTCAGCAACACAGCTGAGGTAACCGAGGCGGCTGTGGAAAAACATCTTCACTTGATCTTGCCCAACCTGTTTGACCACTCGATAACCGAAAGCCACCCAACCGACTGGGACCACACCGCTCATCTCCCGGCCTCTGAGCCTACCAGCGATCCCTACGGCAGTCTGCTTTCGGGTGACGCACTACACACCATGGTGCGGTTGCACTTCGACCTCTACAACATCACCGATGCCACCTTCTACCGTCCCGACGGCCAGATCACCTACGCCTACCAGCGGGAGCGGGTGGGCCAGCGGGCCAGCGGGGCCGAGCTCGAGCGCCTGCAGCAGGTCATGCAACACGGCCCGGTCATCCGGGCCAAGGATCAATGGGTGCAGCTATGGTTCCCCATTCGCAGCCAAAGCGATCCCCATAAGATCGAGGGGCTGGTGGCAATCGAGCGCGACCTGCGCTCGGAGTGGGCCGCCGTGCGCCGCATCGAGATGGCCACGGTGCTGGGCTCGAGCTTGGTAGCCCTGGTGCTTTTCCTGGTGCTGCGGGGGGTGTACCTGCGCTCGACCCGCGAGGTTGAGGACAAGAGCCGCAAGCTCGAGGCCTTGCTGGAGGCCTTGGAACAAAGCTACGACGACCTGCTACGAGCCCTCTCTAACGCTTTGGATTCCCGCGATAACGAGACCGCCGACCACACTGAACGGGTGGCCCGCTACGCGCTGCGCCTTGGCGAGGAGCTGGGGTTGGCCGAGGAGGCCCTGGCGGTCCTGCGGCATGGCGCGCTGTTGCACGACGTAGGCAAGATCGGGGTACCTGACGCCGTGCTGCTCAAGGCCGGTAAGCTCAACGAGCAGGAGTTACGCCAGATGCGCTCACACGTGGAGCTAGGGGACGCCATCCTGAGCGGCATCGCATTTTTGGAGCAAGCCCGCCGGGTGGTGCGCCACCACCATGAGCGTTGGGATGGAACCGGCTACCCGGATGGCCTGCGGGGAGAAGAGATTCCCTTGCTGGCCCGTATCTTCAGCCTGTGCGACGCCTATGACGCCATGACCTCGAACCGCCCTTATACCAAGGCCCGCTCGGACGCCGAGGCCCGGGCGGAAATCCTCTCCCAGTCTGGGCGTCAGTTCGACCCACAGGTGGTTTCCGCCTTCATGCGCATCCCGCCGGAGGAGTGGCTAAGAACCGGCTGGGGTTCCGCCACCGGGACTTCAAAGGAGGCCAAAGAAGTATGAACACCAAGAGATCGCGCCGCGCTTTCCTAAAACTTTTGGGGTTGGGTGGGGTCGCCCTTAGTGCATCGGCCCAGGCCAGTGGATCCGACGACCTCGCCATCCTGAGCCTGGCCCTCACTGCCGAGCAGCTAGCCACCGCCGCCTATAGTAAAGCCGTCGCGGCCAAACCCTTTACCGGCCCCCTCAAAACCTATCTGGAACAGGCCCTGCAGCAGGAGTCGGAGCACGTGAACGCCATCAGAAAGGCCATCCGCGCCTTAGGGGGTCGGGTGCCCGATGAGCCCAAATTCACCTTCAGCCAAGGGGTGTTCGAAAACCCCCTCTTGCTGCTGAGGCTGCTGAACACCCTGGAAGAGGCCTTCGTGGGGGCCTACCTGGGGGCCTTGCCTTTGCTCAAGGATAAATCCTTGGTGGCGGTGGCGGGCTCGATCTTGGGGGTAGAGGCCGGCCACCGGGTGCTGATCCGCGAAGCCCGGCTTGCCTTCCGCGACCCGACTGTGACCGGGGTACGGGCAGCCAACGATCGCGATTTCGAGCAAGCGCTCTCGCCCGAACAGGCCAAAGCCGCGCTCACCCCCTTCCTACCGCGGTAGCCCCGCCAGGCTGGGCCAGGGCAAGCTGCCCACAAGCCGCCCCCACATCACGCCCCCGGCTCCAGCGCACCGAGGTGGGGATGCCCTGCTGCTCCAGCAAAGCGGCAAAACGCAACACCTGGGCCCGGGGGCTGCCCTGGTGGGGGGCCCCTGCCCAGGGGTTCCAGGGAATCAGGTTGACGTGCACGCTAAGATCCTGGAAGTGCTGGGCCAAGGCCCGGGCCTGCCAGTCGTGGTCGTTGAGCCCTTTGAGCAGGGTGTATTCCAGCGTAACCCGGCGCTTGGTCTGGGCGTAGTAGTGCCGCACTGCTTCCATAATCTCGGCGATGCTGTAGCGGTGGGCGGTGGGGATGATTTTCTGGCGGGTTTCGTCGTCGGGAGCGTGCAATGAAAGGGCCAGGCGCACCCCCAGGCCTGACTCGGCTAAGCGGTAGATGCCCCGGGGAATGCCCACCGTAGACAGGGTGACGCGGCGGGGGCTGAGGGCCAGCCCCTGGGGATGCAGCATGCGCTCCAAGGCAGCAAACACATTGTCCAGATTGAGCAAAGGCTCCCCCATGCCCATCAGCACCAGGTTGCGAATCTCGCGGGGGGCGTGGCCTTGGTGGTGGGCCACAAACAACACCTGGTCGAGGATTTCCGCTGCGGTCAGGTTGCGCCCGAAGCCCATCCGGCCCGTGGCACAGAAGGTGCAGCCCGCCGGGCAGCCCACCATGCTGGAGATGCACAGGGTCTTGCGGTTGGGATAGGGCATATAAACCGCTTCGGTGCGCTGGCCATCCAGGAGGGTATAGAGGTATTTCACCGAGCCATCTTGGCTGGGGAAAGCCTGCACCTGGGCAAACTCGCCTAGGCGGTACTGTTCGGCTAACTCGGCCCGCCAGCCCTTGGGCAGGTCGGTCATGGCTTCCCACTGGCGCGCCCCTTTGCCGTAGAGCCATTCCGCCAGCTGGCGCTGCCGGTAGCCCTGGCCCGGCAGGGCTTCAATGGGCAGGGAAAGCAGCGGGGTTTTCTTCCTGGAGGTCATAACACTTCAGTATAGCCTCTGCGAGCCTTCAGCGCTTCCGCCACTCCTCGAGGCGCTGGTGCAACTCCTGGGCATAGCGGGGGTTACGTCCCCCACCCAGCCCGGCCAGCCCGCCTATCAGGGCAAAGGCCAGCCCCACCGGGACAGGCTTGACCAGAAGGGCCGCCAGCAGCCCCCCCAACAGCAAACCCAGCCCTACCCGGCTGCGCCCAGCCAGAAAAGCCTGCACCGCCAGGAAAGCCAACAGCCCGGGCAACACCCATAGCAAAAGCCGCAACAGCAGCAAAGCCCCCTCGGTCATGGCTTGTATGGTAGCAGGTAGGGGCCTCAGGTTCCGATGCCCCAGACCAACAAAGCCCCTAGGTCTTCGGCAGGCACCGGCCAGCCTAGGATATGCCCCTGGCCATAATCGGCCCCTAGCTCCTTCATACGGCTGAGCTGGGACTGCTCCTCCAGGCCCTTGGCCACAGCCTTAGCCCCCACCGCGTGTACCATCTCGATAGCTGCTTTGGCCACAGGAGCGTTTTCCGCGGTGGAAAGGGTGGGGCTGAGCTTGATCCAGTCCAAAGGAATGCGCCGCAGGTGGGTGAGGGGAAGGGGATTGGTACCGAAGTTGTCGAGGGCCAAGGCAACCCCCAGGTGTTTGAGGATTTCCAGGCTGCGGCTGGTGGCCTCGAGGTCGGACAGAATGGCTTCTTCTCGCAGCTCGAGAACAAGGACATCCGGCGGCAACCGCCTGGCCGAGAACATCTCCTGCAGCAGTGCGGGAAAGTTGGGGTCGAGCAGGGTTTCGGAGGAGATGTTCACGCTGAAACGCGCATTGACCCCAGAGGGCTTCCACAGCGCGGCTTGCTCGAGCACGCGCTCAAGCGTCCAGCGGTCCTGGGCGCTCATCAGGCCCACCTGCTCGGCCAGGGGCAAAAACTCCTCCGCCGGGTGCAACCCCTTGGGCTTAGGCCAACGAACCAGGGCCTCTACCGCCACAAGCTCAAGATCGCCTAGGTTGAAAAGCGGTTGGAAGTGCAGGGTTAGACCATTTTGCGCCAGGGCCTCTTGTAGCTCGGAGGCACCTGGGGTCAGCAATCGGATACCACCGCCAGCCTCGAGGGCTCTGGTGCAGGCCTGTTCAGCCTGGTTCCACAACCCCTCGGCGGTAGTGGCATCTTGGGGGAACAAGGCGATGCCAATCCCCACCTTCAACCCAGACAAAGCGGCCCGCAAGCGGCTCAAAAGGCGGTGGGCCACCCGGCTGGCCCCGGCAGTCCAGCGCACCTCGGAAAGCAGCAAGGCAAAGCCCTGCTCGCCCAGGTAGGCCAGCGAGTCGCTCTGGCGCAGGGTATAGGCAATCTCGCGGGCGGCCTGCTCGGTCTGGGCCCGGTTCATGCCCTCGATGCGGATACGCAACAAAGCCAGCGAGCGCCCGTGGCGCTGGGCTAGGGAGAGGGCTTGGGCCAGGTTAAGCTCAAACTCGCTGCGCTTGACGGCCAACGACCGACGTTCGTTGGGCTGTACGATGCGCAGGTCGTCCTTAAGCGGGCGCAGGATACGCTCGATGACCTGAACTACGGCCAAGGCTAGGGTTTCGTCGGCGGGGCTCCACTGGCGCGGCTCCCGGTTTTCCAGCCACAACACCCCCCGCAGCCCGCCTTCCCCGTGCAAAACCACCTGCAAGACCGCCCCCTGGCCCCGGCTTATGAGTATCTCGCGCAGTTCGGTCAGGCGGGCATCTTGCCGGGCATCCTCGGCTGCAATGAGCAAGTTGTGATCGAGTACCTGGAAGTAGACCGGGTAGCGTTCGGGGGTAAGGTCTTCGGGAGGGGCGGCCTCAGGATACTGCCCTACCAGCTTCAGGGTACGTTCGTTGCTATCACGCAGCCATAGGCAGATACCCTTGAAACCCAAGGATAAAAGCAGCTCTCCCAGCCGGGGCAGGGCCTCCTCCACGCTATCGAAGTGACGCTGGCTCAGCTCGAGCAAGGAGCGCTGCCAGGTCTCCTTGGGCATGGGGTTGACGGTCACCCCCTGAGACTCCACCAAGAGCGACTGTAGGGCCTCGATTAGGGCCAGCTTGGCCCGCTCGTTCAGGTTGTAGCCCCGCTGTCCAATGTGCAGCCGAGGGGCCGCCCAAACCAACCGGCTGCTCACCCAAGACTCGCCGGTAAGCAGGTTGAGCAAAAGCTCCTGGGCTTCCTGGGGCTTTAAAACCACCCCCCCGGCCCCACCCAGGCGGATGGCCATACCGGAAGGCAACTCCTGGTGCTCGATCAGGAGGGTGGACCCTTCAATGGAAAGCGGCGCGAATAGCTTCCAACCCAGTTCGTTCACCGAAATGCCCATTCCTTTCATAAGCGGCTCGAGGCCTTTCTTTACCTAATCTACCAAGGGAAGGTATGGCGCATCTGGTTATATATCACCGTAACACCTCAGGCCATCTAGCCCTGAATCACCCGTAGCCCCCCAGGCTGCAGGCCCACCCTGTACTCCCGGGCAGGCTCGAGGAGTTCACCGTCGGCATGGGCCGGTATGGGCCGGTCGAAGCGAACCTCGAAGCTATCCCCTTGAAAGAAGCGCACCCGGGGATGGCCCACGTGTCGGCCTGCCAAAAGCCGGGGCAGAATGCCCACCACCCCCAGTCGGCTGAAGGCCCCGGCCACCGCCACCGAGAGCAGCCCGTCGGCAGGCAGCGCATCGGGCACGATGGGGATCCCCCCCCCGTAGGTAGGGCCGTTCATCAGGGCCACCAGCAAGGCCGGGCCCTGGTAGAGGGTCTGGCCCTGTTGCACCAGCTCGAGCCGGGGTAGCTCCAGCTCCTTGAGCACGGCGAAGAGGGAATAGAGGTAACGCGGCATGCCCCGCAGAAAGGAGGGGGCCTCCAGGGCCTTGCGGGCCACCGCTGCGTCGAAGCCGATGCCCAGGCTAGCCCCGTAGGGCTGGTCGTTGACCAGGCCCAGGTCGACCGAGCCCACCCGGCCCTGGAAAGCGGTGCGCAAAGCGGCCTCGAGGCCTAGGCGATGCAGGCCCAGCATGCGGGCAAAGTCGTTACCGCTACCAATAGGCACCACCCCCAAAGCCTTGTCGGAGCCAGCCAGCCCCTGCACCACCTCGTGCACGGTGCCGTCCCCCCCTACCGCCACCACCCGGCTGCCTGCCGGGGCTTCGCGGGTTAGGAGGGTGGCGTGGCCGGGGGCCTGGGTCAGGGCTATCTGGAAGGGCTGGCCTTGGGCTTGTTGCCGGATGGCCGCCTCGAGGCGGGCCTGCATCTGGCCTACCCGCCCTCGCCCCGCCGCTGGATTGATGATGAAAAGCACAGGCTCTGGCATTGTGTGTGCCCAGATTGTAGCAAAAACTGCGATTGGGGTTACAATATCCTCACGAAGCGGAACCCCGCTGGTTGGAGGTATAGGTGAACCGGCCCCTAGCCCAGAGCCACCTTTCGCAGCTGGCCGAGCTGTTGGCCTGGATGGATGAGGACCCTGCCCGCCAGGCCCTGGCCCCGGAGGCCCGCACCCCCGAGGGGCTTTGGTGGGAGCTGCTGGCCGGCGAGGGGGAGCGGGCCTGGGTCTGGCTGGAGCAGGGTCGGGTTCTGGGCTACGGGGCCCTGGTGTCCTTCTGGGAGGGGGCGGCCCTCGAGGGCCCCATCCTGCGCAGCGGCGACGGTGGGGCCTTGCTGGCCCACCTGGTGCGCAAAGCCCGCCAGGAAGGCTACCCTACCCTTTACGCCTTCCCTGAGGCGCGCAACCAAACCCTGCGCGGCCTGCTCGAGGCCGCGGGCTTCTCAGCAGAGCACACCACCTACTTCTACAGCATTGGCCGCACCTACCTGGCCTACCCCGCCCCACTGGGCTTCAAAATCGGGCTGGCCGAACCCTGCGACCCCCAGGTCTACCGCGAACTCTACAGCCGGGCCGAGGATGGCTGGAGCCTGCGCCTATCCTGGACCGACGAGGAGCTGCGCCAGCACTTCCTGGGCGGCGAGATAGAGCTTTTCCTAGCCTACGATCCCGCGGGAAAACCCGTGGGCCTGGCCGAGCTTGAACTCGACGACAGTAAAGCCGAGATTGCCTACCTTGGGGTGGTGCCGGAGGCACGGGGGCGGGGGGTGGGCCGGGCCTTGCTGGGGGCCGCGGCAGAGCGGGCTTTTAGCGACCCGCAGATCCAGACCCTTCAGGTGCGGGCGCACGACCATGAAAAATCGGCCCAGGCGCTTTACGAGCGCCTGGGCTTCCGCCAGGAGAGCGCAGTGGTGACCTACGCCCTCGAGCTGTAGCCCCAACCCGAAGCGGCGAGCCTTGAGGCCAACCGGTCTGGGCGCGAGCAAAGTCGCCAGCAGGCCCAGGTAGTCCGCCCCCCTATCGGTGGTAAGGGAAGCTCCTTGTGAACCCAGCGGTGAATAGAAGCACACTCCCCTGGGAGCACTCAGGCGGTCATGGCTCGGTGAAGCCTAGGCATAAGCCGCAAAAGCCTGGGGGTCGAAGCCACAGGACTGTAGGTCCTCCCAGTAGAGCCAGCCGTCTTTGAGGGGAGGGAAAGCGCAAAACCCCCCCTCCGCCTTGAGGTGGAAGGCCAGCTCACAAGGCTCCGTCACCCCTTCCTGGAAGGCCAAAAGGGCGCTTTGGAAGGCCCCAAAGCTGGATAAGGCCTGCGAGCCCACCATTACCCGCTTGCCCTCCTGGCGGGCCAGGGCCAGCATCTTCAGGCTCTGGGTATAGCCGCTACGGGCCGGCTTGATGTTGAGCACGTCGAAGGTCTGAAGCTGGAGTTCCCGCCACAGATCGCCCAGGGTAAAGGCCGAGTCGTCGGCAATGAGGGGCAGAATACCCGCCCGGCACAGCTTTTGGCGGGCCCGTACCTCGGCGATGGGCAGCGGCTCTTCCACGTACAAAAGACCAGCCTCGGCCCAGCAGCGCAGGTAGGCTTCGGCCTCCTGGGGGGAGAGGGTCTCGTTGGCATCGGCATAAAGGGCCACCTCGGGAAAGCGGGCTTTCAGGGCAGAAAGCCGCTTCAAGTCGCCCGATAGGTCGCGCCCTACCTTTACCTTGAAGACCCGCACCCCGGCCTGGTAGGCCATCTGGGCATCGGCCAGCATCTCGGCCTCCTCCGCAATCCCCAGGATGTAGCTGACCCGCACCTTAGGGTGGTGGGGCGGCCAAAGCTGCCAAAGCTCTTGCCCCTGGCTTCTGGCCCGGGCCTCCCACAAGGCGATGTCCAGACCCCCTTTGAGGGTGAGGTGGTGGGGGAACTGGCGAAAAACCTTTTGCACGGCCTCGGTGTCCTCGGCCTCCAGGCCCAGCAGCCGTGGGGTTAGGTAGTCCAAAGCAGCCTGCACCGTACCCACCGTCTCGCCATAGATGGTGGGGCGGGGGGGCACCTCGGCCCGGCCCAACGCCCCGTCGGAAAGTTCGACCTCGAGCAGTACGTGCTCTAAGACCGAGATATCCGAGGCCGCCCCCCAGCGCAGGCTACCGCGCAGCGGCAGGCGGAAGGGCCGGGCGCTAATGCGACGGATGTAGGGCATGGCGCTCCTCCAGCCAGTCGCGCACGGCGGCGGCCTCCTCGGCCAGGCTCAGGGCCTCGGTGTCCAAAAACAAAGCCCGCGGCGAACCCTGCAAAACCCGCCGGGCCCCTGCGGGGTCGTAGTTTTTACGCTCTTCGGCCACAATCTTGAGCTTGGCCGCCAGCTCCTGGGGGGCCCACCCCCAGGCCAGGGCCTCGGCCAGCTCTGCCGGGCTCAGCACCCCCTGGGCCAAGGCCTGAAGGGCGGCCTGCTCCTCGGGGGGCACCTCGGCTCGGTCGAAGGTATCGTCCCGGCCCAGAAGGCGGGAAAGCCGGGTGATGTCGCGGGCCTCGAGGACCACAAAGTAGCTCTGCGGCAGGTGCTGTAGGGCATAGGCCACCTCGGCTTCTCCCCGCAGGCCATCGAACAGCAAAGGCCAGCGCGGCTCCACCCAGCTTTGGGCCAGAATCTCCGCTACCCCGCCGGGGTGCTCCTGGCGAAAGCGCCGGGTAAGGGCAAAGCGCTGGCTGCGGTCTAAGGGCTGGCCGGGAGCATAGCCATAGCGCGGCAGCACAAAGCGGTCTACCAGCTCGCGCCGGTCGGGCAGGGTGGGGTAACCCAAGGCCCCTATCAGGCTGCTTTTGCCCACCCCGGTAAGCCCTACCAGCACCAACAGCGGCTGTTCGGTCAAAGGGCGAGCCCCTGGGGGCCGGGCCTCGCCCGGAAGGAACAAGCAAGCAGTGCCCATCGGCCCTTAGAGTAGCATGAAGGCTGTGGATGTTCTGAAGCTTTACCAGGAAACCGGGGCGCTGCTGGAGGGGCACTTCCTTCTGCGCTCGGGGCGGCACTCACCCAAGTTTTTACAGTCGGTCACCCTGCTGCAGCACCCCCTCTACGCCGAGGCGGTGGGCCAGGCTTTGGGTAACTTGTTCGAGGACCTAAAGCTCGATTTTGTCATCGGGCCAGCCATGGGCGGGGTGGTGCTGGCCTTCGTGACGGCCAAGGCCCTGGGGGTACGGGCTCTGTTTGCCGAAAAGGACAGCCAAGGAGGGATGTACATCCGCGAAGGGCTGAGCGTTCACCCTGGCGAGCGTTTCCTGGCCGTAGAGGATGTGGTGACCACCGGGGGCTCGGTGCAGAAGACCATCCAGGCCGCCCAGGCCAAGGGGGCCCACTGCCTGGCGGTGGGGGCCATTGTGGATCGCAGCGGTGGCCGCGGCGAGTTTGGAGTGCCCTTCCGGGCTCTGGCCCAGCTCGACTTCCCCACCTATGCCCCCGCCTCGTGCCCGCTGTGCCAGCGCGGTCTGCCCCTGCAGGAGGTCTGACTGGAAGTTGGCCTTCAAGCAGGCTAGAGTGGGGGAAAGGTATGCGCCTACGTATCCTGTTTTGCTCGTTGTTGCTGAGCCTGGCCGTGGCCCAGAGCCCCCTCGAGCTGGCCCGTCAGGCCGTCGTAGACTGGCAGGCGGGAAAATACACCACAGACCCCGCCCAGGCCATCGGCAAACCCACCGAAGAGGCCATCCGGCTGCTCGAGCAAAGCCTGGCCTTCGCCCCACCCCCGCGCGACCTGGCGGTGAACCTGGAAGCCCCTGAGGAGACCCCCATCAGCGGGGGTGTGGTGGTGCGTTTCCCTGCCACCGCAGCAGGCCGGGGGGGCGATGTGCAGGTGGTGATCCGTGGGGGTGAGGTCACCCGCATCGGCTTCGTACCGGAAGGAGGGTTGCTGCCCGGCTGGCTCAAAAGCCCCTTTGCCTGGGCGCTGTTCGTCGGGCTTTCCCTGGCCTGGCTGCTGGCCCTAGGTCGGCCCAGCCGGCTGGCCGAGTGGTGGCGCGAGGGCTGGGCCTTAGCGCAGCAGTACCGGGGCCTTTATCTGGGCGTCAACCTGGGGCTGTATGGGCTCTTTGCCCTAGGGAGTGCCGTGGCCTACAGCAACCCTCGCCTGGTCCAGCTCATGCAAGAAGTGGTCGGCGGTGCTCTACAGCAAATCGGGCTGGGCAGCGCCCTGAATGGGGGGGTGCTGGGCTTAGCGGTGGTGATCTTCTACTGGAACTTTACCAACGGCCTGGTGCTGACCACCGCGGTACCAGGACTCCTTTTGGGCCTACCCGCCCTGCTCTTCAATGCGCTGCGCTATTTTGTGCTGGGCTTTGCCCTAAGCCCAGTAGCCCTGCCCCTGGCCAACTACTTACTGCACCTACCTACCGTGGTCATCGAGCTGCAGGCCTACATCCTGGCCACCTTCGGGAGCCTGGTGCTGCTACTCAAAACCCTGCGGGCTGAAGGCTACCGGGCCGGGCTGCGAGCCTTAGCCCTTACCGTCTACCTGGGGGCCTTTTTCCTCTTGCTGGGGGCCTGGTACGAAGCCTTCTCCATCCTGGTGCTGATGCGCCCCTGACTATGCCCCAGTCCCTTACCCTTTCCCGGCCCCAGCCCGAAGCCCAGCCCGAGGCCCAGGGCCCCATCGCGGTCATAGGCGCAGGAGCCTGGGGCACCGCTTTGGCTCTACTAGCCGCCGCTAAGGGAATTCCGGTTTATCTTTGGGCCCGCCGGGCCGAGCAGGCCGCCGCCATGCAGGAAGCCCGGCAGAACCTCGAGTACCTCCCCGGCGCTCCCTTCCCCCCCTCCCTCCACCCCACCGCCGATGCCGAAGAGGCCCTGGCCCAGGCCCGCTTCGCGGTGGTGGCGGTGCCCTCCCAAGCCCTGGGCCAAACCCTGGCCACCCTACCCAAGGCCCGGGCCTACGTCTCGGCCACCAAGGGCCTGTACTACAGCGACCACCAGCTTTTGCGCATGAGCCAGGTCATCCAGGAAACCACCGGGGTCTCGCGCCTGGCGGTGCTCTCGGGGCCCAACCTGGCCGAGGAGATCGCGCGCTTTCTGCCCGCGGCTGCGGTCGTGGCCTCGTCCGATGGCGGGTTAGCCCAGGCGGTGCAGCAGGTCTTCGGTGGGCCCCGTTTTCGGGTGTACACCTCGAGCGACGTGGTGGGAGTGGAGCTGGGCGGGGCCCTAAAAAACGTGATGGCCCTAGCCGCCGGCATGGTGGATGGCCTGGGGCTGGGGGACAACGCCAAGGCCTCCCTTATCACCCGCGGGCTGCGGGAGATCATCAAGTTTGGCCTGGCCCAAGGGGCCCGCGAACGAACCTTTATGGGCCTCTCCGGCCTGGGCGACCTGATGGCCACCGCCTATAGCCCCCTCTCGCGTAACCGCAGCGCGGGCGAACGGCTGGTGCGAGGCGAGGGCTTGGAGGGACTTTTGGGACAAAAAAGCGTGGTAGAGGGTATCTACACCGCCAAGGCCCTGCACCATTGGGACCTGGAAACCGGGGCCGACCTGCCCATCACCGAGGCGGTCTACCGGGTGGTCTACCAGGGGGCTGACCCCTTAGAGGAGCTTTCCCGGCTGATGGGGCGGGAGGCCAAGCCGGAGTAGGGCCTAATATAATAGGGGTGGAGGGTATAAGAGGGATGGCCCGCTCGGCTGCTGAAACCCGCGAGGTAAGCCTTTTGCCTCCCGACGACCCCCTGCGCGTTCAGCTCCACAACGAGCTTCACGCCCGGCCCACCCCTCGCATCCGCCTGCCGGCCTGGGTGGTGCACCTGGCTGTACGCCACCAAGGGATTTCGCGCGAAGACGAACTCGAGCACCTCCGCCGGCTTTCCCCTATAGGGGAGTTCGAGCTCGACCAGCTTGCTGGCACCTACCTGCGCCTGCGGCTGCCCGGGGGCTTTTTGCGCTGGGAACGGCACACCGAGTTCAGCACCTATACCCTGGTGCAGTCCCTGCCTACCCCGGAAGCCAACCCGCAGGGCCATCTGATTGTGGATGCCGACTGGTTGCGCCACATCCCTGGCCACACCCTAGCCGCCCTCGAGCTGGTCATGCTCCACGGAGCGGTGGAAGAAGCCTTGGAGCTGGCCCGCCCCTGGCTGGGGCCGGGAACGGTGGTGGCCTCGGTGATGGGCCGGGGCGGGCATAGCTGCGTGGTGACCGACTTCCGCCTACACCCAAGCGGTTTTGAGCGGATGGTAGTGGTGGCCCCGCCCGGCACCAGCGAGACCCGTGCCGGTCGAATTGCCGCCCGCCTGCTGGAAATCGAAGCCTACCGCATGATGGCCCTGCTGGGCTTCCCGGTGGCCCGGGCCCTGCGGGAAACACTTTTGGGCTGGGAACAAAGCCTGGCTCAGATTACGGCCCGCCTGCGTGAGGCCAACCGGGCCGACGCCGAGCTGCTCGAGGCGCTCGAGGCCCTGGCGGCCCAGGTTGAACACGCCATCGCCGAACACAGCTACCGCTTCAGCGCCAGCGCCGCCTACCATGCCTTGGTCCAGGCCCGGCTGGCCGAGCTGCGCGAGACTCCCATCCCCGGTACCCAGACCCTGGGCGAGTTCCTGCAGCGCCGCCTCAACCCGGCCATGGCCACTATAGAATCCACCGCCAGCCGCCTGCTGGCCCTTTCCCAGCGTATTGAGCGGGCCGGAGCCCTGCTGCGCACCCGGGTGGACATCGCCCTGGAAACCCAGAATCAAGAGCTTTTGGCCCGGCTGCACCGGGGACAAATCCTGCAGTACCAGCTCCAGCGCACCGTGGAGGGCTTGTCCATTGCCGCTATCTCCTACTATGTGGTGGGCCTGCTGTACTACCTGTTCAAAGCCGGCAAGGAGGCCGGCCTGCCCATGGCCCCCGAGCTAGCCGCCGGCCTGGCCATCCCCGGGGTTATCGCAGGAGTCTGGTGGGTCTCGAGGCGCATCCACCACCAGCTTTTCCAGCGCTATGGCGACCCTTCCAAAGGTTGAACCTACGAGAGTAGCATCTCTTTGAGGGCTTCAGCGGCGGGGTTGCCCAACCGCTCCGGGTAGACCAGCCAGAACAGCCGCCTTAGCTCCATGCCCTTCACCCGCAAAGCCCGCAGATTCCCTACCTTCAGGTTAGGCCGCACCACCACGCTGGAGACAATGCCCACCCCGGCGCCTTCCAACACCAGCCGCTTGGTGACCTCGTGGTTGTCGGTGTGGAAGACCGGGTTGATCTGCAGCCCGGCCTGCTCGAGGGCTGCCCCCATCACCCGGTAGGTCATGGCCCCGGGTTCGCGCAGGATGAGGGGAGCCTCGGCCAGACGCCGGGCCTCTATCTCCTCGTAGCGGGCCCAAGGGTGCTCGGGCGGCACGATCACCACCAGCTCATCCTCGAAAAAAAGCTGGCGCTCAAAGCCGGGAAACTGCTCGACCTGCTCGATGATGGCCAGCTCGAGCTCCCCCTGCCAAAGCCGCTGGGCCAGGCGTTCCGAGCTGCCGCTCTCCAGCCGCACCCGGACTTCGGGATGCCGCTTTTTGAACTCGGTCAGGTAGCGGGGCAGCACATAGACCGCCATGGTGGTGGCCGCGCCCAGCTCTACCCTCCCCCGCTCCAGCCGCTCGATGGCCTGGGCCGCCTGCATGAACTCCTCCAGGGCCTGCACCGCCCGGCGGGCCTCCGGCAGTAGGGCCTGACCGGTTTTGCTCAGGATCAGCCGGCGCCCCTGGCGGTGGAACAACGGATGGCCAATCTGCTCCTCTAGGGCCCTCAGGTGCTGGCTCACCCCCGGTTGGGTCATACCCAGGCTGAGAGCGGCCCGCCCTACACTGCCTTCTTGCACAATGCACAAAAACACCCGCAGGGCCTGGGGGTTGGGGAAAGGACGGCGTTCATTCATAAGCAGATTTTATCAAAAAAAGTATAATCAAACTTGCGCTAAAAATCACAAGAGCCTACCCTGAGGCCACTCGGAGGAGGTGAGACATGCTGGCCATCGAACGCCCCACGCGCAACCTGTCGCTAGACCTGCTGCGCAGCACGGAGGCCGCCGCCCTGGCCGCGGCCCGCTGGGTGGGGCTGGGCAACAAGAACGATGGAGATCAAGCCGCAGTAGACGCCATGCGCCTTCTGCTCTCGACCATCCCCATGAAGGCCCGGGTGGTCATCGGGGAGGGCGAGAAGGACCAGGCTCCCATGCTCTACAACGGGGAGGAGCTGGGCACCGGCGAGGGCCCCGAGGCCGAACTGGCGGTAGACCCTATCGAAGGCACCCGGCTGGTAGCCCACGGACGGCCCGGGGCCATCAGCGTGATCGCCGCAGCGGAAAAAGGCGGCCTGTTCAACCCTGGTCCCGGCTTCTACGCGGCCAAGCTGGTGGTGGGCCCCCAGGCCAAGGAGGCCATCGACCTCTCCGCCAGCCCGGAGGAAAACCTGCGGACCATCGCCAAGGCCCTAGGTAAGCGGGTGCGCGAACTGACGGTCTTCGTCTTGGACAAGCCTCGCCACACCCGCCTGATTGACCAAATTCGCTACGCTGGGGCCCGGGTCAGCCTGCACACCGATGGCGATGTGGGCGGGGCCTTGGCGGCGGTGCTGCCCGACACCGGTATCGACGTACTGATGGGCACCGGGGGCACGCCCGAGGGGGTCATCGCCGCCGTAGCGGTCAAGGCACTGGGCGGGGGAATGCAGATGCGCCTCGACCCCCAGAGCGAGGAGGAGCGCTGGGCCCTGGCCAACAGTGCCTACAGTACCCAGCGGGTCTACACCCTAGACGAGCTTTGCCCGGCGGAGGATACCCACTTCGCCGCCACTGGCATCACCGATGGCCAGTTTTTGCGCGGGGTGCGCTACCGGGGCGAGTACGCCATCACCCACAGCCTGGTCATCCGGGGGCACACCCGCACCCTGCGCTACATCGAGTCACACCACCATCTCAGCAAGCTGCGCGCGATTAGCGGCGAGCTTTACTAAAGGAGGCAGTATGGTACAGGATAAATCGGCCAAGTACAAAAAGGGCGGCGTGGTGGAGTACCGCGAGATGGGGTACTACAACCCCGACTACGTGCCCAAGGATACCGATACCATCGCGCTGTTCCGCATCACCCCCCAGCCCGGGGTGGCCCCGGAAGAAGCCGCGGCAGCGGTAGCGGGGGAGTCCAGCACCGCCACCTGGACGGTGGTCTGGACCGACCGGCTGACCTACCTGGACCGCTACCAGGCCAAGGCCTACCGGGTAGAACCTGTGCCCGGTAACCCCGAGCAGGTCTTCGCCTGGATTGCCTACGACCTGGCCCTGTTCGAGGAGGGCTCCATCGCCAACATGACCTCCTCCATCATCGGCAACGTCTTCGGCTTCAAGGCCCTCAAGGCCCTGCGCCTGGAGGACCTGCGGGTCCCGGTAGCCTACCTTAAAACCTTCAAGGGGGCTCCCCACGGCATCCCGGTGGAGCGGGACATGCTCAACAAGTATGGCCGGCCCATCCTGGGGGCCACGGTCAAACCCAAGCTGGGGCTTTCCGGACGCAACTATGGCCGGGTGGTCTACGAGGCCTTGGCCGGCGGGCTAGACTTCACCAAGGACGACGAGAACATCAACTCCCAGGCCTTCATGCGCTGGCGCGACCGCTTCCTCTACTCCCAGGAGGCGGTCTTCCGAGCCGAGCAGGCCTCGGGCGAGCGCAAGGGGCACTACCACAACGTCACTGCGGCCACCATGGACGATGTGCTGGAGCGGGCCGAGTTTGCCAAGGAGATCGGAGCCATCATCATCATGGCCGACCTCACCATGGGCTACACCGCCTTGCAAACCCTTTCCAACTGGTGCCGCAGCAACGGGATGATCCTGCACCTGCACCGGGCCTCCCACGCCACCTTCACCCGCCAGAAGAGCCACGGGATCAACTTCCGGGTGCTGGCCAAGTGGATGCGGATGCTGGGGGTGGATCACATCCACGCGGGCACTATCGTGGGCAAGCTCGAGGGCGACCCCAACCTGACCCAGGGCTACTACGCCATCCTGCGCGACCAGTACAACAAGGAGGACTGGGTCAAGGGCATCTACTTCGATCAGGACTGGGCCTATCTACCCGGGGTGATGCCGGTGGCCTCGGGAGGGATTCACGCTGGGCAGATGCACCAGCTCCTGCACCTCCTGGGCGACGATGTGGTGCTGCAGTTTGGCGGGGGCACCATCGGTCACCCCATGGGCATTGCTGCCGGGGCCACGGCCAACCGGGTGGCGCTGGAGGCCATGGTACAGGCCCGCAACGAGGGCCGGGACATTCTGGCCGAAGGCCCGGAGATTCTGCGCCAGGCCGCCAAGCACTCCCCTGCCCTGGCCAGCGCGCTGGAAATTTGGAAGGACGTGACCTTCGACTTCACCTCCACCGACACCCCCGACGTGCTGCCCACCCCCAGCTTCTAGGAGGAAGACATGCGGATTCACCAAGGAACCTTCTCCTTCCTGCCCGACTTCACCGACGAGCAGATCGAAAAGCAGATCGAGTACATCCTGCGCAACGGCTGGGCCGTCTCCATCGAGTACACCGACGACCCCAACCCCTACAACGTCTACTGGAACATGTGGGGCCTGCCCATGTTCGACCTCAAGGATCCGGCTGGGGCCATGTACGAGTTCCGCAAGTGCCGCGAGGCTTTCCCCAACCACTACATCAAGATCAACGGCTACGACCCCAGCCCCATGTGGCAGGCTCAGCGGGTGAGCTTCATTGCCCACCGGCCCAAGGAGGAGCCTGGCTTCCGCCTCAGACGCACGGTCTGGAGTGATGGGCGGGTGCAGAAGTATGGCCTCGAGGCCTACGTCACCGACCAGCCCGAGGGCGAGCGCTACCGCTAGGAGGAACCCATGACCCAGGCCGTGGACAGCGCCAACCTGCAAGCCCTGCTGCAAGAGACCGGGGTGCCCGAGGTTTTGGAGCGTCTGGATCGGGAGCTGGTGGGCTTGGCCCCGGTCAAGGGTCGCATCCGCGAGATTGCCGCCTACTTGGTGGTGGACAAGCTGCGGCGCGAGCTGGGCCTCGAGGCCACCCGGCCGGTGCTGCACATGGCCTTCGTGGGCAACCCCGGCACCGGTAAGACCACGGTGGGGCTGCGCATGGCCACCATTCTGCACCGGCTGGGCTACATCCGTCGCGACCACATGGTGGTGGCCAGCCGCGACGACCTGGTGGGCCAGTACATCGGCCACACCGCCCCCAAAACCAAAGAGGTTCTGAAGCGGGCCATGGGGGGGGTCTTGTTCATCGACGAGGCCTATAGCCTCTATCGGGCGGAGAACGAGCGCGACTACGGCCAGGAGACCATCGAGATCCTTCTCCAAGTGATGGAAAACCAGCGCGAAGACCTGGTGGTCATCCTAGCGGGCTACAAGGACAAGATGGAGCAGTTCTTCAGCCTCAACCCCGGGATGCGTTCGCGCATCGCCCACCACATCGAGTTTCCTGACTACGGGCTAGAGGAGCTCGAGCAGATTGGCCACCTGATGATCGCCGCCCAGAACTACTATCTGGACCAGGCCGCCGCAGAGGCCTTCCGGCGCTACGTAGCGTGCCGCATGCGCCTGCCCAACTTTGCCAACGCCCGCAGCATCCGCAACGCCATTGACCGCTTCAAGCTGCGCCAGGCCCGGCGGCTTTTTGAGCGAGGCGGCCAGGTCACCGCCGACGACCTGCGCCGCATCAGCGCTGAGGACATCCTGGCCAGCCGGGTCTTCGCCCAGTGCCAGGAGGAAGGAGGAGAGCATGCCCCATAGACCTTTTATGCTGGGCATTGCGGGAGACTCTGGGGTAGGCAAAACCACCATCAGCAGCGGCATCGCTCGCCTGCTGGGGCAGGAGCGCACCACCAATATTTGCGTGGACGACTACCACAAGTACGACCGCAAGCAGCGGGCTGAGCTGGGCATCACCCCACTCAACCCAGAGTGCAACTACATGGACATCATGGAGCAGCACGTGCGGCTCTTGGCCATGGGCGAGGCCATCCTCAAGCCGGTCTACAACCACAGCACCGGTACCTTCGACCCCCCAGTCTACGTGCCTGCACCCCGGGCCATCACCGATGGGAACCGGCTCATCCCGCGGGCGGTGGTGCTAGAGGGCCTGCTCACCCTGAGTCGCCCGGCCATGCGCGAGCGCTATCACCTTAAGGTCTATATCGACCCCGAGGAGGAGCTGCGGCGGGAGTGGAAGATCAAACGCGATGTGGCCAAGCGGGGCTACACCCCGGAGCAGGTGGTGGCCGACATCGAGCGGCGCATGCCCGACTCCAAGGCCTATATCTGGCCACAAAAAGAGTTTGCCGACATCGTCGTGCGTTTCTACCGCCCTCCCGGCTACGACCCCGAGAGGCCCAGCACCCTCTCGGTGCGCATTACTCTCAAGCGCAGCCTGCCCCGCCTCGACCTGACCGAGGTGCTGCACTCGGCCTACGAGGACGAGCCGACCGTACTTCGCCTCGAGGCCCGCAAGGAAGGGGATGTGCTGGACATTTCCGGAGGGCTCAACCCCGAACGCGCCGCGGTCTTCGAGCGGCTCATCTGGGAGCAGCTGGGCTCCCATGCGGAACATTTCAACCCCGAGGTCATCGGCACTTTCTGGGACAAAGCCGGACAGAGCTACCCCCTGGCCCTGACCCAGCTCATCATCGCGTATTATCTGGTACATATGCGCGAGCACGCCATCCGCCAGGGAGCCCTGAGCTATGCCTGAACTGCTGATCGCCCCCTCCATCCTCACCGCCGACTTTGCCCGCTTAGGCGAGCAGATTCGCGAGGCCGAGGAGGCCGGGGTGGACTGGATTCACTTGGATGTGATGGACGGGCGCTTCGTGCCCAACCTGACCTTTGGCCCGGTGGTGGTGGAGGCCATCCGCCGGGTCACCCAGCTTCCGCTGGACGTGCACCTGATGATCGTGGAACCCGAGCGGTATCTAAAGGATTTTGCCCAGGCTGGGGCGGACTGGATTAGCGTGCACTTCGAGGCCACCCCCCACGCCCACCGAGCGGTGCAGCAGATCAAGGAGCTAGGCAAAAGGGCAGGCTTGGCCCTCAACCCCGCCACCCCCCTGGAGGCCTTCGGGCCACTACTACCCGAGCTGGATCTGGCCCTCTTGATGAGCGTCAATCCCGGTTTTGGCGGGCAGAAGTACATCCCCCACAGCACCGAGCGCATCCGCCACCTGGCCCGCCTGCGCAACCAGCTCAACCCCTCCTGCCTCATCGAGGTGGACGGGGGCATTAAGCCAGAGAACGTGGCCGAGGTTTTCCGGGCCGGGGCCGATGTGGTGGTCGCCGGTAGTGCCCTGTTCAACAGCCAGCCTGTGGCGGAAAATATGAAAAAACTGCTAGGAGAAGCGTATGCCGCTGGTTCTCGGTAAAGATGTTCTGGATAAGGCCCGGCGCGAAGGATACGCCGTGCCCAGCTTCAACACCAACAACCTCGAGATCACCCAGGCCATCCTCGAGACCGCCGAGGAGATGCGCGCCCCGGTGTTTATCCAGGTCTCGGATGGGGCCCGCAAGTACGCCGGTTTGGAGAACCTTTCTAACCTGGTGCGGGATATGGCCAGCCGAGTGCGCGTGCCGGTGGTGCTGCACCTCGACCACGGGGCCGACTACAAGATGGTTTTGCAAGCTCTGCGGGCTGGCTTTACCAGTGTGATGATCGATGCCTCGCACCACCCCTTCGAGGAAAATGTGGCCGAGACCCGCAGATGCGTGGAGGCCGCCCATGCGGTAGGGGTGAGCGTGGAGGCCGAACTGGGGCGGCTGCAGGGCATTGAGGACAACATCCAGGTCTCTGCCGCCGAGGCCTTCCTCACCGATCCCGAAGAAGCCGAACAGTTTGTCGCCGAAACCGGTATTGACTACCTGGCCATTGCCATCGGCACCAGCCACGGGGCCTACAAGGGCAAGGGCCGGCCCTACATTGACCACGCCCGCCTCGAGCAAATTGCGGCGCGGGTCTCCATCCCTTTGGTGCTGCACGGCTCCTCGGGGGTGCCGCAGTGGCTCAAGGACAAGATGGTGGCCACCGGGGCCGACCTGGGCGACCCTACCGGCATCCACGACGAAGACGTACGCAAGGCCATTCCCCAAGGCATCGCCAAAATTAACATCGACACCGACCTGCGCCTGGCCATGACCGCCGGCATCCGCGAGGTGGTGGTGGGCAACCCCAAGGAATTCGACCCCCGCAAAATCCTGGGCAAGGGCCGCGAATACCTCAAACAGGTCATCCGCGAAAAGTTCGAGCTAATGGGTACCGCAGGCCGGGCCTGACGGTTGGCGTCCACCCTCCCTTGGGTTGGGTAGCGGGCTATCTTGCGACCTGGGGCCTGAACTTATCCTGACAAAACCAGCCTAAGATGCCCCAGGGTGCCAACATGCGCAAGACTCTCGCCCTGCTTTTCCTACTGGGTCTAGCCCAGGCCCAAGGAAGCCTGACCTTATACACTTCCGAGGTTCTACCCAATGTCAACCCCATGATCGAGCTTTTCCAGAAAGCCAATCCTGGGGTGGAGGTTCGGGTTTTCCGCAGCGGAACCGGGGAGGTTCTGGCCCGCCTCCGGGCTGAACTCGAGGCGGGCAACCCCCAGCCTGACCTCCTCTGGGTAGCAGACGAGGCCTATTTCCGTGAACTGGCCGCGGCTGGGCGGCTCCGCCGTGTCCCCCCTACGGTAACAGGCCTTCCCCTTCGCTATGCCTACCAGGGTGGCCAGTTCTACGAGGTTCGCCTTCTGTACAACATCATTGCTATCAACACCCGCAGGTTGGGTAACCTTCCCGAACCCCGCAGCTGGCGAGACCTACTTCGCGGCGAGTACCGGGGCCTTTTAGCCATGCCCAATCCAGGCTTCTCTGGGGCAGCCCTCTCCACCTTGGGTACCCTAAGCCAGCGGATAGGGTTCGGTTACTTCGAAGGCCTCAAGGAAAACGGTATGCGCATTGAGCAGTCCAACCCTGTCCTTCTCCAGCGACTAGCCGAAGGGCAGTACGCTCTGGCCATCATGGTGGACTATAGCGTGCGGGATCTAGTGCGCCAAGGGGCTCCCTTAAAGGTCGTCTACCCCCTGGATGGGGCTATCCTGGTACCCACCCCCATTGGCGTGCTCTCCACAGCCCGCAATCCCGCACTAGCCGAGCGCTTCCTGCGCTTCCTGCTCTCGCCAGAAGCCCAGGCCCTTTTCGCTCAGCAGGGCTATATTCCGGTCATCCCCACCGCTCCGCGACCCCCAGGGGTAGCTGCCGACATCCCCGCCATTTCCTCGGCCACCGAGTATATCCAAGCCAACCGGCAGAACCTACTCAACCGCTTCAATGCCCTTTTCAACCTCCGCTAAGCCTTTCTTAGAGCAGGTCTTTTTCGGCCTTCTGGCTTTGGTTCTGGCCACTCCCCTACTAGTCCTTTTGCTGCGCGGGTGGAAGCGGCTCGCCCTCTGGCCTGAGGTGGTGGATATCGCCCTGCTTACCCTGGGGCTGAGCCTCTTGGGAAGCCTTTTGGCCCTTTTGGTTGGGGGCGGACTAGCCTGGCTGGCTTTCCGGGCCCGCCTGGGCCCTACCTGGGAAGCCTTGCTCCTCCCCGCTTACCTCGTGCCCCCTTTTGTGAGCGCTCTGGGCTTTCTCTACGCCTTGGAGTCCTTTGGTCTTCGGCCCTATGGGGCAGGCGGGATTCTCCTGGCCTGGACAGCCCACTATGCCCCTATCGCCTACCTATGGGTTCGCCCTGCGCTGGAGGTGCGGCTGGCTCCGCTACTCCTGGCGGCTGAGGCGCATGGGGTTGGGGGCAAGGGACGGATACGGGCCCTTCTTCCGCCCCTTGGCCCTAACCTTCTGCTGGCCTTTGGGGCGCTCTACCTTACCCTGCTGGGCAACTTTGGCGTTCCGGCGGTGCTGGGCCTTCCGGTGCAGCTTTACACCCTTCCCACCCTAGCCTACGCCCGCCTCCTGTCCCCGGCCAGCCCAGACCCCTTGGGCGAGGCTGCCGCTTTGGCCCTTCTTCTGGGGACGCTAGCCCTGCCCGCGCTTCTCCTGGCAGTAAGCCCACCCCCAGTAGAGCTTCGTCCCCTGGCCCTAAGGCCCCGGCAGCGACCCTGGGCCCAGGGTCTTTTCCTGCTTTTTTTCGGGGTGGCCGTGCTCCTTCCGGTTTTTGGCCTTATCGGCAAGGCGCTCTTCAACCCCTTCACCGGGGCTTTCCGGCCCGCTTTCGCCCAGGCTTTAAGCCTGCCTTTGGTGCAGAAGGGGCTCCTAAACTCCGCTCTCCTGGCTTTTTCCACTGCAGGCCTGCTTCTCTTGCTGGCCCTTCTGCTGGCTTCCTTACCCTCCCATCTACGCGGCTTAAGACGGGTTCTAGACCTCCACTACCTCCTTCCCGGCACGCTTTTGGCCATCGGCCTTATCCTCCTTTTGGCCCCCACCCCGCTGTATGCCACCCCCTGGCTTCTATTCCTGGCCTACCTTTTGAACTTTTCCGCCCTGATGCTTCGAGCCACCGAGGCGGGGTTGGATGGCGGGGTGGAGCGTCTGGTAAGGGTAGGCCGCATCCTGGGCCTGGGGCCGGGCCGGGCCTGGGTACGCATAGGCCTTCCCCTACTCTGGCCCTACCTGGCCGGGGGAGCCTTCCTCATCCTCCCTTTGGCTCTGGCCGAAATCACCCTTTCCGCCTTGCTCTATGCCCCGGGAAGCGAGACCATTGGGGTAGCCGTTCTTTCCGCCCTCAACGGAGGTATGTTCCGTGAGGCAGCAGCCATGGGCCTTCTGCTCATGGCCCTCTCTTTGCTATTCCTGGGCATCCCCAGGCAGGGGGCTCGAGCCTAGAAAGGTAAGCATGTTTCTCAAACTGGTAGAGGTCAGCAAAAAATTTGGCAACGTCGGGGTCGAGGGGGTCTCCCTCGAGGTTCCCACCGGGGAGATTATGGCCATCCTAGGGGCCTCGGGCTCAGGAAAAACCACTCTGCTGAACCTAGTGGCTGGTCTCCTTGTACCGGACAAAGGCCACATCCTCTGGGGAACAGAGAAAATTACCCGGCTTCCCCCAGAGCGCCGAGGCTTTGCCTACGTCTTCCAAGACCACGCCCTCTGGCCCCACCTCAGCGTTCTGGAACACCTTCTTTTGGTCATGCCCCGGCCCGACCGTAAGGAAGCCCAGGCCCTGCTCGAGCGGGTGGGCTTAGCTGGGTTAGAGGAACGCAGGCCACATCAACTCTCAGGGGGACAGCGGCAACGGGTGGCCCTGGCCCGAGCCCTGGCCCGTAGGCCCCGTCTTTTGCTGCTAGACGAACCCTACTCGGCTTTAGACCCCGTTTTGCGCGAGGAAATCCGCCTCGAGGTGGTGGGTCTTTTGCGGCGAGAAGGCGTGGGTGCCCTACACGTAACCCACGACCCAGACGAGGCCTTGGCCGTGGCCCAGCGGGTGGCCATCCTGGAAGGCGGCCAGCTGGCCCAGGTAGGGCCCCCTCTGGAGGTCTACCTCCGACCGCAAAGCCTGGCGGCGGCCCGGGCCTTTGGCCGGCTGAACCTCTTAGAGACCTGGGCCAGGGAAGGGCGGGTGCAGATAGGTGGCCAGGCCTGGCCCATCGAGGGCCAGCACCAGGGGCCGGGCCTTCTCGCCTTCCGCTACGAGGACCTCATTCCCCATCCAGCCGGAGCAGAGGCCCGGGTCTTGGAAACCTACTCCGCCCGGGGGGGCCTACTGTACCGGGTCCGCCTGCCGGAAGGAGAGGCCCTGGTGAGCCTGGAACAGAAGGCAAACCCGGGGGAGTTGCTGCGGCTTACCCCCCGCCGCCCCCTACCGTTCTTTTCCCGAGCAGAAACACTCAAATCCGCTTCCCTGACCGTGGGCTGACCCGGCCTAGGTAAGTCTGGGTGTTATGAGAGAGAGCCCAAACGATCGGTGCTTGGTTCATCGGGCCTTGGCCCTGGGCGTGGCCTTGCTCCTGCTTCTTGGCCTGGGAAGCGCCTGGGCCCAGCGGGTTCCCCTGACCCTGTATGTGGCCGGTGCCCAGCTCAACGATGTAAACGCTATCCTAAATGCCTTTTACCGGCAGCAGCCGGGTGTAGAGGTGCGGGTTTTCCGTTCCGGGGCTGGCGAAGTGATAGCCAAGCTGCGGGCCGAACTCGAGGCGGGCAACCCCCAACCGGACCTGGTCTGGCTGGTAGGGGAGGAATTTTTCCAGGAACTTAGCCAGAAAGGCCTGCTGCGCCGGATTCCCCCTACCTTTCCTGGCCTGCCGGCCCAGTACGTATACGAGGGGGGCAGATACTACGAGGTGCGTCTTCTCTACAACATCCTGGCGGTCCACACCCGCAGGCTGGGTAGCCTGCCCGAGCCCCAGAGCTGGCAGGAACTCCTCAAACCCCAGTACCGCGGACAGGTCGCGATGGCCGACCCCAACTTTACCGGCCCCGCCCTGGTGGCCCTGGGCTATCTAAACCGCCGCTACGGCTTCGGTTTTTTTGAAAGGCTCAGAGAAAATGGCCTGATCATCGAACGATCCAATCCGGTTCTGCAGGACAAGCTGGCCCGGGGCGAGTACACCATCGCCCTGACCAACGACTACGGGGTGCGGCAGAAAATTCAGGAAGGTGCTCCGCTCAAAATCATTTACCCCCGGGACGGGGCCATCCTAGCCCCCACCCCCATTGCCATCCCCACCTGGAGCCGCTACCCCCAGGAGGCCGAAGGCTTCATCCGCTTTCTTCTCTCCCCAGAGGGGCAGCGCATCTTTGCCGAGCTGGGGTACTATCCGGTTATTCCTGGGAGCCCCACCCCCAAAGGAGCCCCTGAGCGGCTCCCGGGCATCAAGGGAAGTGCAGATCTGAACGTGCTGGAGCGCTTCAACACCCTATTTGCCCTGCGACGGTAGGCTCGAGGCTGCTTTAGAATAAGCCCCGATGCGGCCCGCCTACGACTACATCATCGTCGGTGGGGGCTCGGCGGGGTGCGTGCTGGCCTACCGCTTGAGCACCCAACCCGACCTCAAGGTGCTGCTACTGGAAGCCGGAGAGCCACCGCAGGGCCTTCACCACAGAATCCCGGCCGCCTTTCCCAAGCTGTTCAAGGGCCCCTTTGACTGGGCCTTCTACACCGCTCCTCAGGAGGAGTTGCTAGGGCGCAGCCTCTACTGGCCTAGGGGCAAAGCCCTGGGCGGCAGCAGCAGCATCAACGCCATGATCGTCATCCGCGGCAACCCCCGCGACTACGACGACTGGGGCCTGCCGGGCTGGTCGTTTGCGGAGCTTCTGCCCTACTTCAAGCGGCTCGAGACCCACCCTTTGGGTCCCTCGGCCTATCATGGCGACCGTGGCCCTTTGCACGTGGAGGTACGCCGCTACACCAACCCGCTCTCCTACGCCTTTATAGAGGCCGGTGTGCAGGCTGGCCTGAAGCGCAACGACGATTTCAATGGGGCCGAGCAGGAAGGGGTTGGCCTGTTCCACGTCAACCAAAAAAACGGGGCCCGCTACAGCGCGGCCAGCGCCTACCTAAGGCCGGCCCTGCCCCGTCCCAACCTGGATGTGCAGACCGGGGCCCGGGCTCACCGCATTCTGTTTGAGGGAAGGCAGGCTGTGGGGGTGGCCTATGCCCACCATGGCCAGCTCTGGCAGGTACGGGCCCTGCGGGGGGTCATCCTGGCCTGTGGGGCGGTGCAATCGCCTCAGCTTCTCATGCTCAGTGGGATTGGCCCTGCCGAGGCGTTGCGCAAGCTGGGCCTCGAGGTGCGGCAAGACCTTCCGGTAGGGGAAAACCTGTGGGATCACCTGGCCTTGCCGGTCATCTGGCACTGCAAAGCCCCCATCAGCCTGGATAAGGCCGAAACCCCCGGCAACCTCCTACGCTACCTGCTGGCCCAGCGCGGCCCCTTGGTGAGCAACATAGCCGAGGCTGGAGCTTTTGTCCGCGTACAGCCGGGGGCCCTGGCCCCCGACCTGCAGTTCCACTTCGGCCCGGCCTTCTTTAGCAACCACGGCTTCGACCGCGAGGAGGGCTATTTCTTTACCCTTGGCCCCACCCTCATCGCCCCTAAAAGCCGGGGGTACATCGCCCTGACCAGCCCCGACCCTGAGACCCCCCCCTTCATTCAGCCCCACTACCTGCGCGAACCTGGGGATATGGCGGTTCTGCGGGCGGGCCTGGAGCTAGCCCAGGCGATTGCCGCCCAGCCGGCCTTCGACCCCTACCGCGGGCCCCTCCACGCCCGGCTGGCCGGGCTGCGCACCCAGGCGGAGTGGGAGGGCTACATCCGGCAGTACGCCCAGACCCTCTACCACCCCGCCGGTACCTGCAGCATGGGCCAGGTGGTGGACGAGAGGCTACAGGTCTACGGCTGCGAGAACCTCTACGTGGTGGATGCCTCGGTGATGCCGGGGGTGGTGCGGGGTAACACCCATGTCCCCACCCTGATGCTTGCGGAGAAAGCCGCTGATCTGCTGCTAGGGGTTCAGGCCACTTCGGGCACCTCTAGCCCAGCGTAGACCTGGGCCAGGCTCAGGGATAGGCCCAGGCAGGGAAGCTCGAGCGCACCCTGGTTGACCCGCTCGTTTTGCAGCAGGTTCCCCCAGGTTTTTTGGTAGACCTCAACCCGCCGTTCCTCCTGCCATACCAGTAAATAGGTCTGAAGGGTAGGAATTTTGAAATAGGCATCGAGTTTCTCTCGCCGGTCGCGCTCGAGGGTACTGGGGGAGAGCACCTCGATGAGCAAACAAGGGGAATGAATTTCGTGGCTGTGCTTCTCCTCGGCACAACTCACCACCACGTCGGGGTAGTAGTAGCGGTTGAGGGCCGCTATCCAAACCCGTACCGACTGGGTATACAGCAGGCAGCCTTTGGCTTTGGCCTGCGCACGAAGGGCTTCGCTAAGGTTGAGGATGATCTCGTTGTGTAGACGGCTTTCCCCGGCCATAGCATAGACCAGGCCGTCGAGGTACTCGTAGCGCAGACCCGTTTGCTGCTCCAGCTCGAGCCAGGCCTCCTTGGAAAGCCAAGCTAGACGGGGTACACGCGCAGCCATACCCCAATGCTAGCACGCTTTGGGCATAGTTCAGTCTCCCGCTGCTGGCTGGGCCGAGACCGCAGGCACCCTTTGCCCCTGGCCCAGCAGGCCAAAATCCTGGGCCACCAGCCGTGCGGTCATCTTGGCCGACATCATCACGCTGGGGGTTCCCGCCCCCGGCTGCACCCCGGCCCCTACCAGGTAGAGGTTCGCGATGTCCTCGCTTTTGTTGTGGGGCCGGAAGAAGGCCGACTGGGCCAGGATGGGCTCGGGGCCAAAGGCGTTGCCCAAGTAACTGTTGAGGGTGTGCTCGAAGTAGTCGGGGGTGATGAAGCTCTTGTGCACCAAGCGCTCCATCAGGCCAGGCAGGTAGCCCCGTTCATCCAAGAAGCGCAGCACCTTGTTGACAAACGGCTCGCCCAGAAGCTCCCAGTCCAGCCCACTGCCGTTGTGCGGCACCGGAACCAGGGTGTAGGCCGCGTGGTGGCCGGGAGGGGCCAGGCTGGGGTCGGTGAGGGTGGGGATGTGCAGGTACTGGCTGAAGTCCTTGGCCAGCACCTTGCGCCCGAAGATGTCCTTCAGCAGCTCCTCGTAGCGCGGCCCCAGGATGATGTTGTGGTGGCGCAGCCTTTCCCCTTCGCGGCCATCGGCCCGGAAGCCAAAGTAGATCACCACCAGCGACATACTCTGGGGGCGCTTTTTCACCACCCAGTCGGCATTCCAGAAGCGGTACTGCGGCTCGATGAGTTTGAGGTAGGTGTGGGCATAATCGGCATTGGAAACCACAATGTCCGCATCCAAGACACTGCCGTCGGCCAGGGTGACCCCGGTGGCCTGCTTGCGCCGGCCCTGGCGCACCACGTTGATTTTCTTGACCTCGGCGTTGTAGCGCACCTGTCCGCCCAGCTCCTCAAACTTCCTAACCAAGCCGTTCACCAGCGCCCCGGTGCCGCCCATGGCGAAATGGATGCCCCAGGTCTTCTCCACGAAGTGGATCATGGCATAGATGGCCGGCACCGCCAGGGGGTTGCCCCCTATGAGCAGGGTCTCGAAGCTAAAGACCTGGCGCAGCTTGGGCGACTTGAAGTACTTGCTGGTGAAGCTGAACAGGCTGCGTACCGCATCCAGGCGCAACAGGTCGGGCACGATGCGCAGCATGGTGCCCAGGTCACCGAAGTGGGTGTAGCCCAGCTCGAGGAAACCCCGCTCAAAGATGGCCTTGGCATCGGTATGGAAGCGCTCGTAGCCCTCGAGGTCGCCTGGCTCGCCCAAGGCCGCCACCTGCTGCCGGGTGCGCTCGGGGTCGCCGTCATAGTCGAAGAAGGTGCCGTCGTCGAAGTAGATGCGGTAGAAGGGCAGGATAGGCACAATCTGCACGTAGCGGCTGGTGCTCCTTCCGCCCGAGAGGCCTGTCTTGATGCGCTTATCCTCGCCCAACACCTCCGGGGGGTAGTCGGGCTGGGTCAGCCAGGAGGGGTTGCGCTCGAGGGAGAAGAGCTCCTCAATAAAGTGCGGCACGGTAATCACCGTAGGCCCCATATCGAAGGTAAAGCCATCCACCTTGCGCACATAGGCCCGCCCACCGGGGGCGTCCAGTTTTTCCAGGATGGTGGTTTCAAAGCCCAGGCTCTGTAGGCGCAGGCCTACGGCCAGGCCCCCAATCCCTGACCCAATCACGACCGCTGTTCTCGCCATACTGGGCTAGCATACCCCCAGGCCCCCAGGAACATTTTTCGGCAGCGCTACATTCGGCTTCCGCTGGCTTTATGCTATGGCGCGTGAAAGCCATTCAGGTTCAGCGCGCCGGCGGCCCCGAGGTTCTGGAACTCACCGAACTACCCAAGCCCAGCCCTGGCCCAGAGCAGGTGCTCATCCGGGTCGAGGCGGTGGGCCTCAACTTCGCCGACATCCTGAGCGTAGCCGGTGAATACCTAGTGCGCACCCGCTACCCCATGGTGCCGGGTATGGAGTTCGCCGGAACCGTTGAGTCGGTTGGCCCAGGGGTTGCGGCCTACCAGCCTGGCCAGAGGGTAGCGGCCCTAGGCGGAAGCGGAGCTTTTGCCGAGTATGCCGTGGTCAGCAGCCAGGCAGTGTTGCCGGTGCCCCCCAGCATGAGCGCAGCCGAAGCCGCGGCTTTTCCGGTTTCCTACTACACCGCCTACTTTGCCCTGCAAACCCAGGCCCAGGCCAAACCCGGCGAGTGGGTGCTGATCCAGGCCGCCGCCGGAGCCCTGGGTACGGCCTCCATCCAGATCGCTAAGGCCCTGGGCCTGCGGGTGGTGGCCCTGGCCAGCCGGGAGGAAAAGCTAGAGCTGTGCCGCACCCTAGGGGCGGATGTCACCCTGCTGAGCACTCAGAACAACCTGGTGGAAGCGGTCAAAGAGGCCACCGGGGGCCGCGGGGTGGACATTCTGATGGAGGTAGTGGGGGGGGCGGGTTTTGCCCAGAGCCTCAAGATGCTGGCCTACCGGGGCCGTTTGCTGGTGATTGGCTCGGCCTCGCGCGAGATGGCCCAGATGTACCCGGTGAACCTGATGAAGGGTAACCAGAGCGTGATTGGGGTCTGGCTGACCCCCTTCCTAAGCGACCCCGCAGCCATGCAAGCGGCCAGCCAGTTCCTTTTTCCTCTGGTGGCCTCGGGCCAGGTCAGGCCGGTGGTGGGGGAACGCTTCAAGCTCGAGGAGGCGGCCAAGGCCTTCGCCTTCATTCTGAGCCGGCAGAACACCGGAAAAGTGATTCTGGAGCCTTAGGTCAAACAATCCCTCGCCAAGCCCGCATCGGCTTGGGAAAAGTCCGACCCTCTTGACAGCGCTTTCAAAATCTGCTTAACTCTTGAAGGAAGCCAGATATTTGGAGGTCCCCTTGCGCGAGGCGGTTACCCTAAGCGATGTGGCTCGTGAGGCTGGTGTATCCCCCAGCACAGTCTCTCGGGTGATCAACGGCACGGCCCGGGTTAACGCGCGCAAGCGTGAGGCCGTCTTGAAAGCGATTGAGCGGCTCAACTACCGGCCCAACCTCATGGCTAAAGGGCTGGCCCAGGGGCGCTCCCTCACCGTGGGGGTGGTAACCCAGGAGATCAGCAGCCCCTACTATGGGGAGATGCTCAAAGGGGTGGAGCAGGCCCTGGAACAAACCCCTTACCACCCCATCTTTGCCAGTGGGCATTGGCGGGCCGACCAGGAGGAAGCCGCCCTGAAGGTCCTGGTGAACCGGCAGGTGGACGCGCTAATCGTGATGGATGGCAGCGTGCCCGAAGAGCGCTTGCTCGAGCTGAACCAGCGGATGCCGGTGGTGGTGGTGGGGCGACAGATCAAAGGGCTGAACTGCCTGAGCATCGACAACTTCCAAGGAGCGCACCAGGCCATCCGCCACCTGATTGAGCTGGGCCACCGCCGAATTGCCCACATTGCAGGCCCCCAGTCGCACCCCGACGCCGTCGAGCGCCTGAAGGGCTACAAGGCCGCACTGGCCGAGGCTGGCCTTCCCTTCGACCCGGCGCTGGTAGTGGAAGGAGACTACCTCGAGCCCTCCGGGCTCTTGGCAGTTGAGGCCCTGCTGGCTCGGGGAGCCTTGTTCACCGCCATCTTTGCCGCCAACGACCAGATGGCCTACGGCGCCAGCGTAGCCCTATACCGGCGCGGCATACGCATCCCCCACGACGTTTCCCTAGTGGGCTTTGATGATCTACCCAGCTCGAGCTACTTCACCCCTCCCCTCACCTCGGTGCGCCAGCCCGGCCAGGAGATGGGCTGGGAGGCTGCCCGCTGGGTGCTGGCCATGCTCGAGGGACAAAGCTACACCCCCAGACCGCTCTCCACCTATTTAGTCGTGCGAGAGTCCACCAGCTTTCTGCGTTCGCCTGGTTCTCGTTTGATGCATCAAACGTCTTGAGTGGCACCGATAAAGGAGGTAAACCAGCAAAAACAGTTTTGAAAGCGCTTTCAAAGTAATAGGCAACCCTAGGGGGCGGGAAGCCCCCAACTAAGGAGGAACCCATGAAGCGAAACCTTATTCTGTTGCTACTCCTAGCTCTGGCTGGGCTGGGCCTGGCCCAAAGGACTACCCTGACAGTAGCGGTTTTCCCTAACCTGGATGACTCCATCAAGGCTCAGATTCCCCTGTTCAACAAAAAGTTTCCCAATGTGGAGGTCAAGCTGGTCATCCAGCAGTACGCTGACCACCACAACGCTCTCACCACCGCTCTGGCCACCGGTCAGGGGCTGCCCGATGTAGCCGCTATCGAGATTGGCTTTGTAGGGCGCTTTGCCGAGGGGCAGGGGTTTGAAGACCTCAATAAAGCTCCCTACAATGCCGAACAGTACAAGCGACTCTTCACCCCCTATACCATCGCCCAGGCCACCTCCGCCGATGGCCGCTTTATCGCCATGCCAGTAGACATCGGCCCAGGCACCTTCTTCTACCGGGTGGACATCCTACAAAAGGCCCAGGTCAACCCGCGAGACATGACCACCTGGGCCGGTTACATCGCTGCGGGGCGAAAGATCAAGGCCACCACCGGTGCTTTCCTGATCGCCGATGCCGCCGATGTGGCCTGGATCAACATCTTCGCCACCACCCCAGCCAATCAGAGCCCCTACTTCGACGAAAAAGGCAATGTGGTGGTAGACAGCCCCCGCTTCGTGCGGGCTTTCGAACTGGCCCGCAACATCCGCAGCGCTGGCCTGGATGCCAAAATTGGGGCTTGGACCAACGAGTGGTACGACGCTTTCAAGAAGGGCACCGTGGCCACCCAGTTCTCCGGGGCTTGGCTGCAGGGCCACCTGCAAAACTGGATGGCCCCAGAGACCAAGGGCCTGTGGCGGGTACAGCATCTGCCCGAAGGAATGTACGCCTCCTGGGGTGGCAGCTTCTACGGCATCCCTTCAGCCTCCAAGAACAAGGCTTTGGCCTGGGAACTGATCAAGTTCCTAACCACGGATAAGGAGGCTCAGATTGCTGGTTTCAAGGCCATTGGGGCCTTCCCAGCCCTGCTCTCGGCCCAGGAAGACCCAGCTTTTAGCGAGCCAGTGGAGTTTCTAGGAGGGCAGCAGGCCCGCCTGCTGTGGCGTGATGCAGCCCGCCGGGTAAAGCCGCTTAAGGCCAACAAGTATGACCGTATTGCCAACGAAATTCTAAGCTCGGCGCTATCGCAGGTGCTGGACGAAGGCAAGGAGGTCCGGGCAGCCTTGGCCGAGGCCAAGCGCCTGATCGAGCGGCGAATGCGCTAGGGATGGCAGGGGAGAGGAAGACGAATCTTCCTCTCCCTTTAGGTAGTCTCAGGGCAAAGTGTCTATGGTGGTCAGAAAGAGTACATCAGGCCCTAGGCCACTAGAAAGGAGCGACCGTGCGAAAGGCCATCAACGCTGCCCCCTCCCCTCCCAGCGCAGTAACCCTGGCCATGCGCTGGAGCAACCTCCAGCGGCGCTACGCCCCTTACATCTTCATTAGCCCGTTCTTCATTCTCTTTTTGATTTTCGGGCTGTACCCTACCCTGTTTTCCCTGTACATGTCCTTTCAGTCCTGGACCCCCAGCGACGGTTGGGGCCGCTGGAAGTACGTGGGCCTGGAGAACTACACCTTTACCCTCACCGACCCCATGTTCTGGCGGGCCATGTGGAACACCATCTGGCTGGGGTTTTTCTCTGGTCTACCGCAGCACCTGATTGCCATCCCGCTGGCTTTCGTGATTCACATGGTGCTGAGCCGCTTCAAAACCCTGGTGATGGCGGTCTACTTCCTGCCCTACATCACCTCCTCGGTGGCCATCGCCCTTATCTTCAACACCTTGTTTGCCACCCACAACGGGGTTATTAATCTGATCATCGCTCAGCTCAACACCTGGCCGGTGCTGGGCTGGCTTCTGCCCGACCAAAACATCAACTGGTTCCTCAACTCCACCATCAAGTACGGCATAGCCCTGGTGGTGGTCTGGCAGTTCACCGGCTGGAACACCTTGCTTTACCTCTCCGCAATCCAGGCCATTCCCAGGGAACTCTACGAAGCCGCGGCGGTGGACGGGGCCAGCCGCTACCAACAGTTCCGCTACATCACCTTACCCTTGCTGCGCCCCATGATGTTTTTCGCTGTAAGCCTGACCATCATCGGCAACATGCAGCTTTTTGAGCAACCCTTTGTGCTGCTCAATGGGGGGGCCAGCTCCGCCACTCAGGGTGGGCAGACCGTGACTATGTACATGTACCGCACCGCTTTTGAGTGGCTGGAGATGGGCACGGCGGCCTCCATCGCCTGGATTCTGTTCATCTCCATCGGCATCCTAACCTACCTCAACAATCTGATCTTTGGCCGAGCGGCTCGAGGGGAGGCCTAGAATGTCGGGCAACAGAACCTCACTGAGTGGATCGCTGCTACGCCTGGGGGGCTACCTCCTCTTGACCCTAGGCGGAGTGGCAACCCTGGCTCCGTTTTACTTCATGTTCGTTTTCGCCACCCACCAGCGCTCGGAAATTTTTGGCTTCCCGCCCCCGGTATGGTTTGGCGAGCACTTCTGGACCAACTATCAAATCCTGCTTCAGAAAATCCCATTCTGGAGAGCCTACTGGAACAACCTCTACCTGGCCATCATGACCACCCTCCCCACCCTGTTCTTTTGCAGCCTGGCGGGGTTTGCCTTTGCTATGTACGAGTTCCGCTGGCGTGAGCGCCTGTTTGGGGTGGTGATGGCCACCCTTTTGGTACCAGCCATCCTCAACCTGATTCCCTTCTACTTGCTGATCTACCAGATTGGCTGGATCAACCAGCCCAAGGCCCTGTGGGTGCCGGCTATGGCCGGGGCTCTGGGGATTTTCCTAATGCGCCAGTACATTCTCTCCTCCATTCCCAAGGAGCTGATTGACGCGGCCCGCATAGACGGATGCAGCGAGTTTCAAATCTACTGGCGAATCGTGCTGCCGCTCATCCGCCCGGCCCTGGGCACCCTGGGCCTGATTACCTTTATCGGCTCATGGAACCGTTTTGCCGATGTGAACGTGATCATGCGCACCCAGGAAACCAAAACCCTGCCGGTGGTGCTGCGCACGCTGCAGGGGGCCACCGATGTGGAGTGGGGGGCCATCATGGCCGGCACCGCCCTGCTGGTCCTACCGCTGTTGCTTGTCTTCGCTCTAGCCGCGCGGCAGTTGATGGAGGGGCTGACCTCGGGCGCAGTCAAAAGTTAGCCTTCACCCAACTTAGGAGGAGCCAATGCCGCTATGGAGGTATGGAGTGGTGGGGTTTTTCGCCGCGATAGCCCTGGCCCAATCGGGGCCGCCCCTACGAGAGCTAGCCGAACAGCGCGGAATCCTTATAGGGGCTGCGGTAGAACCCAACCTGCTTGTTGAAGAGCCGAAGTATGCCCAGGTGTTAGCCCGGGAGTTCAGCCTGGTAGTAGCCGAGAACGTGATGAAGTGGGGGGCCCTGCAAACCAGCCGGGGGCAGTTCAACTTCGCCGCGGCCGACCTGCTGGTGGATTTCGCCCAAAAGCACAGGCAGGCCATCCGGGGGCACACCCTGGTCTGGCACCAGCAGCTGCCCCGCTGGATGTACGCCAGCTTTAGTCGGGGCGAAATGGAGGCCATTCTAGCCGAGCACATCCGCACCGTGGTGGGGCGGTATAGGGGGCGAATTGCCTACTGGGATGTGGTCAACGAGGCCATCGGCGACGATGCTAGGCTGCGCACCACACCCTTTGATGTGCTGCCAGACTACCTCGAGCGGGCCTTCCGCCTAGCCCGCCAGGCCGACCCCCAGGCCAAGCTCTTTTACAACGACTACGGGGCCGAAGGGCTGGGCCCCAAGTCGGACGCCATCTACAACCTGCTCAAGTCGCTCAAGGAGAAGGGGGTACCTATCGATGGGGTGGGCTTCCAGGTGCATGTAGACCTGAGTTTTTCGCCCCAGCGGGTAGGCATGGCAGAAAACCTCGAGCGCTTCGCCCGGCTGGGCCTGGAGATTCACATCACCGAGATGGATGTACGGCTCGTTGGAGGGCAGCCCCAGGCCGAGCGTCTAGAGGCCCAGGCCAGGGTCTACCAGGAAGTCTTGCAGGTCTGCCTGCGCCAACCTCGTTGTAAGGTCTTCACCCTGTGGGGCTTCACCGATGCCTATTCCTGGCGTGCCGCCAGTGAACCGCTCATCTTCGACGACCGCTACCAGCCCAAGCCGGCCTACTTCGCCCTGCAGCGCACCTTGCAGCAACCCTGAGGAGATTTGTATGAAGCGAAGCGATTTCCCGAGCGATTTCGTCTGGGGCACAGCTACCTCGGCCTACCAGATCGAAGGGGCCGTCCACGAGGACGGACGCGGGCCCAGCATCTGGGATACCTTCAGCCACACCCCCGGCAAGACTCGAGGGGGCCATACCGGGGATGTGGCCTGCGACCACTACCACCGCTACCTGACCGATATTGGCCTGATGCGCAGCCTGGGGCTGAATGCCTACCGCTTCTCTGTGGCCTGGCCGCGCATCTTTCCCCAGGGGCGGGGGGCGCCCAACCCCAAGGGGCTGGCCTTCTACGACCGGCTGGTGGATGCCCTGCTGGAAAGTGGTCTGGAACCCTGGCTCACCCTCTACCACTGGGATCTGCCCCAGGCCCTGCAGGACCAGGGCGGCTGGCCCCAGCGGGACACCGCCTATGCCTTTGCCGAATATGCCGCCTACCTGAGCCGGTACCTGGGCGATAGGGTGCGGCACTGGATCACCCTCAACGAGCCCTGGTGCTCGGCCCACCTGGGCTACTACGCTGGGGTGCATGCCCCGGGCCTGCGCGACCTGGCCCTCTCGCTGCAGGCCGCCCACCACCTGCTCCTGGCCCACGGCCTGGCGGTACCGCTGATCCGGGAAAACGCCCCCAAAGCCCAGGTCGGCATCACCCTCAACCTGGCCCCAGGCCACCCGGCCAGCCCCGACCCCGCCGATCTGGCCGCGGCCCGCCGCTACGATGGCTTCCAGAACCGCTGGTACCTGGACCCCTTGTACGGCTTCGGCTACCCGCCAGACATGCTCGAGCTCTACGGCCCAGCTTCTCCCCATATCCGCTCGGGCGACCTCGAGGCCATCGCCACCCCCACCGACTTCCTGGGCCTCAACTACTACACCCGTGCGGTGCTCCAACACAGCCTCGAGGCCCCCTACCACTTCAGCGGGGTGCGCTGGGGCCAGGCGTTCACCCATATGGACTGGGAAGTGTACCCCGATGGCCTGCGCGAGCTACTGGTGCGGCTGGCCCGGGAGTACCGGCCCAAGGCCATCTACATTACCGAGAATGGCGCCGCCTACCCGGATGGGCTGGTGAACGGGCAGGTATCAGACCCGGAGCGCATCCGCTACCTACAAGCGCACTTCGCTGCAGCCTTGCAGGCCCTACGGGAGGGGGCTCCGCTCAGGGGCTACTTTATCTGGAGCCTGCTGGACAACTTCGAGTGGGCCGAGGGGTATGAAAAGCGCTTTGGGCTGGTTTATGTAGACTTCGCTACCCAGGCCCGCTACCTCAAGGACAGCGGGCACTGGCTGGGGGCCTTCCTGCGGGAGGAGGTGCCGAGCGCGTGAGGATTCGCAACCCCATCCTGCGGGGCTTCCACCCCGACCCCTCCATCCTGCGGGTGGGCCAGGACTACTACATCGCCACCTCCACCTTCGAGTGGTGGCCGGGGGTACGACTGCACCACTCGCGCGATCTGGTACACTGGCGCCCCATCGGCTATGCTCTTACCCGCACCTCCCAGCTCGATATGCGGGGCAACCCCGATTCCGGGGGCATCTGGGCCCCTTGCCTGAGCCACGATGGCCAGCAGTTTTACCTGATCTACACCGATGTAAAGACCTGGGGCAACGCCGAGGCCTTCAAGGACACCCACAACTATCTGGTTACGGCGCCTAGCATCGAAGGCCCCTGGTCGGAGCCGGTCTACCTGAATTCTGCGGGCTTCGACCCCTCCCTTTTTCACGACGAGGATGGGCGAAAGTGGCTGGTGAACATGCGCTGGGACCACCGCAAGGGTAAAAACGCCTTCTCCGGCATCGTGCTGCAAGAGTACGACCCGGTAGAGCAAACACTGGTGGGCCCCATCTACCCCATCTTCAGCGGCACCCCCCTGGGGGTCACCGAGGGGCCCCACCTCTACAAGAAGGACGGCTGGTACTACCTGCTGGTGGCCGAGGGGGGCACGGTCTACCAGCACGCGGCCACCGTAGCCCGCTCACGCCGCCTCGAGGGCCCCTACGAGGTCGACCCCCTTTATCCCACCCTGACCGCCAAGGACGACCCCACCCTACCCCTGCAAAAAGCCGGCCACGCCTCGCTGGTGACCACCCCGCAAGGGGACTGGTACATGGCCCACCTGGTCGGACGCCCCCTCGAGCCCCCCCAGGCCCCCCGGCGGCACTGCCCTTTGGGCCGGGAAACCGCGCTGCAAAAGATCGTCTGGAGCCCCGATGGCTGGCCCCGGCTGGCCCAGGGAGGCCGGGCTCCCAGCCTGGAGGTGGAGGCCCCCGGCCTACCCCCCCACCCCTGGCCGGACGAACCCGAGCACGACGACTTCGACACCCCCAGCCTGAGCCTGCACTTCCAGACCCTGCGCCTTCCCCCCGACCCCTCCTGGCTCTCCTTGCGCGAGCGGCCCGGCTACCTGCGGCTATACGGGCGCGAATCCTTGAGTTCTAAGCACCGGCAAAGCCTGGTGGCCCGGCGCCTGCAGCACTTCTATGCCGAGGCCCAGACCGCTTTGGAGTTCGAGCCGGAGGATTTCCAACAGATGGCCGGCCTGGTCTGCTACTACGACAGCGGCAACTGGGTCTACCTGCGCCTAAGCCGCGACGAGCAGCTAGGCAAGACCCTGGCCATCCTGACCTGCGAGAACGGGCACTACGACGAGCCGCTGGGTCGGGAGATCCCCATCCCAGACTGGCCCAGGGTGCACCTGCGGGTGCGCTACCAACGGGAGTTTTTCAGCTTTGCCTACTCGCCCGACGGCCAGCGCTGGCAGGAAATACCCCAGCGCTTCGAATCCTACAAGCTTTCCGACGAACACTGCCGCGGGCTGGGCTTCACCGGCACCTTCATTGGCCTGTGCGCACAAGACCTGAGTGGCCGGCGCAGGCACGCCGACTTCGACTACTTCATCTACCGGGAGCTGGAGCCCTAGCGGGCTTCGGCCCCTTTCAGGGGACAATCCCATGGAGCTGAAACTGACCAGGCTTTTACCCCTCTTGGCCCTATTCCTTCCTGCTGCTCTGGCCCAGGAACTACCAGGCTGGCGGCTGGTCTGGGCCGATGAGTTCAACCGGCCCGTGGGCAGCCCGGTGGATCGGAGCAAGTGGAATCTCGAGACCGGCGGCTGGGGTTGGGGCAACAGCGAGCTGCAATACTACACCGAGTCCACCCTAAACGCTGTACACGACGGGCGCAACCTGGTAATCACCGCCCTCGAGCAGCGCCTGCCGGGGCTGCGCTGTTGGTACGGTCCCTGCCGCTACACCTCGGCGCGGCTCAACACCCGGGGCAGGTTCGAGCAGCGCTACGGGCGCTTCGAGGCCCGCATCAAACTCCCCCGCGGACAGGGGTTGTGGCCCGCCTTCTGGATGCTGGGCAACAACTTCGGTGCGGTGAGGTGGCCATTCTGCGGCGAGATTGACATCATGGAGCAGATCGGGCGCGAACCGCGCACCATACACGGCACCATCCATGGCCCAGGCTACTCGGGCGGCGAGGGCATCGGCAAGGCCTATACCCTGCCCACCGATTTGGCCCAGGCCTTCCACGTCTTCGCGCTGGAGTGGGAACCAGAAGCGCTGCGCTGGTACGTGGATGGCGTACTCTACCAGACCCGCACCCCTGCCGACCTTCCCGAAGGGACCCGCTGGGTCTTCGACCGCCCCTTCTTCCTCATCCTCAACCTGGCCGTGGGCGGCGGCTGGCCTGGCGCGCCCGATGCGACCACGCGCTTCCCCGCACGGATGCTGGTGGATTATGTGCGGGTGTACGAGCGAATCGAGGGCCGGTAGCCGAACGGCCTGGGCCTGCCTCGCTCCCGGTGGCTTAGGGATGGTTTCCTTGGGCCCATAGCGTTCAAGGGGCCTGGCCACTGGAATTCCGCACCACCAACTCACCGTAGAACCGCGGCGGTTGAAAAGGCTGGCCAGAAAGCATTTGCAAAACACCTCGAGCTGCGCTCAAACCCATCTCGTAGCCTGGCTGGCGCACGGTTGTGAGGGGTGGAATAAGGTACGACGACCAGGGCAGGTCGTCGAAGCCCACCAACGAGACCTGCTCTGGCACAGCCAAACCGCTCTCAAATAAGGCCAGTCGGGCCCCGTAGGCCATGGCATCGTTAGAGGCGAACACCGCGCTAAAAGGAATCCCTCTCCTAATCAGCTCTTTCATCGCGTGATACCCGGAGCTTTCCTCGTAATTCCCAGCCAGTACCAACTCAGGTTGCAACTCCAGACCCGCTTCTTCTAGTGCCCGGCGGTAGCCAGCCAGCCGGGGGGTGGTATGCCAGTGCAAAGGAGGACCGCTGATGTAGGCGATGCGGCGGTGGCCCAGGTCGATCAAGTGCCGGGTGGCCCGGTAAGCGGCCTCTTCGTTGTCAATGGCCAAGCAACGCTCCCGAATCGGCTCGACCAGCTCCCCTATCAGCAACAGGGGCATCTCCTGAGCCACCCGGTAAAGCCGCTCCGGGGGAAGGTGCGTGGTGGCCACAATAAGGCCACCCACCCGGTGGCCCAGCAACAGGTCTAGGGCATTTCGCGCCTCGCCCAAACGCCAGTGCATACTGCCTATCAGGGGAAAGTAGGCACTATTATGCAACCCCTTTTCGATACCCCGAAGTATTTCCACGAAGAAGGGGTCGGCAATATCCGGCACCAGCACGCCAATGCTCATAGACTTGCCGCGGGAAAGGTTCTGGGCGGCCAGGTTGAGCTGGTAGTTCAGGCGTTTGGCAGCGGCCAGTACCGCTGCTCGGGTTTTGGCCCTACCCTGGCTGCGCCCGCTTAGGATTCGGGCTGCTGTACTAGGGGAAACCCCGGCTTCTTTAGCGATCTCGTAGATGGTCACCTGCTTGGCCACGGTTCTAATCCCCAAACCAGCTTAGCGCTCTGGCCCATCATAGAATCAAGATGACATCGGTGTCAAAAAGTGATCGATTTTCCTGGCATTTATATGGAAAAAACTCAATTTTTGGAGTTAAACTATTGACACCGGTGTCATTTTTACGTATAGTACCTCTCGGTTCCAATAGGTGGGTTGGTCTAACTCGGCAGTCCCTTTGCCGAATCAGGTCAGCACACTAATCCCTTAGCTAAACCTCTCTCCTTGTGAAAGAGGCGCCTGGGAATAGGGAACCCGTCGCGGAGGTGCAGGATGAAGCCTTTAGTTAGGGTGGTCTTGGCGGCCAAAGTGCTCCTGTTGATTCTGGTCTTACTGTCCGTTGGCCTCTCCCAAAGCCCAAGAAGGCTGGTGGTGGGCGTAAGCTGGGCCAATTTCCAGGAGGAACGCTGGAAGATCGACGAGCGGGCCATCCGCGAGCAGCTGGGCCGTATGGGAGCCGACTACATCAGCGCCGATGCGCAAAGCTCCTCGGAAAAGCAGCTCAACGATATTGACGCCCTGATCGCCCGGGGGGCCAATGCGCTGATCATCCTGTCCTGGGACAAAGACGCTATTCTGCCCGCCATCGAGAAGGCCAAGGCCGCCCGCATCCCGGTGGTGGCCTATGACCGCCTGATCGAGAACAACTACGCCTACTACATCACCTTCGACAACGTAGAGGTCGGCCGGATGCAGGCCAGAGCCGTCTATGCTGTTAGACCTCGAGGCAACTACGCCTTCATCCTGGGCTCGCCGACCGACCCCAACGCCGACTTCTTACACAAAGGACAGCTCGAGGTGCTGCAAGCCGCCATCAACCGGGGAGAGATCAAAGTGGTCGGCAAGCAGTACACCGAAGGCTGGCGGCCCGAGGTAGCCCAGCGCAACATGGAACAAATTCTCACCGCTAACGCCAACAAAGTGGACGCCGTGGTGGCCTCTAACGATGGCACTGCGGGTGGGGTGGTGGCTGCCCTGGCCGCGGTAGGTCTGGCCGGAAAGGTGCCGGTCTCGGGGCAGGACGGCGACCAGGCCGCCCTCAACCGGGTGGCCCGCGGGCTGCAAACCGTCAGCGTCTGGAAGGATGCCCGCGAGCTGGGCAGGAAAGCCGCCGAGGCCGCGGTACTCATGGCTCGAGGCACGCCCATGGAGCGGCTGCCCGGGCGCACCATCTTTGCCGATGGGCCCAACAAGGTCAGGATGAACGCTCTGTTGCTCAAACCTGTGCCCATCACCCGGGACAACCTCAACATCGTCCTCGAGGCGGGTTGGATTAGCAAGCAGGCCCTCTGCCAGGGCGTGAGCGGCCCTACCGCACCCGCCGCCTGCCGATAAATGCATGAGCTAGCTCGATGAACTTCTGGGGTAGGCCATACGCCTACCCCTTTTGTGGGCAGGAGACAGCGTGAACGTTGGCAGCAGAAAAGAGGGGTTCCTGCAAAGCTTGCGGATAGATGGCCGAATTCTGACCATGCTGATTGTGTTGGCGGCAGTCTGGACGGTGTTCCAGCTGCTTACGCTGAAGCAACCGGGCCAGTTCCTCAGTGTACAAAACCTCTGGAACCTTTCCGTACAAACCGCTGTGGTGGGCATCATGGTAGGCGGAATGGTGCTGGTCATTGTGGCCCGCCAGATCGACCTGTCGGTCGGTTCCATCCTGGGCTTTACCGGCATGATGATGGCCCTCATCCAGACCATGCCCCCTCTGGGTTGGGGAGGGCACTGGCTCTTAGCTCTGCTAGCGGGCTTGTTGCTGGGAGCCCTGATCGGAGGGTTTCAGGGGTACTGGGTGGCCTACTGGGGCGCCCCGGCTTTTGTAGTTACCCTAGCTGGCTTACTTATCTTCCGAAACGCCAGCTTCATTGTAGCCAGCGGGCGTACTATTGGCCCCCTCGACGACAATTTCAAGGTACTGGGAGGAGGCATCGGGGGTTCTATCGGAGAGTTCTGGACCTGGGTAGTAGGTGGGGTCATGGCCCTTCTCATCGTTTACCAACTCCTTTCCAACCGCAGCCGGCGCCAAAAAAACGGCCTGCCGGTGCGCCCCTGGTGGGCCGAGGCCGTGGTCATGGGCTTTCTGCTGGCCCTTTCCCTGGCCTTCATCTTGGTCATGAACGCCTACACCTACCCCGGTACCAACATCCCCAGAGGTATCCCGGTGCCCGTTCTGGTAACCCTGTCGGTGCTCTTTTTCCTGAACTGGATGGCCCAAAACACCCGTTTCGGGCGGTATATCTTCGCTATCGGGGGCAACCCAGAAGCCGCCCTGCTGGCGGGCATCAACGTCCGGCGCACCCTGGTCTGGGTCTTTGCCTTAATGGGGTTTCTAGCTGCGCTGGCTGGGGCTGTTCAGGCTGCTCGGCTCAATTTTGTAACCAACAGCATGGGCAACCTGCTCGAGCTCGATGTAATTGCCGCTGCGGTCATCGGTGGCACCGCACTGGCCGGGGGCAGCGGCACCATCGTGGGCGCGGCCTTAGGGGCTCTCTTGATGTCCTCCCTGCGTAGCGGCATGGTGCTTATGGGACTACCCACCGAGTGGCAGAACGTGGTTCTGGGCTTAGTGCTGCTGGCCGCAGTCATCTGGAACACGGTGTACCTCAAAAACCGCAGGGGGACCATATGAAGCCTTTGGTGGAGATGAAAAACATCTGCCTGCGCTTTGGCGGGAACCAGGCCCTGGACAATGTGTCGGTCAACCTCTATCCCGGTGAGGTGGTGGGCCTCTTAGGGCACAACGGAGCGGGTAAGTCCACCCTAATCAAGGTGCTCTCTGGAGCCTACCGCGCCGATAGTGGGCAGATCTTCATCGAGGGCCGGGCCGTGGAGATCAACAACCCGCAGGACGCCCAGCGCCTGGGGATCGAAACCATCTACCAGAACCTGGCCTTGGCCGACAATCTGGATGCGGTGGCCAATATCTTTTTGGGGCGCGAAAAACGCAGGGGGTTTGCCCTGGACGAAGAGAGCATGGAACTCGAGGCCCGCCAGGTGCTAAAGCGCCTGCGGGTACAAATTCCTAGCCTGCGCCTACCGGTGGCCCAGATGTCGGGCGGGCAGCGCCAGACGGTAGCTATCGGTCGGGCCCTCCAGTTCAAGGCCCGCATCCTGATTATGGACGAACCCACCGCCGCCTTGGGCCCAGAGGAAACCCGCAAGGTGGGGGAGCTGATCCGGGCTCTCAAAGCGGAAGGTGTGGGCATTTTCCTGATTAGCCACGACCTGCACGACGTCTTCGACCTAGCCGACCGCATCACCGTCATGAAGAACGGGCGTGTGGTAGGCACGGTTTACGCCCACGAGGTCAGCCACGACGACGTCCTGGGGATGATTATTGGTGGCGTGATGCCCAAAAACGCCCGGCCCGCCCAGGTTCCCCCAACCCCCTGAGGCCCTATGCCAGAGGTACATTTTGTTCCCCACCCCATACCCCCCATCGAGCAGCCCCGAGAGATTCCCCTTTTGCCGGCTGAACTCTTTCAACAGCGCTATCTCCGGCTCGAGGCGGCCCGGGCAAAAGCCGGCTACGATGCCCTGATTATCTACGCCGATCGGGAACACGCGGCCAACTTGGGTTGGCTCACCGACTTCACCCCTCGGTTCGAGGAGGCTTTGTGGGTGCAGGTGGGAGGACAAACACCCACCCTACTGGTGGGCAATGAGTGCCTCCACCTGGCCCCTGCCCTCTGCAAGCTCGAGGCCCGCTATGCGCTGTATCAGGAGTTTAGCCTGCCGGGCCAGGATCGCAGCCAGAGCCCTGGCCTCGCCCCGCTTTTGCGTCAGGCTGGCCTGGGCCGGGGGCTGCGGGTCGGCCTGATCGGCTGGAAACCCATGCCAAACCTGGAGGTACCGTACTGGATCGTCCAGGCCATAGAAGAGGTGACGGGCCAGGCACCCCAAAACGCCAACGCCCTGTTGATGAGCCCTGAGAACGGCCTGCGCCGCACTTTGGAACCGGAGCAAATTCGCCTTGCAGAGTATGCCTCCGCCCTTAGCAGCGAAGGTGTACGTCGTTGGGTTTTTGCCCTGAGGGAAGGTCAAAGCGAACTGGAGTCGGCAGAAAACTTGATTTCCTACGGCCTCGAGCTCTCCTGCCATCCCATGGTCAACTTCGGCCCCCAGATCCCCAGCGGCCTCAAGAGCCCACGCAACCAACGTGTCAAAGAGGGGTTTTATGCACAGGTCGCCTTCGGCCTGGTAGGCGGTCTCACCTGCCGCGCAGGGTGGCTAGTCCGCTCGAGCCACCCGAGGGATACGGACGGCTACCTAGAGCTAGCCAGGAACTACCTACAGGTGGTCTGGGCCTGGTACGCCGCGCTAGGTATTGGGGTAGAGGCCGGCGAGGTATACCAGGCCGCGGCCACAGTCAAGGCATCCGGGTGGGATTTCGCCCTAAACCCAGGCCACCTGATTCACTTAGAAGAATGGCTGGAAAGCCCCTTCAAACCTGGGGCCACGCTTCCTTTAGAAAGCGGGATGGCCATCCAGCAGGACATCATCCCGCTGCCCAAGCAAGGCCGCGCGGTGGTCAATATGGAGGATGGCCTGGTGCTGGCCGACCGTGCCCTACGGGCAAGACTCTGGCAGCTCGACCCTGGCCTAATGCAACGGGTGGAGCAGCGCCGGCGGCTCATGGAAACCTTAGGCTACCAGCTTAGCGAAGATGTGCTGCCCCTTTCCAACATCCAGGGGGTTTTCTTTCCCTTTCTGCTGGAACCTTCTTATGTAGCCTGCTTTGAATAATCAGCTGGAGGAACACATATGGACTACACCCCCCAACCCGAGCACAAGTTCACCTTTGGCCTTTGGACCGTGGGCCACGTGGGCCGCGACCCCTTCGGCCTGCCCACCCGCTCCCCCCTCGAGCCCGACTACATCGTCTACAAGCTGGCCGAGATCGGGGCCTATGGGGTTAACCTGCACGACAACGACCTGATTCCCCTCGAGGCCACCGCCGCCGAGCGCAAGAAAATCCTGGCCCGCTTCCAAAAGGCCCTGAAGGAGACCGGGCTGGTGGTGCCCATGGCTACCACCAACCTCTTTTCCGACCCCATCTTCAAGGATGGGGCCTTCACCAACCCCGATGCCCGCATCCGGGCCTACGCCCTGCAGAAAACCCTACGGGCCATGGACCTGGGGGCCGAGCTAGGGGCCAAAATCTATGTGCTGTGGGGCGGGCGCGAGGGGGCCGAGGTGGACGCCGGCATGAACACCCTCGACGCCTTGGCCTACTACCGCGAGGCGCTCAACTTCCTGGCCGAGTACAGCGAGGCCCAGGGGTATGGCTACCGCTTTGCCCTCGAGCCCAAGCCCAACGAACCCCGGGGCGACATCTACCTGCCGGTGGTGGGGGCGGCTTTGGGCTTCATCGCCACCCTGGACAAACCCCACCTCTTCGGCCTTAACCCCGAGTTCGCCCACGAGACCATGGCCGGGCTCAACTTCGTGCACGCGGTGGCCCAGGCCATCGACGCGGGCAAGCTCTTCCACATCGACCTCAACGACCAGAAGATGAGCCGCTTCGACCAGGACCTGCGCTTTGGTGCCGAGAACCTCAAGACGGCCTTCTTCCTGGTCAAGCTTTTAGAGGATTCCGGCTACGCCGGGCCCCGCCACTTCGACGCCCACGCCCTGCGTACCGAGGACGAGGAAGGCGTGTGGGCATTTGCCAAGGGCTGTATGCGCACTTACCTTATCCTCAAGGAGAAAGCCCGGCAGTTCAACCAGGACCCAGAGATCCAGGCCCTGATCCGATCCTACAAGGTGGAGGACAAGGCCCTCTCGGCCCTCACCCGGAAGTTTAGCCCGCAAAACGCGGCGGCCCTCAAGGCCAGAAGGTTCGACCGGGCCGCTTTGGCCCAGCGGGGGGCCGGGCTAGAGCGGCTCGACCAGCTCACGGTAGAGCTCCTGCTGGGGGTGCGCTAAGGGATGGGCGAGGTTGCCATCGGTATCGACCTAGGCACCAGCGGGCTCAAGGCCCTGGCCCTCACCCCCCAGGGCCAGCGGGTGGCCGAGGCCAGCGCCAGCTATCCTCTGCTCACCCCAAAGCCCGGCTGGACCGAGCAGAACCCAGAGGACTGGCTCGAGGCCGCCCGCCAGGCCCTAAGCCAGCTAGCCCAACAGCTACAGCAGCAGGGCCTCAGGCCGGTCTCCCTTGGCCTATCGGGCCAGATGCACGGGGCGGTTTTCCTCGATGCCAAAGGCCAGGTGGTGCGCCCGGCTCCCCTCTGGAACGACCAGCGCACCGCCCAGGCCTGCGCCGAGATCGAGGCCAGGGTGCCCCGGGCGGAACTCATCCAGCGCACCGGGAACCCCGCAGTCACCGGTTTTCAGCTGCCCAAGCTCATCTGGCTGCGCCAAGCCGAGCCCGCCTCCTTTGCCCGCACCACCCAGGTGCTCCTGCCCAAGGACTTTCTGGCCTATGCCCTGACCGGCCAGATGGCCACCGAGCCTTCCGACGCCTCGGGGGTGGGGGCCTTGCACCTCGCCACCCAGCGCTGGGACAGTGATCTCTTGGCGGCTTTGGGCCTCCAGCCCAGCCTCTTTCCCCCTATCCTCCCCTCCCACGGGGTGGTGGGCCCCCTGCGGGCCGACTGGGCCCAGGCCACCGGCCTGCCTTTGGGCCTGCCGGTGGTGGCCGGCGCGGGCGACAACGCCGGGGCGGCCATCGGGCTGGGGCTCTCGAGCCGGCGGCCCGGCCTGGGTAGCGTCAGCCTGGGCACCAGCGGGGTCATCTTCCTGCCCACCCTGGCCCCCGTCCCAGACCCCCAGGGCCGCGTTCACCTGTTCTGCCATGCCGATGGGGGCTACCATTACCTGGGCGTGACCCTGGCCGCTGCCGGCAGCCTGCAATGGTACCGCGACCGGCTGGCCCCCGGGGTGAGCTTTGAGGTGCTCTTAGCGGAAGCCCAGGCCGTCCCCCCGGGCAGCGAAGGGGTGGTCTTCATGCCCTACCTGGCCGGGGAGCGCAGCCCCTACCTCGACCCCGCATTGCGCGGGGCCTGGCTGGGGCTGAGCCTGGCCCACGGGCGCGGCCACCTCACCCGGGCCTTGCTCGAGGGGGTGGCCCTCAGCCTGCGGGAGGTGCTGGAGGTGATGCGGCCCTTGGCCCCCATCGAGCGGCTGCTGGCCATTGGGGGTGGGGCCCGCTCGGACTTCTGGCTCTCGATTCTGGGGAGCGTACTAGGCCTCCCCCTGGCCCGTACCCCCATCGAGGAAGGCCCCGCCCGGGGGGCGGCTATTCTGGGCCTGGTGGGGGCGGGGGTCTACCCCAGCCTGGCCGAGGCCCTGGAGGCTACCGCCCCGCCCAGCCTCGAGGTCGAGCTCGAGGGGGTGGATACCCGGCCTTTGCAAGAACGCTTCCAGCGCGGCCTGTATGCGGTGCGGGCCTTTAAAGAAAGCCCCTAGCCCCTCAGCCAGGCCCTAGAATAGGCCCAATGGAGCGTTACACCAACCGCAACACTCTACTGCTGGCCCTGGCCTGGCTGGTGGCGCTGGTGGCCACCCTGGGCAGCCTCTACTACTCCGAGGTGCGCCACTTCATCCCCTGCACCCTGTGCTGGTACCAGCGCATCGCCATGTACCCCTTGGCCGTTCTTTTAGGCATCGCCACCTGGCGGGCCGATGCCGGCATCCGGCCCTATGCCCTGACCCTATCCCTTTTGGGCCTTTTCTGGAGCAGCTACCACCTGCTGGAGCTGTGGGTGCCGGGCCTGGCCCCTAGCGTGTGCCGAGGCCCCATCCCCTGTAACGTGGAGTACATCCCCAGCTTTCCCATTCCCTTGCAGGCGGGTATCGCCTTTTTGCTCATCTCGCTGGCGCTTTGGCGGGTGCGCCCCGCCCGCTAGGCTCAGTACCCGTCCTGCACCACGTTCTTTAGGGGCTCTTTCCGCAGGTAGCGGGCCACCTGCTCGCGCACCAGGCGGAAGCCCCGTTCGAATAGCTTATGGGTCGAGCCGGCCATATGGGGGGTGAGGAAAACCCCCGGCAGCGACCACAGGGGGTGTCCTTCGGGCAAGGGCTCAGGGTCGGTGACATCGGTGACCAGGCGCAGCCGCTGGGCCCGAATCGCCTCGACCAGGGCCTCCTGATCCACGGTCTGGCCCCGGCCTGCGTTTACAAAAAGCGCCCCCGGCTTCATCTGGGCCAGGTCTCCGGCCCCTATCAGGCGGTGGGTCTGGGGGGTGTAGGGCAGCAGGTTGATCACGATATCGGCCCGGGGCAGCAGGTGGGGCAGCTCGGCGATGGGGTATACCCCCGCGCGGGCGGTGCGGGCCACCCGGATAAAGGCCACCCCGAAGGGGGCCAGGCGCTGCTCGGTGGCCCGGGCAATCGAGCCATAGCCCACAAACAGCACGGTGGAACCCTCGAGGTCGTCCACCCAGCGGTAGGCCCAGCGCCCTTCCCGCTGGGCATCGCGAAACTCGGGAAAGCGCTTAATGGCCCCCAGCACCGCCCCCACAATCCACTCCGAAACCGGAACATCGTGCACCCCGGCGGCATCACAGAGCACCAGGCCCGGGGGCAGGTGGGGCAGAATCCAGTCCACCCCTGCGGTGAGGGTCTGCACCACCTTGAGGTGTTTGAGCCTGGGCAGCTCGGCAAAAAAGCGCCGGGCCCCGCTGCCGTAGGGGGCTACCGCGAACTCGGCCTTTAGGGCCTGATCCGACAGAGGGGCCTCCCGGGGCAGAACGGCCACCTCCACCCCCTCGGGGAAGCCCTCCAGCCAACGGGGCTCGATGGACTCCGGAACCAGCAGAATCATCGAACCTACTATACCCGGCCTTGTGTACAATCGGCCTAGCCGTGCCCGAAGCCCCCGACCTTCAAACCCGCAAACGCAAGCACCTGGAAGTCTGTCTGCACGAAGCGGTGGAGTATACCCGGCTGAGCACCGGCCTCGAGGGCTATCGTCTGCGCTACCGGGCCCTGCCCGAGATAGCCTTGCAGGACGTCGACCTCACCACGCCCTTCCTGGGCAAAACCCTCAAGGCCCCCTTCCTGATCGGGGCCATGACCGGGGGCGAGGCCCACGGGGCCCGCATCAACCGAACCCTGGCCCAGGCTGCCGAGCAGCTGGGGGTGGGCTTTATGCTGGGCAGCCAGCGGGTCATGCTGGAGCGCCCCCAGGCCCGCGCCAGCTTCCAGGTGCGCGAGGTAGCCCCCAGCATCCTCTTGGTGGGCAACCTGGGCCTGGTCCAGCTCAACAAAGGCTACGGCCCAGCCCACCTCCAACGAGCGGTGGAGGAGGTGGGGGCCGATGCCCTGGCCCTGCACCTCAACCCCCTGCAAGAAGCCCTCCAGGCCGGAGGGGATACCGAGTTTTCTGGCCTGTTGGAGCGGCTGGCCGAGGTTCTACCCCAGGTGCCCTTCCCGGTCCTCCTCAAGGAGGTGGGCCACGGCATCGGGCGCGAGGTAGCCGAAAAGCTGGCCCCCCTGCCCTTGGCTGCGCTGGATGTGGCCGGCGCGGGGGGGACTAGCTGGGCCAAGGTGGAGGAATGGGTGCACCACGGGCGCATCCTGCACCCCGAGCTGGTGGAGATCGGCCTCCCCACCGCCCAGGCCCTGGTGGAGTGCCGCAGCGTTCTGCCGGATACACCCCTGATTGCCTCGGGGGGCATCCGCACGGGCACCGACGCGGCCAAGGCCCTGGCCCTGGGAGCCCAGGTGGTGGCGGTGGCCCGTCCACTGCTCAAGCCAGCCCTGGCCGGGCCCGAGGCGGTGGTGGGCTGGATTGAGGATTTCCTCCACGAGCTAAAGATAGCCCTTTTCGCCATTGGGGCCCGCACCCCCAGGGAAGCCCTGGGGCGGGTAGAAAGGTCTTAGCCGGTGTCTGGAGAAAAAACAGGGCTTTGGAATTCTCCAAAGCCCTGGAATTCTGGTTGCGGGGATAGGATTTGAACCTATGACCTTCGGGTTATGAGCCCGACGAGCTACCAGACTGCTCCACCCCGCGACGCCGGCTGCCAGCAACAGCTTTTATATAGTAGCGGGAATGCGTTTTTTGGTCAAGATAGCCCGTGCATTTACCGCTGATGTGTGGTCTTCGCGTGCTACAATAGGCCGCAAGATGAGGAATAATCTGAAGGAGACGCTATGAAACAACTTTTGTGTGCAGCGCTTCTGCTTCTTTCTCTAAGCTGGGCGCAGCCAGCCCCTGCTGTGCAGCAAACCCTACAGCAAGCCCAGGCCGCCCTCGAGGCCGGGCGCCTGGAGGAGGCCGTGCAGGGGTTTGAAGCCGTCATCGCCCGCGACTTCACCAACTACAGCGCCCATTTTGGGTTGGGCCTAGCCCTCTACCGCCTGGGCGACCTGCGCGGGGCGGCTTTCGAGTTCACTCAGCTTACCGTGCTAGACCCCAACCGCTTCGAGGGTTGGTTCAACCTGGGAGTGGTGCGCGACCGCCAGGGCCAGGCTGCTGAGGCCGCCCAGGCTTTCGCTCGAGCCATAGAGGTAGGGGAAAAAGCCAACCTGGGCATAGCCGATCTAAAGCCTGCTTATGTGGGGCAGGTCAAGGCGCTGCGCACCCAGGGACAGCACGAGGCCGCCGCTGCCGCCGCCCGCAAGGGTCTGGAAAAAGCCCCCGGCGATGCCGAGCTCACCGCTTTGCTGGCCGATAGCCTGGTGCGGGCGAATAAGCCCCTCGAGGCCCTACCGGTGCTCTACCAAATTCTGAACAACGACCCCGCCAACGTCCAGGCCATTGCTCAGATTGCTGATATCTACGTGGCCCAGGGGCTACCCCAGCGAGCCCTACGCGAACTGGACCGGGGGCTGGAGGCCGTTAGGGACAACGCCAGCCGGGCCCAGCTTCTGCTCAAGAAGTCCACCCTGCAGCAGGGCCGCGAACAACAGGCCTCGCTGCAAGAAGCCATCCGCCTTGACCCCAAGCTATGGGCCGCCCACTACAACCTGGGATTAGCCCGCTTGCGCGAGGGCAACGTCAGGGGTGCCCTAGAGTCTTTCCAGAATGCCTACGCACAAAACCCCGACGAGCCCCGGGTGCTGCTGGGGTTAGCCGCCACCTACGACCGCCTGGGCCAGGCCGCCGAGGCAGGCCGTTTCGCGGCAATGGCCGCCCGATCCAGCCAGGGGGCCGACCGGTTGGAAGCCCTCTTGCTGCAGGGCAAAGCGGCCTACGCCCAGCGCCGTTATACCGAGGCCGTAGAAGTCCTAAGCCAGGTAGCCCAGCAAAAGCCCGATAGTGCCGAGGCCTGGTTCTTCTTGGGCGTCTCGCAGTTCAATCTAAGGGACTATACCGCGGCCATTGATTCGCTGGAAAAGGCCCAGGCCCTAGCTCCCAGCGCCTCCACTGCGGCCAATCTGGGCGCGGCGCTCTACTCAGCAGGCCGCTACTCCGATGCTGAGCGGGCGCTTTCCCAAGCAGTGGCCCTAGACAGCCGAAACGCCATAGCCTGGTACAACCTGGGCCTCACCCTGCGCTCGCTGGGGCGCAGCGCCGAGGCCCGCCGGGCTTGGCAGCGCTCCGCCGACTTGGGCTATGCCCCCGCGCGCGAGCTGTTGCGGTAGATTGGTAGCATGGGTTGGCTTAGGACAAACTGGCTCGACGCGCTCATCTTCCTCCTGGTGGCGGTGATTATGGCTGGGGTGGTGTTTTTCCTAACGGGGGTCAACCCCTTTGATACCTCGAGGGGGAATCCACCCACCACGCTCACGCCCCAAACCCACTCCCCGGCGCCATCCCAGGCCGAATCTAAAGCGATCTCTCCGGCCCAGCCGGGGCCTAAACCCGAACCATCCCCCTCATCGCCTACCCCGGAAGCCGAACCCGTGGTTACGGTCTTGCCAGTGCCCCAGGCCCCGGCCAGCAAGCCTGTACCGGCCCCCCCTAAAATTGCGGAAAAGCAGCCCCAACCCCCCCGTCCAACGCCAACCCCCGCAGCCCGGAGCGAGCGGCCCGTCTTGAGCGCCGATGCCGGGGGAGAGTGGCGGGTGATGGTGGGTTCGTTTAGCCAGCCAGAGAACGCCACCCGCCTGGCGACCCGCCTGCGCCAGCAGGGCTACCCGGTGGGCCTCGAGCCCGCCGGCGATTTTACCCGGGTCTGGGTGGGGCCCTACCAAAGCCAGGCCCGAGCCCAGCGCATCGCCAGCACCCTAGCCGCCCATCAGCCTCGGGTGGCTCGCCTGCCTGCCACTCCGCCGCCAGAAGCTGCAGGATCAGGACGCTTTTTGCAGGTAGGAGCCTTCCGCAACCCCCAAAGCGCCCAGCCGGTGATAAACACGGTGCGCCAGGCCGGCTACCCGGTGGTGCTCCTGGAGGAAGCGGGGTGGCTCAAGGTGCGGGTAGGGCCCCTCGAGGATACCGCCCCTGCAGCCCAGGCCCTAAAGGCGCTGGGCCTCGAGGTGCTGGAGGTACGCTAAATGGCCAAAGTTCCTAGCGCCGCCATCTTCCGCCTGGTCACCTACCTGCGGATTCTGGAGGACCTCGAGGCCCGCGGCATCAATCGCACCTCCTCTGAGCAGCTCGCCGAAGAGGCCCAGGTGACCGCCTTCCAGGTGCGCAAGGACCTTTCCTACTTCGGCAGCTACGGCACCCGGGGGGTAGGCTACACGGTGCAGGTGCTACGCCGGGAGCTGCGGCAGATTTTGGGGCTCAACCGTCGCTGGGGCCTGTGCATCGTGGGCCTGGGCCGGCTGGGCCAGGCCATTGCCGACTACCCGGGCTTTAGCGAAATCTTTGAGCTAAGAGGGCTATTCGACCACGACCCGGCCAAGCTAGGCCTCACCTTTCACGGCCTGGCGGTGGAAAGCATGGAAAACCTACCCCGGGCTGTAGCGGAAAGGCGCATCGATTTCGGCCTCCTGGCGGTTCCTGCCGATTCGGCCCAGGCGGTGGCCAACCGTCTGGTAGAGTCAGGGATAAAGGGCATCCTGAACTTTGCCCCGGCGGTTCTAGAGGTGCCCAAGGAAGTAGCAGTGGAGAACGTAGACTTCCTGGCCGGACTCAGCAGACTCTCGTTCTTCGTGCTCAACCCCAGACTAAGGGAGGAGATGATCGGATGAAAAAGCGTATCCCCTTGATAGCGGCGGCCCTTATGCTGGCTGGATGCAGCAACTTCGTGACCGACTTCGGCATACCCACTGTGCGCTTCAACACCAAGTCCTTTGGCCCAACCCCTGGTGGATATACCATCGAGCTCGAGGTACAACCCTACCTGGGCAGCCCTTCCGGGCAGATAACGCGCATCCTGCTATCAGCCGCCCCCAACCAGCTAACCAGCCTGAGCGTCCCTGAGTGCCTGCCCCCCACCCTATCAGACGACTGCCCCAAAATCCCCCTGACACTGACCTTTGCCGCCGACCCTGGCCCGCTCTCCATTACCGGTTACGAGGCCATGAGCCTGAGCGGCACCGTGCGGGTGGTCAACCTACCCGCACCCCACCTTATCAACCCCTAGCCCTGCCGGCAGCTATTGCAGCCCCGACCCACTCTCTTTGGAGTGGTTTTGAAATATCATAGTGGCATGAGCATTAAGGACTTCACCCTCGACCTAGACACCCAGCTCCAGGCTTTCGAAGACCGCTTACGGGAGGTGGTGCGGTCGGAGGTGATGTTCATCCGACTCATTCAGGAGGACCTGGTCACCGCCGGGGGCAAGCGGGTGCGACCCCGGCTGGTCTTCCTGGCCAGCCAGGCCCTGGGCGGGGTGCCGGGGGCCATGGAACTGGCTTTAGCCGTGGAGCTACTGCACTCAGCCTCGCTCCTGCACGACGACCTGATTGACGATGCCGAGACCCGCCGGGGCAAAGAGGCGGCTTTTCGCAAGTACGGCAACGCGGTCTCGGTGCTCTCGGGCGACTACCTGCTCTCGAGGCTCATGGCGTTGCTGGCTCAGACCGGCTCGCTGGAGCTGGTGGCCATGTTTGCCGAGGCTGCCCGAGAGCTTTCCGAGGCCGAGGTCTTGCAGTTTCAGGTCGCTGCCCTGGGCGAAGCCTCCCTGGAAACCTACGAACGCATCATCGATGGGAAGACCGCCTCGGTCATGGCCCTGGCCTGCGAGGGGGCCGCGGTGCTGGGCAAGGCCCCTCCACAGGAGCGAGAGGCCCTGGCCCGCTTTGGCCGGCTCTATGGCCAGGCCTTCCAGATGCGGGACGACTACCTAGACCTGCTGGGTAGCCCCGAGGTACTGGGCAAGCCTGCTGGGGGCGACGTGCGGGAAGGCAAGGTCACTCTCATCACCCTGCGGCTTCTGGAGGCCTACCCCGACGAAGTGGGGGCTATCTTCAAGCGCAGGGCCAGCCAAGCCGGCGACATTGCCCGCCTTCAAGAGTTGGCGGCGGTTTCGGGGGCCCAGGCCGAGGTGAGCCAGGCCATCCAGGCGCGGGTCGAAGAGGCCATCGCCGCCCTGGAAGCCCTCCCCCCCTCCCCCTACCGCGAGGCCCTGGCGGCCCTAGCCTGGCGCGAGCGGGTACGCCTCAGTTAGCCTGCCACTCCTCGCGGGTGATTTCCATAGGGATGAACTCGTTTTTAGGCGCTAGGCCAAAGTTGAAGCGGGGGCCCGAAGGGGGTGGGTTTTCCACGTAGTGAAACCCAGCCTTCTCAAAGGCCCGTCGGGCCCGCAGGTTGTGCTTGTAGGTGCGGAGCTTAACCTTGTTTAGCCGCAGGGTTTGAAAGGCATGCTCCAGCACGGCCCGCACCGCATCCGTACCGTAGCCCTGGCCCCAGCGCTCCTTAGCCCCGATCAGGATGCCCAAGGTGGCCTCGCTGGGGGTCAGTTCGTAGAGCTCTACTGTACCCAGCCACTCCCCCGCCTCGTCCAGGATGCCAAAGCCTACCCGATCCCCCCGGCTAACCTCACCCAGCACTACCCGTTTAAAGAGCCACAGGGGCATGCGCAAGGGGCGGCTCCCATTCCACTCAGCGATCTCCGGATCACGGAAGCACTCGTAGAAACGCCGCCACTCCGCCTCACTCAAAGGCTCGGTAAAGGGCTTGAGGGTGACTTTCCCGTGGCGGGGCCAGGTGTTGCTGAGCGTCACATTTCCAGCATACGCCCTCTAGGCGAGGGCGTAGGTGAAACCGGCAAAGGTTCAGGGGTACAGCCCCAGAAGCGAGCGGGCCTCCAGTACCCGGGTGGCCGCCACAATGTAGGCCGCGGTGCGCAGGGTAACCTTTTTGTCCTGGGCCACCTGCCAGACCGCTTCAAAGGACTGGCGCATCAGGCGTTCCAAGCGGGCGTTGATCTCGGCCTCACTCCAGAAGAAGCTGTTGAAGTCCTGTACCCACTCGAAATAGCTCACCGTCACCCCACCGGCGTTGGCGATCACATCGGGGATGACCACGATCCCCCGTTCGGCCAGGATGTCGTCGGCGGCGGGGGTGGTCGGACCGTTGGCCCCTTCGGCCACGATGCGGCACTGGAGCTTCCAGGCGTTGGCCTCGGTGATCTGTTTTTCCAGGGCCGCTGGGACTAGAAACTCACAGGGGGTGGCCAGAAGCTCAGAGGGGGGAATGGCCTCGGCCTTGGGGTAGCCTCGCACCCCCCCCATCTGGCGCACGTACTGGGTGAGGTCGTAAGGGTCGATCCCCCCGTCGTGGCGGATAGCCCCGGTCACGTCGGAGACCGCCACCACCTTGGCCCCGTGGTCGTGGAAGATGCGGGCGGCCGCATTGCCTACGTTGCCGAAACCCTGCAACACCACCCGGCTGCCCTCTATGGGAAGACCGATCTTCTCTGCGGCCGCCGCCGCGGTCACAAAGACCCCCCGCCCGGTAGCGTCCTGCCGCCCCAAGGAGCCGCCCACGGCAATGGGCTTCCCAGTGACCACCCCTGGAGCGGTGCGGCCCACGTTCATGGAGTAGGTGTCCATCATCCAGGCCATCTCCCGAGCCCCGGTGCCCATATCGGGGGCGGGAATGTCCTTGTCCGGCCCGATGATGATGCCGATCTCCGAGGTGTAGCGGCGGGTCAGGCGCTCGAGCTCGCCGGGGGAGAGCTTGCGGGGGTCCACCCGCACCCCCCCCTTCCCGCCTCCATAGGGCAGGCCCACCGCGGCGTTCTTGATGGTCATCCAGGCTGCTAGGGCCATCACCTCGGAGAGGGTGACGTCCTGGTGGTAGCGCACCCCGCCCTTGGCTGGGCCACGGAAGGTGTTGTGGTGGACCCGGTAGCCCTCGAAGTGGGCCACCGAGCCGTCGTCCATTTGTACGGGTACATCCACCACGAGGATGCGCTTGGGTCGCTTGAGGTCCTCCACCCAGAAGGCCAGCCGCCCCAGGTAAGGGGTCACGCGGTCCACCTGGGCCAGGTAGATCTCCCAAGGGCCAATGTTGTTGCCGCAAAGATAGGAAAGGGGTTCCGATTTCATAAGATACCTCTTCAGGGATAGACGCCCCGCAACCGGGTCGCCTCGTTGATGCGCTCCAGGGCCAGCACGTAGGCCCCGGCCCGGAGGTCGCCCCCCAAAGGCCGGGCCCGCTCGAGCACCGCCTCCAGGCTCTGGTGGACGAAATCCCGCAGTTTCTGTTGTACCTCGCCTTCCTCGAAGAAAAGCATGGAAAGGTCCTGCACCCACTCCAAGTAGGAGAGCACCAGGCCACCCCCATTGGCCAGGATGTCCGGCACGATCTCGACCCCCTGGAGCTTGAGCAGGTACTCGGCCTCGGGAGTGATGGCCCCGTTGGCCCCCTCGATGACCACCCGGGCGGCCACCTGCCGGGCGTTGTGCTCATGGATGACCCCCTCCAGGGCCGCGGGCACCAGGTAGTCGACCGGCAAAGCCAAGAGCTCAGGGTTGGTGATGTAGCGGCCCTGGGAGAAGCCCTCCAGGTGCCCGTGCTGAGCGTAGTGGGCTTCCAAAGCGGCCACATCCAGCCCCTCGGGGTGGTAGACCCCCCCACGGTGGGTGGAGACCGCCACCACCTTCAGGCCCTCTCTGAGGGCATACCGGGCCACCGCAGCGCCCACCTGGCCGAAGCCCTGAATGGCCAAGCTGGCCCCCTGCAAAGGCCACCCTCGGGTGCGGGCCAGGTCGGCGAGCACATAGACCAGCCCTTGCCCTCCACCTTCATCCCGCACCGCCACCCCGCCCAGCGAGGGGGGCTTGCCGGTCACCGCGCTGAGGCTGGTCTGGCCCCGGGTCATGGTGAAGGTATCCTGGAACCAGGCCATCACCTGGGCATCGGTGCCCACATCGGGGGCCAAGACGTCCTCGTCGGGACCAATGAGCTCAATGAGTTCGGTCACGTAGCGGCGGGAGAGGCGCTCGAGCTCGCGCCGGGAAAGCTTATGCCGATCCACCGCTATCCCCCCCGCCGAGCCCCCAAAAGGCAGACCGAAGACCGCGGCTTTTAGGGTCATCCAGGCCGCCATGCCGCAGGTCTGGCCTAACCCCACCTCGGGATGGTAGCGCACCCCCCCTAGGGCGGGCCCCCGGGCAATGTTGTGAATCACCCGATAGGCAGTGAAGTTTCGTACCGACCCATCATCCATCACCACAGGTAGCGAGAGACCCACCATGCGCTTGGGATGGATTAGGTACTGGATGGTGGCCGGATGGATACGGGCGATGTGAAGGGTGGCCTCGAGGCGGCGCAAAAAGCTCTCCCACAGGCTGGCTTCTCCAGGGGGGCGATAGGCGTGTCTAAGGGGCATCGAGTAACCTCCAGCGAGAGTATACCCGCTGCCATTCGCTAGCATAGGGTTTAGGTATGTGCCTGGATGAACTCCCCCCCTTGCCCGAGGCCCCCGGGGTCTATTTGTGGAAGGCCGGGGAGACCCTTCTCTACGTGGGCAAGGCCAAGAACCTCAAGGCCCGGGTGGGCAGCTACTTCCACAGCCAGGGCAAGCCTCTGCGCATCGCCCAGGAGGCGACCCACCTCGAGTTCATCGTGGTGCGCGACGAGGTGGAGGCTTTGCTATTGGAGGCCAATCTGATCAAGCACCACCGCCCCCGCTACAACGTCTTAATGAAGGACGACAAGCACTACCCCTTCCTCAAGCTGACCCAGGAGGACTGGCCCATGCTTCTGGTGGTGCGGCGGGTGCAAAACGATGGGGCCCGCTACTGGGGACCCTTCCCCGAGGCGCGCACAGTGCGGCGGATCAAGCGGCTCATTGACCGGGTCTTCCCTTTGCGCAAGAACTCGGGCTACCCCTTCCGCAAGAAGCGCTATCCCTGCCTCAACCACGCCATGGGCCGCTGCTTCGCCCCCTGCGTGGGCCGGGCCGACCCCGCGCGGTACGCCCAGGCGGTGGCCCAGGTGACCCAGCTGCTGGACGGCAGGACGGACGAGCTCTATGCCCAGCTAAAGGCCCAGATGCGCCAGGCCGCCCAGCACCAGGACTTCGAGCGGGCCGCTGAGCTGCGCGACCAGATCAAAGCTATTCAAAGTTTTTTCGGCACCGCCCAGCAGGCCTACGACCCTGAGCTAGGCGACCTGGACTTTATCGGCCTGGCCCGGGCGGGTGAGTACGCCCTGTTGCAGCACTACCAGGTGCGCCATGGGCAGATGCTGGGCCGGATAAGCCGCCTGGTAGAAGGGGTGGGGGAGGCCAGCGAGGCCGAGCTCTTGGAGGCTTTCCTAAGGGACTACTACCTCGAGGCCACCCCCCTGCCCCCTCTGGTGCTGCTGCCCTTCGCCCTGGAGTCCCAGGAGGCCTTGGCCGCTTTTCTTAGTGCCAAGGGGCGCAAGGTGGAGGTGCGGGTACCCCAGCGGGGGGAGAAGACCCGGCTCATTGAGCTGGCCCAGCGCAACGCCCAAAGTGCCCTCGAGGCTGAACTCAAGCTCATGGAACGCAAGGGCGACCACCCTGGCCTGAAGGGGCTGATGGAGGTACTGGGCCTCTCGCGCCGCCCCTACCGCCTAGAGGGCTATGACATCTCCAACCTGCTGGGCGAGAGCGTGGTGGGCTCCATCGCGGTCTTCGAGGGCGGACGGCCTAAAAAGGCCGAGTATCGTCGGATCAAAATCCGCGGGCTCTCCCAGCCCAACGACTTCTATGCTTTGGAGGAAACCCTTTACCGTCGCTTCACGGGCCGCTTAGCCGAGCACCTACCCCTGCCCGACCTCTTGCTTATCGACGGAGGGCTAGGCCAGGTGCGGGCGGCCCAGAAGGGCCTGGCCCGGGCCAGCCTGGACCTGCCTTTGGTGGGGCTGGCCAAACGGGAGGAGACCCTGGTGCTGCCCGATGGCCGAAGCCTGGCCCTCCCCCTCCACCACCCGGCCTTGCAGCTGCTCATCCACCTGCGGGACGAGACCCACCGCAACGGGCTCACCTTCCACCGCAAGCTGCGCCAGGAAAAGGCCCTGCAAAGCCTCTTCGACGGCATCCCCGGCATTGGCCCAGCCCGCAAGCAGGCCCTGTTGAGCCACTTCTCCACCCTGGAGGAACTCAAAGCCCTGAGTCCGGAGGAGCTGGCCCAAAGGGCTGGCCTGGACAAAAAAAGCGCCCAGGCGGTGTGGCAGGCGTTGCACCAGGCTTCTCCATAGGGGCCCTTACTCGGGCTCGAGGGCAGCCAGCCAGTGCCCTAGGCGCTCCCTTTTAGCCGCTAGATAGCGCCGGTTGTGGGGGTTCAACCCCCCTTGCAGGGGTAGCCGCTCCACGATCGTTAGGCCATAGCCTGACAAGGCCCGCACCTTGCGCGGGTTGTTGGTGAGCAGGCGCAGCCGGCGCACCCCCAGGTCAAAGAGAATCTGGGCGCCCACCCCATACTCCCGCAGGTCGGGGGGGAAGCCCAGGGTCAGGTTGGCCTCTACCGTGTCCTGCCCGGCATCCTGCAGGGCATAGGCCCGAATCTTGTTGAGCAGGCCGATGCCCCGGCCCTCCTGGCGCAGGTAGACCAGTACCCCGCACCCTTCCTGGGCTATCCGCTCTAAGGCCAGGTCGCGCTGGAAGCCGCAGTCGCAGCGCAGGCTGTGCAGCGCGTCCCCCGTCAGGCACTCGGAGTGCACCCGCACCAAGACGGGCCGCTCAGGATCCGCCCCCACCGGGCCCATCACCAAGGCGGCGTGCTCCTCCCCGGCCAGGTGGTCGCGGTAGCCCAGGAGGCGGAACTCGCCGTACCGGGTGGGCAGCCGGGCCTCGGCCTCCCGCAGCACATAACGGTCGCCCTGGGCCAGGCGGTAGCGGATCAGATCGGCGATGCTGCCCACCTTGAGCCGGTGCTGCCGGGCAAAGGCCCGGATGGCCGGCAGGCGCATCATCTGGCCATCGTCGTGCATCAGCTCGCTGATGGCCGCCACCGGCTTGAGGCCCGCCAGCCGGCACAGATCGACACTGGCCTCGGTGTGCCCGGCCCGGCGCAGCACCCCTCCCTCCCGGGCCCGCAGGGGGAAGATGTGTCCGGGCCGCACAAAATCGCCCGGCCCCACCCCATCCTGGGCGGCCCGGCGCACCGTGGTGGCCCGATCCGCCGCCGAGATGCCGGTGCTCACCCCCTCGCGGGCCTCGATGGAAACGGTGAAGGCCGTACCCCGCGGCGCGGTGTTCTCGGCCACCATAGGGGGCAGGTTGAGGTGATCGGCCAGGGCCTCGGTCAGGGCCAGGCAGACCACCCCACCGGTATAGCGGATGAAAAAGGCCATCCACTCGGTGGTCATGTGCTGCGCGGCCATCACCAGGTCGCCCTCGTTTTCCCGATCCTCATCGTCCACCAGGATGACCGGACGGCCCTGGCGCAGCTCCTCCAGTAGCTCAGGGATGCTGCTGAACATACCTTCCCTCCAAAAGCCGCTCCAGGTAGCGGGCCAGAAGGTCTACCTCCAGGTTGGCCTCGCTGCCTACCTCCAGCTCGCCCAGGGTGGTGGCCGCCAGGGTGTGGGGGATCAGGGTCACCCAGAACCGGGGCCCCTCCACCCCCGCAATGGTCAGCGAGACCCCGTCCAGGGCCGCCGAGCCCTTGAAGGCCAGGTAGCGGGCCAGTTCGGCTGGGGCTTCTAGGTAAAGGTTCCAGGCCCCCGGCTCGCGGTGGAGGTGCACCACCCGGGCCCTTCCGTCCACATGCCCGCTCACCAGATGCCCGCCCAGGCGGTCGCCCAGGGCCAGGGCCCGCTCGAGGTTGACCCGGCGGCCCACCTGCCAGCGGGGTGCGGTACGGGAGAGGGTCTCCTGGGCCAGTTCCACCCAGAAGCCCTCGGCCTCCAGGGCCACTAGGGTCAGGCAGACCCCCGAGACGGCAATGGAGTCCCCTATCCGGCTGCCCTCGAGCACCCGCTGGGCCCGGATACAAAGCCGCCGCACCCCTCCCATGCCCTCTGCCATCACGATGGTGCCTACTTCTTCCACAATACCGGTGAACATAATCATTCCTCCGGCCCCGCCTTGGGGTAAGCCTCCAGCCAAAGATCGCCTTCCAACCCCTCCAGCCGGGCCACCCGCAAGGGCAGGGCCTGCTCCATCCGCCAGGCGGAAAAGCCCTTTAGCGCGGGCTGGGCCTCCCCCAGGAGTTTGGGCGCCAAAAACAGGGCCAGTTTGTCCAGATACCCCTGCCGGAGGAAGGCCCCGGCCAGGGTGGGGCCTCCTTCGAGCAATAGGCCATCCACACCCTGGGCCCAGAGCCAGTCCAAAGCCGCGGCCAGACTGACCCGGCCCTCCTCCCGGGGCAGCACCACCACCTGGGCGCCCCGGGCCCGTAGGGCCTGCTGGCGCTTTAGGCAGGCCCCCTCCCCCACCAGCACCACCACCCGGGCTTCCTCACCCCTAGGGCCCGGGAGAAACAAGCGGGCCGTGGGCGGGGTGCGGGCCTCGCTATCCAGCACCACCTTCAGGGGGTCGCGCAGGGGGGGTGGCTCGAGCATGGCCGGAAACGGGCGGAAGTCGGGCTCCCGTACGGTGAGCCGGGGATCATCCGCCAAGACCGTACCCACCCCCACCCCCACCGCCGGCAGCCACTGGCGGTAGGCCTGGGCCACCCGGCGGGCCAGGGGTCCCGAGACCCAGGTGGCATGGCCGCTGCGCGCCGCAGCCTGCCCATCTAGGCTCAGCGCCGCTTTCCAAAGCACAAAAGGGCGGCGGTGGGCCAGCCCGTGGAAAAACACCTCGTTTTGCGCACGGGCCTCAGCCTCTAGCAGCCCGGCTTCCACCTCGAGGCCCTCAGCCTGCAGCCGCTCCAATCCCCCTTTGGCCTGGGGGTGGGGGTCCCGCAGCGCGGCCACTACCCGGCGCACGCCTGCCTGCAAAATGGCCTGGGTGCAAGGGGGGGTACGCCCGTAGTGGTTGCAGGGCTCGAGGCCGACGTACAGTGTAGCCCCCTGGGCCGCGGCCCCGGCTTGCTGCAGGGCCATCACCTCCGCGTGGGCCTCCCCTGCTTTGGGGTGGTAGCCCTCCCCCAGTATCTGCCCATCCTTCACCAGCACCGCCCCGACCAGGGGGTTAGGATGGGTGTGTCCACGGGCTCGCTCGGCCAGCTGCAGAGCCCGGCGAAGGTAGCGCTCATCCAGCAAGCGTTGCGGGGTTCTTTCCTCCAACAATGGTCTGCCGGCAGACCGGCCTCACCTCCTTCTCCCATCCGGACTTTCACCGTCGGCCCCGGAGTCGCACCGGGTCGGGCCCCAGAGGGCTTCGCGGGCTGTACCGCCGGTCGGGAATTGCACCCTGCCCCGAAGGAGGGCTTTTTAGCTTATACCCCCTCCCAGGGTAAAACAGTGTGGCATACGGTGCAAAAGCCGGCTCCAACCTGCTAGGCTCAGAAGGATGAAATCGAGTCCGCTCGTCCTTTCTGCGCAGAATGTTCACCTGGCTTTCGTGGTCAGCCGCTTCAACCAGCGGGTGACCCGGGCCCTTCTGGAAGGCGCTCTGGAGGCCTATGCCCGGCTGGGGGGCGATGCCCAGGCCGCTTGGGTGTTGTGGGTACCTGGCTCCTTCGAGCTGCCCCTGGCCGCTAAAAAGCTGGCCCAGAGGCCCGGGGTAGACGGCGTGGTGGCCCTAGGGGCGGTTATCCGGGGGGAGACGCCCCACTTCGAATACGTCAGTGCGCAGACCGCTAGCGGCCTGATGCAGGCCATGCTCACCTGCGAGAAACCCATAGCCTTCGGGGTACTGACCACCGATACCCTGGCCCAAGCCGAGGATCGGGCCGGTGGCAAAGCCGGAAACAAGGGGGCTGAGGCGGTCTACAGCGCCGTGGAGATGGTGCAGCTCCTAAGACACCTAGCCGCCGAGGGGCACTAAGGTGTAGCCTTACCCCCATGAAAACCATCCGCATGGCCCTGATGGGCGCTGGAACGGTGGGGCAGGCCTTGCTGGAGCTACTGCCCGCCCACCAGGCCCGCTTCCAAGCGTTGGGCCTAGAGCTAAAGCTGGCCCGCATCCTGGTGCGCGACCGGAGCAAACCCCGGCCCGGCGTGCCGGCCCACCTGCTCACCGACGAGCCCAAGGGGTTTTTAGAGGGGGCCGACCTCTTGGTCGAGGTGGCGGGGGGCACGGCCCAGGCCGGTGAGGTGGTGCTGGAGGCCTTGGCCCGGGGTCTGCCGGTGGTCACGGCCAACAAGGCCCTGCTGGCCGAGCGCTGGGAGGCCCTGCGAGAGCACGCCGAGGCAGGCCGGCTACACTACGAGGCCAGCGTGATGGCCGGTACACCGGTGTTGGGGGCGCTGCAAAGCCTGTGGGGCAATCAGACCCTGGCGCTACACGGCATCGTGAACGGCACCTGCAGCTACATCATCCAGCGGTTGGAAGAGGGGGCCACCTACGCGGAAGCCTTTGCCGAGGCTGGTGCGCTAGGCTACCTCGAGGCCGACCCCACCCTGGACGTAGGCGGCCTCGACGCAGCCCACAAGCTTTGCGTGCTGGGGCGGCTTACCGTGGACCCCGGCCTGGCCTGGGCCGAGGTGCAGAGGCGCACCCGGGGCATTGCGCACCTTACCCCCCAGATGCTGCACCAGGCCCGCGCCGAGGGCTACGCCATCCGGCTGGTGGCCAGCCTCTACCCCGGCCCGAAAGGGTGGGTGGGGGCGGTACGACCCGTACGTCTGCCCCAGGAACACCCCCTGGTCCAGCTGGGCAGTGGGCGCAATGCCTTGGTCTACCAGGGGCACCCCGTAGGCAGCCTGGTCTTTGCCGGGCCGGGAGCGGGCGGGGGGGTTACCGCCAGCGCGGTGCTGGGGGATATCTACCGGGCCCTTTCGGGCCAGCCGGGGCACCGGCCCCTCCCCGCCCCAGCCCCCCTACCGGCCCAACCCGCCCCAGCCTTCGAGGAGGTCTAGCCCTAGCGGGTATGATGGGAACGCTGTATGGTGGCCTACTATAGCACCCGCGACCCCAAGAAAAAACTGGTGCGCTTCGAAGAGGCCCTGCTCCAGGGGCTGGCCCCCGACGGGGGGCTTTATGTGCCCGACCAGGTGCCCCGGCTAGAACCTTCCACCTGGCTCGAGGCCCGCTCGTTGGCCGAGCTGGGGGTGCGGGTCTTAGGGGCCTGGCTGGGGGAGGAGGTGCCCCTGCCCCACCTCGAGGCCATCCTCCACGACGCCCTCTACTTCCCCTGCCCTCTGGTGGGCCTCTCGGAAGACTTGTTCGTGCTCGAGCTCTTCCACGGGCCCACCCTCTCCTTCAAAGACTTCGGCGCGCGCACCATGGCTCGGCTAATGCAGTATTTCCTTCGCCAGCGCGGCCAGCGGCGCATCATTTTGGTGGCCACCTCCGGCGATACCGGCAGCGCGGTGGCCGATGGCTTCGCCGGCCAGGAGAATATCGAGGTGGTGCTGCTCTACCCCAAGGGCAAGGTTAGCCCGGTGCAGGAGCGACAGCTCATCACCCAGCGGCCCGGGGTGCGCAGCTTTGCCGTGGAGGGCAGCTTCGACGACTGCCAGCGCCTGGTCAAGCAAGCCTTTACCGACCCAGACCTGGCCCACCTGCCGCTCTCGAGCGCCAACTCTATCAACATCGGGCGGCTGTTGCCCCAGGCCCTGTACTACCTGTGGGCGGTGCGACAGTGGCCCACCCCACCCCAGAAGGTGAACTTCGCCGTGCCCAGCGGCAACCTGGGCAACCTGACCGGCGGGGTGCTGGCCGCGTGGATGGGCCTACCGGTTGGACGCTTCATCGCGGCCCACAACGCCAATCACTTCTTCCCCGACTTTCTGGCGGGCCGGGCCGAGCCCTACCAGTTCCACCCCACCATCGCCACCCTTTCCAACGCCATGGACGTAGGCGCCCCCAGCAACTTTGAGCGGCTGTACGTCCTTTTGGGCAGCCAAGCGCTGCGCCGCCTGGTCTGGGGCACCTGCGTAGACGACGCCGAGACCCTGGCCCGTATGCGAAAAACCTACCAAGGCTACGGCTACATGGCCTGCCCCCACACCGCCGTGGGGCTAGAAGCCCAGGCCCGCTACCGCCAGGAGACCCGCGACCCCACCCCCCTCATTAGCCTGGCCTGCGCCCACCCGGCCAAGTTCCCCCAGGCCATCACCCAGGCGCTGGGCTTTGAACCCCCCAAGGAAGCCGCCCTGGAGGCCCTGTGGCAACGCCCTACCCAGGTCCAGACCCTCCCCCCCCACCTGGAGGCGCTCAAGGCCCACCTGCTTTGAGCGTGGCCTAAAGGGTAAACTGGTACCCATGGCAGAAAAGAGCAAAGCAAAACCCAGCAAAGAGCCCTTTCCCGGAGCGTACTTCGTGGGGCTATTTATCACCCTGGCCCTCTTGGTGGGGGTAGTGGCGGTAGGGGCTGGACTGGAACCGGCGCTTTCGGGCTTCTTGGTGGCCGCGCTGCTGGGCCTCACGGTCAACCCCAGGTACGCCCTTGGCTTTCTGTGCGCCGGGGTGCTGGCCGCGGCGCTGGGCTTCGCCGGTAACGAACCCCAGGTGGCCTGGGGCGGGGTGGGGCTGGGGGTCTCCAGCCTGGTAGTCTGGCGCTTTATCCGATCTTGAGATGCGAGGCGCGCTGGCCCCCGACCGTCTAGCCCGCACCCTCATCTATGCTGGCATAGCGGGGTTCATCTGGTTTGTCTTTATCCAGCCTAGCCCCTTCGGGTCAACCCTCTCGGTCTCGGCCCTGGTGGGGGCCGGCCTGGTGCAGTATGGCCCCGGCAAGCCCTTCCTCATCCCCCTGTACGCTTATGTCCTGGCCGCTTTGCTCCTGTTGCAGGGGGTGGGCCTGGTGCTGGGCGCAGGAGGGCAGCTCGGGGCCGCTCTTCTGGGCAGCACCTTGGGGCTGGGGCTTCCCTACCTGAGCTACCGTCTGCAGGAGAAAACATGAACGCCGCCCTAATCCACCTGGCCACCCGACCCACCCCAGAGGCCACCCTGGAGCGGGCCCTCGAGCTTCTCCAGGAGGCGCACCAGGCCGGAGCCGAGCTGGCCCTACTGCCCGAGCTTTTCCCTAGTGGCTACCGCTACCCCGACGCAGCCCACACCCCTTCTGTGCTGGAAGCCCTCGAGGCCTTCTCTAGCCAAAGCGGCCTGACCCTGGTGGCCGGGGTGCTGGAACAGGCGGGTGAACGCTACGCGAACCGGGCCTGGGTCATCGGGCCGGTAGGCCGGCAGGCCGTCTACAGCAAAACCCACCTAATCCCAGCCTTCGGCGAGCCCCAGACCATGGTGCCGGGAGAAAGCCTGGTACAGCTCGAGCTGGGCGGCTTCCAGCTGGGGGTGGCTATCTGCTTCGACCTACGCTTCCCCGAGCTTTTCCGCGTCTATGCCCTGGAAGGGGTGGATTTATTCGTGGTGCCCTCAGCCTGGCCCAAAAGCCGCAGCTATGCCTGGGAATTGTTCTGCAAGGCCCGGGCTGCCGAAAACCAGGCCTATCTTCTGGCAGCCAACCACGCCGAAGAACCTTTTGGCGCAGCCAGCCTGGCGGTAGACCCGTTGGGCCTGGAGATGCTGCGGCTGGAAACCGAAGGGGTGGGGGTGGTGGCGCTGGAGCCGGACCGGCCCGCCCGCCTGCGCCAGGAGTTCCCCGTGCTACCCCAGCGCCGGCCCGAGCTGTATCAGGGTCTTCTGAAAAGCCCCACCAGCAGGTAGACCCCTGCCCCCCAGACCAGGCCCTCCCCCCAGACCGGCAGGTAGGGCCCGAACATCCCTAGGTCAAAGCGGAGGCTGAGCCAAAGGGGCCAGGGCAGCAAAGCCCAGGCCAACCCGTACTGGCGGAACCCCACGGCCAGCAAAAAGGCCAGCCCCACCCCCCGCAGGTAAAACAGCCCTCCCTGGCCCAGTTCGTTCTGGTAGATGAACCATAGCAGGTTGAGCCAGACCCCCACCGCTCCCCAGGGCCAGCCCCAACGGCGTACCCCCAGCCAGGCCAGCCCCACCAGTCCCAAGCCCACCCAAACATCCAGCATCCTGGCCCATTTTAGGCCAGACGAGCCTCGCTGCTGGCCCGGCCAAAGCGGGAAGACCGGTGCGGGATGGATCAAGCAGGCCAGACTCTGGGAGGAGCCCATGACTATTTCGGGGGGGACCGTTAGAGTAGAGGGCGATATGTCAGACCTCGAGTTTCCCCCCTATATCCGAAACGAACGGGTCAAGCAATGGATCAAAGAGGCCGTGGCTTTGTGCAAACCCGACCGGGTGCACTTTTGCGACGGCTCGGAGGAGGAGTATCAGGCCCTTTGCGAGCAACTCGTTCAGGCCGGAACCTTCATCCGGCTCAACCCCAGGCTCCGCCCCAATAGCTTCCTGGCCCGCTCCGACCCCAGCGACGTGGCCCGGGTCGAAGACCGAACCTTTATCTGCTCCATCAACAAGGAAGACGCCGGACCCACCAACAACTGGGTCAACCCCAAGGAGATGAAGGCGACCCTCGAGGGCCTCTTCGATGGCTGCATGCGAGGCCGCACCATGTACGTGGTGCCCTTCAGCATGGGTCCACTGGGCTCGCCCATCAGCTACATTGGCATCGAGATCACCGACTCGGCTTATGTGGTGGTCAACATGAAGATCATGACCCGCATGGGCAAAGCCGTGTATGACGTGCTGGGTGAGGACGGCGATTTCGTGCCCTGCATGCACAGCGTGGGCATGCCCTTGGCGCCAGGTCAGAAGGACGTGCCCTGGCCCTGCAATCCCCAGGTCAAGTACATCGTACACTTCCCCGAGGAGCGCTCCATCTGGTCTTATGGCTCGGGCTACGGGGGCAACGCGCTATTGGGTAAGAAATGCCTGGCTCTGCGCATCGCCTCGGTCATCGGGCGGGACGAAGGCTGGCTGGCCGAGCACATGCTCATCCTAGGGGTACAGGACCCCAAAGGCCAGAAAACCTATGTAGCGGCTGCATTCCCCAGTGCTTGCGGCAAGACCAACTTCGCCATGCTGATTCCACCCAAGCCTTTCCAGGAGGAAGGCTGGAAGGTCACCACCGTGGGCGACGACATCGCCTGGATCAAACCCGGCCCCGATGGGCGGCTGTATGCCATCAACCCTGAGGCGGGCTATTTTGGGGTAGCCCCCGGCACCTCCTACGCCACCAACCCCAACGCCATGGAGACCATCAAGGCCAACACCATTTTCACCAATGTGGCCCTGACCCCCGAGGGCGATGTCTGGTGGGAAGGCATGGACGGCCCCCCACCCGAGCGGGCCATCGACTGGCAGGGCCAGGAGTGGACCCCCGACTCGGGCCGCAAGGCCGCTCATCCCAACGCCCGCTTCACCGCCCCGGCCAGCCAGAACCCGGCCATCGACCCCGAATGGGAGAATCCCCGGGGCGTGCCCATCAAAGCCTTCATCTTCGGTGGGCGGCGGGCCAGCGTGGTGCCTTTGGTCTACCAAAGCTTCAGCTGGTCGTTCGGGGTCTACCTAGGGGCCACCATGGGCTCGGAGACCACCGCCGCAGCCTTCGGGCAGATCGGCCAGGTGCGCCGCGACCCCTTCGCCATGCTGCCCTTCATCGGCTACCACATGGCCAGCTACTTCAACCACTGGCTGAACCTGGGCCGCCGCATCACCGACCCCCCGCGCATCTTTAGTGTGAACTGGTTCCGCAAGGACAAAGATGGCCACTTTGCCTGGCCGGGCTTTGGCGAAAACATGCGGGTTTTGAAGTGGATTGTGGAGCGGGCCAACGGGCGCGGCTACGCCACCGAGTCGCCCCTGGGCTATGTCCCCCGCTACGAGGATCTGGACTGGCGCGGGCTTGCCTTCAGCAAGGAGCAGTTTCAGGAACTGATGGCCATTGACCGCGATCTGTGGCTAGAGGAAATCCTCTCCCACGAGGAACTCTTCATTAAGCTCTACGACCGCATGCCCAAAGAGTTTCTGGCCATGCGCGAGCTACTCATCTCCAACCTCTGGCGTTCCCCCGAGCACTGGGACGCGGGTGGCCCTGAGGGTGGGCTGAACTCCTAGAAGGTAGCCAAAGCCCCCGGGGCGTGGTGCCCCGGGGGCTTGCATAGGGTCTCTACTTGATAAAGAGCATCTCCCGGTAGCTGGGTAGCGGCCAGTACTTATCGGCCATGATGCGCTCCAAGGCATCGGCAGCCTTGCGCACCTCGGCCATGGCGGGCAGTACATTATCCCGCATGTGGTGGGCTTTTTCGTGTACCTCGTCCCCACCCAGCTCGGCGTTTTGCACCTTGAGCTTCTCCAACGCGTCGGAGAGGGCATCGGTGGCCTCGACCACCTGCTGGATGGTGCGTTCGGCAGCGCGGGACTTAACCTCGATCTCGGAAAGTTCGGCCAGATAGCCGAGCGCCCCTGGCAGAATCTGGGTCTGAACGATCCACTCGGTGGTCTCGCCCTCGATGTTCACCTGCTTGAAGTAGATGTCGTACATGATCTCCTGGCGGGCGCGAACCTCCCGCTCGTTCAACACCCCCAGGCGGCTGAACAGCTGAATGTTCTTCTCGTCGGTGAGACGCTCGATGGCGTCCACCGCGGTGCGCAGGTTCAGCAAGCCGCGCCTTTCCGCCTCTTTGTGCCAGGCTGGCGAGTACCCGTCCCCATTGAAAACGATGCGCTTGTGCTCACGGTAGACCTGTTTGATGACCTCGAGGGCCGCCTCCTCGAAGCTGCGTTTCTCCCGCATCCTGGCCTCCACCGCGTCCACCATGGCGTCGATGGCGTCGGCCACAATGGTGTTGAGCACGGTGATGGGGAAGGAGATGCTCTGGCCGCTGCCCACCGCGCGGAACTCGAACTTGTTGCCGGTGAAGGCAAAAGGCGAGGTGCGGTTACGGTCGCCCGAGTGTTTGGGCAGCCGGGGCAGTACGGGAACACCCAGCTCGAGTACCCCCGCAGCCCTACCCCCGCTTGGATGGCCGTTGAGCATCCCCTCGAAGACCTCGGTGAGCTGATCCCCCAGGAAGATCGAGATGATGGCGGGTGGGGCCTCGTTGGCCCCCAGGCGGTGGTCGTTGGAGGCCGAGGCCACGCTGATGCGCAGCAGGTCCTGGTGCATGTCCACCGCCTTGATGACCGCCGCACAGAAGAAGAGGAACTGCAGGTTCTCGTGCGGGGTCTCGCCGGGCTCTAGGAGGTTGAGACCGGTGTCGGTCCCCATGCTCCAGTTACAGTGCTTACCCGAGCCGTTGATGCCAGCAAAGGGTTTCTCGTGCAGCAAGGCCACCATCCCGTAGCGCCGGGCGGTGTTCTTTAAGACCTGCATGATGAGCTGCTGGTGGTCGGCAGCCAGGTTGGAGGGCTCAAATACCGGGGCAATCTCGTACTGGCTAGGGGCCACCTCGTTGTGGCGGGTCTTGACCGGAATCCCTAGCGCGTAGAGTTGGTTTTCCACGTCGCTCATGAAGGAGAGCACCCGGTCGGGAATCGAGCCAAAGTAGTGGTCCTCCAGCTCCTGTCCCCGCGGCGGCTTGGCCCCAAAAAGCGTCCGCCCGGTGAGCACCAGATCAGGACGGCGGAAGTAAAACTCCTCGTCGATCAGGAAGTACTCCTGCTCGCTGCCCAAGGTGGAAAACACCTTGTGGACCTCCACACCAAAGTACCTGAGGGCCCGTTGGGCGCTTTTGTTTAGGGCCTCGATGGAGCGCAGCAAGGGGGTCTTGAGGTCCAAAGCCTCGCCTGTCCAGCTGGCAAAGGCGGTGGGGATACACAGGGTCGCTCCATTGGAGTGCCGCATGATGAAGGCCGGGGAGGTGGGGTCCCAGGCGGTGTAGCCGCGGGCCTCAAAGGTGGCCCGCAGGCCGCCGGAAGGGAAAGAAGACGCGTCCGGCTCGCCCTGGATCAGGTCTTTGCCGCTGAACGAGGCGATGACCTTGCCGTCGGAGATGGGGTTGTAGAAGCTGTCATGCTTCTCGGCGGTGTACCCGGTCAGCGGGTGAAACCAGTGGGTGTAGTGGGTGGCCCCTTTCTCCAAAGCCCACTTCTTCATGGCCAGGGCGATGGTATCGGCGATGCTGGGGTCGAGGGGGGCCCCCTTCTGGATAGTGTCCTGGAGGGACTGCCAGACCGGCTTGGAGACTAGCTCGCGCAGCTCGTCCATATCCAGAACGTCGCTGGCAAAGACCTCTCCTGCAATGTCGCTCGAGACCTGGCGCACCTCTTTGAAGCGCCAGCTGCGGGCTGCTGAAAGCACATCAAAATCGTGGTTCACACTTCCTCCCTCCTATGGCCTCCACAGGCCACCCCAACTTAGCTGCTTTTTGCATCTAAGTAGTTTGGTTTTGGGGTTGGTGCGGTCGCCATATAGGCCTATAGATTAGGGGTTATCCGGAAAAAAATCAAGGGTTTGTCCAAAATAATCTTGACATATGTAAAAAATTTGGTGCACATTTTGCAATAACAAAGGGATCATATCTAAAGATTGACTTAGATACAAAAAACATATATGCTGTGTGCATCTATGGTGTTTGACCCAGCAGCCCAGCCCGCCGAGTAAAGAACACCCCCTATGCCCTGGCCCGACTCCTTTGAGCCACCTTACCTAGAGCAACGCGAGGCCTCCCGGTTCGACCGCCCCTCCGTTACGGTGGATGTGGTCATCCTGACCCTGCGGGAAGGGCACCTCCAGGCCCTGCTGGCTAAACGCAAGGAGCACCCCTTCCTCAACTACTGGAGCCTGCCAGGGGGCTTCGTACAAATCAACGAATCCCTGGAGGAAGCGGCCCTTAGGGTCTTGCGGCAGAAAGCAGGACTGGAGGGAAGGGTGGGTGGGGCAGGCCGGGAAGGGCTGGGCCAACCCCCGGTTTACCTCGAGCAGCTCTACACCTTTGGCAGACCGGAGCGCGACCCGCGCGGGCGAGTCATCAGCGTAGCCTACTATGCCCTAGTGGAAGCCAGCTTCCTGCAGGAAATCCCCGAAGAGCGAATGCTCTTCCGGCTTCGCTTAGTGGAAGAAGAAGGCCGGGCGGAAATTTTCGATGGCAAGCACAAGCGCTACTCCCTGGCCTTCGACCATGCCGAGATTCTGGCGGTGGCCATCCAGCGCGTCCGGGGCAAGCTGGGCTACACCACCATCGGCTTTGAGCTACTGCCCGAGCGCTTTACCTTACGGGAGCTACAGCGCGTGTATGAAACCATCCTACAAAAAAAGCTCAACAAAGACTCCTTCCGCCGCAAGATGCTGGCCTCGGGCCTGCTTCAGGCCACCGGGGAACTGGAAAAAGGCACCGGCTTCCGCCCTGCTGAGCTATACCGCTTCAGGAGAGAAGGATGAAAACCGCTGTGTTCATCGGGCGCTTCCAGCCGCCGCACCAAGCCCACCTCGAGACCATCCAGCGCGCGCTGGCCCGCTATGACCGGCTGGTGGTAGTGCTGGGCAGTGCGCTGTGCTACCCTACCCCCAAAAACCCCTTCAGCGCCGAGGCGCGCGAGGCCATGATCCGGGCCGCCCTGAGGGAGGAAAACCCCGAAGGGGAAGCTCGGCTATACTTCGTGGCCGTGCCCGACGACTACTATGATGATCCTCGCTGGTTCCGCAGCGTGCGGGCCGCAGTAGAAGCCCTCACTGGCCCCAAGGCCTGGGTGGTCCTCACCGGCTACCACAAGGACGAGAGCAGCTACTATCTGCACGGCTTCGGTGACTGGCCCTTTGAGCCCAGCGGGGTGGTGAGTCCCCTGAGCGCGACCGCTGTGCGGGACAGCTACTTTTCCGGCGACGAGGCCTGGAAGGCCATGGTGCCGGGGGCCGTGCGGCGCTACCTGGAGCAGTTTGCCCAGAGCCCTGAGTATGCCCGTCTGCAGGCCGAGTGGAAGACCATCCAGCACTACCGCGCCCTGGAGCGGCGCTACCCCTACCCCATCCTCCACGTGGCTGCCGACGCCACCGTGCTGGCCCAGGGCCAGGTGCTCCTGGTCGAACGGGCCGGGGCCCTGAGCCGGGGGGCCTGGGCCCTACCAGGGGGGTATGTGGAACCCCAGGAGACCCTGCTCGAGGCCGCCTTACGCGAGCTTCGCGAAGAGACCGGCCTGGAGCTGGCCCCTGCCTGGCTCCACGCCACCAAGGCCTTCGACTACCCTGGCCGTAGCCTGCGGGGCCGAGTCATCAGCTTTGGCCACCTTTTTGACCTGGGCCCCACCCCACCCCCCCCGGTGCAGGGCCGGGACGACGCAGGGCGGGCCTTCTGGCTGCCCCTGGACGAACTCCCCCAGCACCAGGCCCGCTTTTTCGAGGACCACTACCAGCAGATCCGCTGGTTTCTGGAGAGAAAGGAGCCTTTATGCAACCCCTCAACCCCCGCAACCTGATTCTCAACACCGACAGCTACAAGGCCAGCCACTTTGCCCAGTTTCCCAAGGGCATGACCTTCGGCTCTTGGTATATCGAGAGCCGGGGAGGTGAGTCTAACTTTGTGCGCTTTTTCGGGCTGCAAGCCTTCCTGATGGAGTACCTGGCCCCCGGGGTAAGCCCTCAGGATGTAGAGGAGGCCCAGGCGGTCTTCCAGGCCCACGGCCTGCCCTTCCCCTACGAGGGCTGGATGTACATCGCCCGGGAGCTGGAAGGCCAGCTGCCCATCCGCATTCGGGCTGTGCCGGAGGGGCTGGTGGTACCGGTGCACAACCCTTTGGTCATCATCGAGAGCACCGACCCCAAGGTGCCCTGGCTGCCGGGCTGGCTCGAGACCGCCCTGCTGCGAGCGGTCTGGTACCCCACCACGGTCTGCACCATCTCCTGGGAGATCCGCAACCTGATCCGGGAGTACCTGGAAAAAACCGCCGACGACCCCGAGGCCGAGCTGCCCTTCAAGCTGCACGATTTCGGTGCTCGAGGGGTGAGCAGCCTGGAGAGCGCCGGCCTAGGTGGGATGGCCCACCTGGTCAACTTCCAGGGCACCGACACCGTGACCGCCCTGATCTATGCCCGCAACTACTACGGCGCCCAGATGGCCGGCTACAGCATCCCGGCCATGGAACACAGTACCGTGACCAGCTTCGGGCGTGAGGGCGAGGCCCAGGCCTACCGCCAGATGATCGAGACCTTCGGCCAGCCGGGGGCCTTGTTCGCCATGGTGGTGGACTCCTACAACCGCGAGCAGGCCGTGGGCCAGATCATCGGTCAGGAGCTGCGCGACCGGATCGTGCGCTCCGGGGCCACCGCGGTCATCCGCCCCGACTCCGGCGACCCCCCTTACGTGGTGCTGCGCACCGTGCAGACCCTCGAGGCCCACTTCGGCGCCACCCTCAACCGGAAGGGCTACAAGGTGCTCAACGGGGTGCGGGTCATCCAGGGCGACGGCATCAACAAGCACACCATCGGCAAGATTCTCTTTTTGCTGGAGCAGTGGGGCTACAGCGCCTCCAACGTGGCCTTTGGCATGGGGGGGGCCCTTTTGCAACACCCTCACCGCGATACCCAGAAGTTCGCCCAAAAGCTGCACCTGGTCACGGTGGACGGCCAGACCTACGGGGTGAGCAAAAGCCCCATCGACGACCATGGCAAGGCCAGCAAGAAAGGCCGGCTGGACGTCATCAAAGACGAGCGCGGCATCCGCACAGTGGAGCTGGAAGGCCCCACCCCTCATCCTAACAGCATCCTGCAGACCGTCTTCGAAAATGGGGTCATTCTAAAGCGCTATACCTGGGAAGAGGTGCGGGCCAACGGCTAGACGAAGGCCACCCCCGGGCCGGCCCAAGGGAGGTCGAACAGGCGGGCCCAGGTGGCCCCCAGGTCAGCGAAGGTAGCCCGGGTGCCCAGGTCCCGGCCCGCCAGCCCTGGCCCCACCGCCAGCAGCATCCCGTACTCGCGGGTGTGGTCGGTGCCGCGAAAGGTGGGGTCGTTGCCGTGGTCGGAAACGATGAAGAGGTAGTCCTCCGGGCCTAAGGCGGCCAGCAGCTCCGGCAGACGGGCATCGAAGTCGGCCAGGGCCTGGGCGTAGCCTTCCGGGTTGCGGCGGTGGCCGTATTTGGCGTCGAAGTCCACCAGGTTGGTAAAGATGAGGCCGGAGAAGCCTTCGCGCATCCGTTCCAGGGTACGCTCTAGGCCCTGGGCATTGTCGCCGGACTTCACCTCAAGGGTAAAGCCCCGGTGGGCGTAGATGTCGGGGATTTTGCCCACCCCCACCACCTCCAGCCCTGCGGCCTTAATTTCGTCCAGCACGTTGGGGGGAGGCTCTAAGGCAAAATCTTTGCGCAGGTCTTCCCTCCGGTAAAAGGCCCCCGGCGGGCCCTCGAAGGGACGGGCAATCACCCGGGCACAGGCCAGCGGCCCCACCAGCATCTCCCGCGCCACCTGGCACCAGTGGTAGAGGGTCTTTAGGGGAACCTTGTCGATGTGCGCCGCCACCTGAAAGACCGAGTCCGCCGAGGTGTACACGATGGGCCAACCGGTGCGCAGGTGTTCCTCGCCGTAGTCGCGGATGGCCTCGGTACCCGAGTAGGGCCGGTTGAGCAGATAGCCCTCTACGCCGATGCGCTTGCAGTAGGCCGCCAGAAAATCCTGTGGATACCCCTGGGGAAAAACCTGGAAGGCGTTTTCCAGGTGAATCCCCACAAACTCCCAGTGGCCGGTGGAGGTGTCCTTGCCGGGGTTGACCTCCACCATCCGGCCAAAAGCCCCTTTGGGCTCGGCCACCTGAGGCAGGGTATGCACCCCCGGTACATAGCCCAGCCCCAGTGCGGCCAGGTGGGGAAGCTGCAAGCCGGTCTTGAGCACGGTGTGGTCGAGGGTATCGGCCCCCTCGTCGCCAAAGGTATGGGCATCGGGCAGGTAGCCCAGCCCCACCGAGTCCAGCACGATGGTGGTGATCTTCATGCCCCCAGCATACCGGAGGGGCTTCCGCCCCTCCGTCCCCAAGCGACCTTCAATGCGCCCGCGCGCGGCGCATTATCTCAGCAACGAGGCCGTGCAGGTTCCTGCATCCTTGAGGTCGCTGTTCTGGCCGCCTCTGTATTGGATGAAGGTCTGGAGGATTCCGCTCAACCTGGCAGGGTCGTTCTGCCGCTCAAAGCGACAACGAACCACCACCACGCCACCGTCCGAGCGGGCTTCCCCCGAGGTCATATCCAGTAGAGCGACCCCGTTCCCTATGTAAAAGAAGGCTATAAGGGTGGTTCCACTCCTGAAAGCAGCGCTACCCTTGGGGTCTCCATCGCTATCCAACTCGCTAAGGGTAACAATGGCGCTGTCATTCAGGTTAGGGCCGCTCACGCTGAGTTGCCAGCGCTGCCCCACAGCCAGGCGAGGAGGCCAGGCCGCCTGGGGCTGAGCTGCACGCAGACTGGCAGCACAGGTTCCGATCTCTTCTGCATCGGCGTCGGCGCTTCGGATCACAAACAGCTTGCCCTGGATAACCCCACTCCCGCTTTGGGGGTCGAAGCGGCAGCGTGCCAGTGGAAAATCGTCGTTGAGGTTGAGGCGTAGAACGTTATCCCGCAGGAAAAACACCGCCAGGGTTCGACGGCTGCCCAGGCTGGCTGTGGCGGTAAAGTCGCCGTCCGCATCCTTCGGGCCCACCACCAGCGTCCACTCTCCGCTCCACTGCCCCCCCTGAACGCGTAGCTGCCAAGTCTGGCCGGTGCTGATGGCTGGGGGCCAGGCACTTGCAGCAGCTGTCTGCGGTTGGGGTGGTTGGGGCTGGGGGGTGCTGACTGTGGGAGCCCGGTTCACCAGACCCGCCACATTGGGGCCTATCAGCCCCCAGGCCAGGGCGATAGGGCGCATGTAGGCGGTACGGGAGTTCCCCTGCCCCGACACTCCCCGGGTGTGAATGCCGATCAGTTCACCGTCCTGGTTGTAAATACCACCCCCCGAGTTGCCCGGGCCGGTCTGGGCATCGTGCTTGATCCATTGCCTGCCCCCGCTCTCCATGTCCTCGCCGGTGAACCCCCCACCACTCCGGTAGCCAGGGTGATGGTCAGTCCACCGGTTCCCTGAAAGCCAAAAACATAGATGGGGTCGCCCACAATCAGCTTGTTGGAATCGCCAATTGCAACGCTCGGAAAGGTCACATTGCCGATGGGCTGGCCATTGGCCGTGCGGGTGATGCGGATAATCGCCAGGTCGAGGTTGGGGTCAGCAACCACTACCTCGGCCTGGTAACGTACCTCGGGAGGTTGATCGACAAAGCGGATGGTGCCCACCAGGATGCGCGGTGCAAGACGGCGGTTCTCGAGGTCGCCAATCACATGGTAGTTGGTGAGAATATAGCCCTGGGGACTGATCAGGGTACCCGAGCCATGGCCGTTGCCATCGGTAATGAGCACCGTCGCCGCAATGATGCGTTCGCGCACCTCACGAGGCAAGGTTTGGGCCAGGGCTACCCCCCAGACCCACAGGGCCAACAAGCCTACCAGGCCGATGCGTCCTCCGGTTTTCATAGTAAACCTGCTCTGTTGCAAAGTTCCCATAATGCAGCGAGATGACTAACGGTAGGCGTTGTAGACCAACGCCTTGACCCGGCACTCCCGCATCTGCAG
>FWPU01000819.1_pt1 | contig 98783 bp, 84 predicted proteins | sample 2228361 | NCBI WGS metagenome assembly FWPU01 (sample SAMEA103939777, study PRJEB20133) | metagenome | reverse complement strand
ACGATCCGGCACTCCAGGGGGATCTCCTCGCCGGCCAGGCGGCGGGGGTATCCGGTGCCGTCCCATCGCTCGTGGTGCCCCAGAGCGATGGAAGCCGCCATCTCCAGCAACGGATTCGCGGTGCGCGCCCCCCGATACAACACGATCTCCCCGCCCCTCAGGCTGGAGACCGCTATCGCCGACGGCTCCTGGGACAGGATCTCGGCGCCCATGGCGCAATGCTGTTCCATCAGGCGTCGCTCCACGGCGCTCAGCTTGCCCTCCTTGAGCAGGATGCTGTCCGGAATCCCCAGCTTCCCGATGTCATGCAGAGGGCTGGTCAGGAAGATCAGATCCTGGAATTCCTGGTCCATTCCCAGCCCTTCCGCCAGCAGCCGGGACAGGACGGCCACCCGGACAACGTGATAGCCGGTCTGGTCGTCCCGGTATTCGGCGGCCTTGGCCAGACGCCAGACGATTTCGCGGTGGGATGCCTCCAGTTGGCGGGTCCGCTCCCGAACCCGGAAATCCAGTTCCTCGACCTGCCGAGCCAACCGATCCTGGTAGTGTTTCAGCCGCAGGGCGCTCCGAATCCTGGCCAGCAGATCCTCCCGGCCGACCGGCTTGTTCAGCAGGTCAGTCGCTCCCAGATCCAGCGCGTGGCGCTTCAGGGCCCGGTCGGAGTCGCCGGTGATGATGATGACGGGGATATTCCGGGTCCGCTCGTTCCGGCGAATCTCCCCCAGCAGCTCGAAGCCGTCCCGGTCCGGCATCCGGATGTCGGAGATTACGGTGTCCACCGGCTGGGTCCGCAGGTAGTCCAGGGCTTCTTCCACCGTGGTACAGAAGTGCCCCTCCCACGGCTGACCTTCCAGCATTCGGGAGAACAGGTCGAGTACGGCGGGCTCGTCGTCGACAAAGAGTACCCGGCCGACGGGCTGGTCCAGCCCCTCCCACATTTCCGCCACTTGGCGGTCCTGAAACCCGGACTGTTGCTTCAACGCGCTGTCACCCCGACCCGGACTGCGGCAAATCTTAACACCGTTGGTCCAGCAGACAAACGGGGGGGAGCTTCTCATCAGTCAGACGCATTACACTGTCCGGGATGGCTCGGGACCGGAACCTGTCGCGCCTTTGGCAGGCGCAACGCATTGGCCGGCTGCTGCCCGTGTTGGTCCTGGCGGCGGCGTGCGCGCCGGCCGAACGTCCCCACCGGGAGACTTCGCCGCCGTTCCGGGTCGCCGCCCGCGTGCCCATTGAAGAGCTGCGGCAACAGGCGCTTTCCGCTTCACCTCCAGTGGAAACGGGGCCTTTCCGGGAGTCGCGGCTGGTGGACCTCAGCGCCTTGGACCCTGATCTGCAGTTCGACATCCGGTACGCCGGGGAGCGGAACTTTCTCGGTGTACCGGTCTATTCCTCCGCCCAAGCCCTGCTGCAGGCGGAAGCCGCCTGGGCCCTGGTGAAGGTCCAGCGGGCGCTGGCCAGAGACGGCTTGGGCCTGCTGATCTATGACGCCTACCGCCCGTGGTACGTAACCTGGATCTTCTGGGAGGCCACCCCGCCGGAACTTCGCGACTACGTGGCCGATCCCGCCCTGGGTTCGCGTCACAACCGGGGCTGCGCCGTGGATCTGACCCTCTACGACCTGGGCACGGGCATGCCGTTGCCGATGCCGACCGACTACGACGACTTTTCCGCTGCGGCCCACATCGATTACCCCGGTGGGACTGAAGAGCAACGCCGAAACCGGGACCGGTTGCGCCGGGCCATGGAAGCGGAAGGCTTCGAACCGTTTCCACCGGAGTGGTGGCACTACGACTACCGCAACTGGCGGGATTATCCGATTCTCAACGTGCCCTTCGAGGAAGTCGAATAGGAGTGGGGTTCTCCTCCCGGCCCGCCCGGCTCGGTCTCCTGCCGAGGTGGCGGCGGGGGTTCACTTCAAATGGTCGGGGCGGACTTCCCCGGCAGCCGTGGCCATGCCCGGAGGGGTACAATCGCCCCATGGGCTTGCTCGACTTTTTGGGCTTCGCCAAGAGTTCCGAGCCCGCCGATGGAGACGCGGAAAGCATCCGCCGCATCGCCCGGCGCCTCGAGGAGATGGATCCCGCCCAGGCTCGTTACCTGGCCGCCTTCGCCTACCTTCTGGGCCGGGTCGCCAATGCCGATTCCGCCATCAGCGCGCTGGAATCCTCCCGCATGGAGGACCTCGTGGAGGAAAAGGGCCATCTGAGCCGGGAACAGGCAGTGATGACGGTGGAGATGGCCAAGCGCCAGAACCGGCTCTTCGGACACGTGGAGAATTTCCTGGTGACCCGCGAGTTCAACCAACTGTCCAGCCGGGAACAGCGGCTGGAACTGCTGGACTGCCTCTTCTCCGTCTGCGCCGCCGACCGCAGCATCACCGCGGTGGAGGACCGGGAGATCCGCCAGATCGCCAGCGAACTGCTGCTGGACCATCGGGATTTCATCGAGGTGCGTTCCCGCTACCGGGAACACCTGGAGGTCCTGCGCAAACCGGAAGAGTGACGGAACCTATTTCCGCGTCTGTTTGTCGGATTGCGGTTCGGGGTGCGGAACCTCGCACCTCGGGCTGACTCAGGTGGGGACCCCCAGGCGCGGCAGCACCCATGCCTGCAGGATCAGCCATCCCGCCACAAAACCGATGATCAGCAACGCATCCCACATCCCGGCACTCTTCCCGGCAACTCGACCCGGCTAGGTCCGCCGCCACTGCCGATGATATCATCCCGGCGACATTTTCCCGACTGGAGGATCGTTTGCCTATGCGGTGGCTGACTTCCGTGGTGGCCGTTCTCATCTGCCCGGCGTTGCTCGGCGCGCCCCTCGAAGAGGGGAGTCGGGCGCCGGAGTTCGAGTTGCAGGGTTCCGACGGCCGGATTCACCGGCTGAGCGATTACGTGGGGCGTCAACCCGTCGTGCTGGCCTGGTTCCCCAAGGCCTTCACCGGCGGCTGAACCGCGGAGTGCAAGTCGCTGCGTGACAGCGGCCAGGAACTCAAGGCTTTCGATGTCGCCTATTTCGCGGTGAGTGTGGATGACGCCGATACCAACCGGCGGTTTGCAGAGTCGCTTGATCTGGATTACCCGATCCTGAGCGACCCGGACAAATCCGTGGCGAAAGCTTACGGAGTCCTGCACGAATCGGGCAATTTTGCCCAGCGCTGGACGTTTTACATCGATCGGGACGGCGTGGTGGTCCACATCGACCGTGAAGTAAAACCAGCCACCGCCGGACAGGATCTCGTCCAAAGACTGCAGGAGCTGAATTTCCCAAGACGGTGACGTCCCAGTCTCCAGATCCGTCGCGGAACTGGGCCGGGGAGGACCGGCTCAGAATGTCCGGTGCACTCGGCGGGCCCGCCGGTGACCCCTTTTGAACCCTCGGCACGGGAAGGAGGGAGCGATGAGCAGATGTTGGATCCCGGCGGCCGTGTTGTCCATGGGGTTGGGCAGCATTCAGGCGGCCCCCCACTGGGATACCGTCCTCTACGGCGCCTCGTACTATCACGAATACATGCCCTATGAGCGGCTCGAAGAAGACGTCCGCCTGATGGCGGACGCGGGACTGACAGTGGTCCGGCTGGGTGAATCCACCTGGAGCAGTTGGGAGCCGCGGGAGGGGCATTTCGAGTTCGCCTGGATGGATCGCATCATCGACCGCCTCCACCAGGCGGGGATCAAAGTCATCCTGGGCACCCCCACCTACTCCATCCCTCCCTGGCTTTACCGCAAACACCCCGAAATCCTGGTGACTTACCTCAAAGGGGAGAAGGCATGGTACGGCCCGCGGCAGAACATGGACATCACCCACCCCACCTACCTGTACTACGCCGAGCGGGTGATCCGCCAGGTGGTGGGGCACTACCGGAATCATCCGGCGGTGATCGGTTACCAGATCGACAACGAGACCGGGTCGTATGGGACGGCGGGACGTAACGTCCAGCTGGGATTCGTCGACTACCTCAAGCGCAGGTTCGGCAGCGTCTCCCGTCTGAACGAAATCTGGGGGTTTGTTTACTGGGGACAGTTGGTGGGGGACTGGGACGAGCTGCCTCCCCGCGACGGGATTCTGAATCCGGGGTACAAACTGGAGTGGGAAAGGTACCAGCGGCAACTGGTGACCGACTTTCTGGCCTGGCAAGCCCGGATCGTCAACGAATATCGGAGGCCGGACCAGTTCATCACCCACAATTTTGTGGGCGGCGTCCGGACCGGCATCGATGAGCCGGCCATCGCGGCACACCTCGACGTCACCGCCGTGAATCCGTACCACCCGGTGCAGGACGATCTGGACGGGGAGTCCATCCACCTCTCCGGCGACCTCTGCCGCTCGCTCAAACAGCAGAACTACCTTGTCACCGAGACCAACGCCCAGACCATCGGCTGGGACTCCAAACGGCAGTTTCCGCCCTACGACGGGCAACTCCGGCTGAATGTGTATTCGCACATCGCAGCCGGCGCCAACCTGGTCGCCTACTGGCACTGGCACTCACTGCACTACGGTCAGGAGACTTACTGGAAAGGCGTTCTGTCCCACGACCTCCAGCCCAACCGGGCTTACCGGGAAGTCTCCCGCATCGCCGGAGAGCTGAAGCGCGTGGGCCCCCGGCTGGTCAACCTCCAGCGCCGCAACGAAGTGGCCCTGCTGTACAGCATCGACTCCTACCATGGGATCGAATTCATGCCCTTCGATGACCGGGTGAACTACATGACTGTGCTTCACCAGTTCTACCGCACCCTCTACCGGCTCAATGTGGGCGTGGACTTCATCTTCCCGGAGACCGAAGACCTTTCCCGCTACAAGCTGATCGTGGTGCCGCCCCTGTACATCGCCGACGATGCCTTGCTGGAGCGGCTGGCGGCCTACGTCCGCAACGGGGGGAGGCTGGTGATGTCCTTCAAGAGCGGCTTCTGCAACGAATTCAGCACCGTGCGCTGGACGTTGGCTCCGGGGCCGTTGCGGGAAGCGGCGGGATTCAGCTACCAGGAATTCTCGAACCTGAAGGGCCCGCTGCCGCTGGCGGGGGATCCCTTCGGCGTGGGGCAGTCCAACCAGGTCTCGGTATGGGCTGAGTTCCTCATTCCTGAGACGGCGGAGGTGCTGGCCCGGTACGACCACCCCTTTTTCGGTCGTTTCGCCGCCATCACCCGGAACCGGTACGGCCAGGGAACCCTGACCTACCAGGGTACGTTTCTCTCGGAGGAACTGCAGCGGGCGGTCCTGCTGCAGGAACTGGAGGCTGCCGGCTTGAAGGGTCCGGATCAGGACCTGCCGCCCCGGGTGGGAGTCCGCCACGGCCGGCTCCAGGACGGATCGCCGGTGCACGTGTACCTGAACTACACGGGGCAGGAACAGAGCGTCCCCTATGCCGGGCGACCCGGGACCGAACTGCTCAGCGGCCGGCCGGTGGAGGGGACGGTGCGGATGGCGCCGTGGGATGTGGCGATCATCGTCGAGGAGGCGGGCGCCGCGAGATAGAAGCCCTGGATCCGCCGTGGGCACTGGGAGAAGCCCTTTGAACAACCTGTGCAGGCGGCGGCTCGGCGAGTCCATCATCCACGGTCCCAAGGAGGAAAAGCGGTGTACAGGCATCCGTTATGGTTGGTGCTCTTCGTGGCAGGGCTCACGCTGCTGTCGGCGGGTTCGTCGGGGGTTCAGAATCCGGCCCTGCCCGCCGACAGCCCCACGCTGGCGGAGCGGCTGGGATATCCGGCCGACGCCCGCCTGCTGATCGTCCATGCGGATGATCTCGGGTTGTCCCATTCGGTCAACCGGGCGACTTTCGACGCTTTGCGTCGGGGGTCGGTGACGTCGGCCAGCATCATGGTCCCCTGCCCCTGGCTCCGGGAGGTTGCCGAGTTCGCCCGCACTCATCCAGAAGCGGATCTTGGGTTGCACCTGACCCTCAATGCCGAGTGGAAACTTTACAGGTGGGGCCCCGTGGCTTCCCGGGAGCGGGTGCCGAGTTTGCTGGATTCCTTTGGTTTCCTGCTGCCTTCGGTACCGGAGTCCCTGGCCCAGGCGAAGCCGGAGGAAGTGGAGCTGGAGGTGCGGGCGCAAATCGATCTGGCCCGTCGGCTGGGGATCGAGCCGACCCACCTGGACTCGCACATGGGCACGCTGTTCATGAAGCCGGAGTTCCTGGAGGTGTACCTGCGCGTCGGCCGCCAACTGGGATTGCCGCTGCTGCTGCCCCGGCGGATGCTGTTCATGGCGCCCTATGCCCAGGGGATGCTGCGACCCGAGGATCTCCTGATCGACGATCTGAAGTCGATCTCCCCGGGCGTCCCTCCGGAGGGCTGGGCCCAAGCGTACGACCGGATCCTGGCAGGCCTGCAGCCGGGGGTCACCGAGCTGATCGTGCACCTCGCATACGATGACGAGGAGATGCAGGGAGTGGCCTGGGAGCACCCCGACTTCGGCTCCGGCTGGCGCCAGCGGGACCTGGAATACGTCCAGAGCGAGGGTTTCCGCGAAACCCTGCGCAAGCACAGGATCCAGCTCATCACCTGGCGGGAAATCGGACGCCTGATCCGGGCGGGGTGATGGACAGCGCCGTCGCAGCGGCTGGACCGTTGGCCCCCGGCCGGCTGGGCCAACCCTCGGTGGCGGCGCCGGGCCTCCAAGACCCAACCCACCTCGGCGTGTGCAGTCCTCCTGAGCAGCCGCGGAACTCCGTCAGGACACCGCGGCGGCTTGGCGATGAGCCCGCCAGACGCGTACCGCCTCCGCCAGCAACCTCCGGTAGTCGGCCCCTTCGAAGATGCGCCCCGCCACCACCACCCGGTACCTGGCGTCCTGCTCTGGATGCCGCGCCTCGGACTGCGGGCGCTGTTCCTCAATCGCACTTGCCAATGGCATTGACGTTACCTCCATCCCTTTATCAACGCACGAACTGAAAAATCTGACGGGCAGACCCTCAGAATTTCCGCATCAGACCCACCACAACGCCCTGGATGCGCAGACGGTCCGGCTCGACGTAAATGGGCAGAAACGCGGGGTTGGCCGGCTGCAGGCGGATCCGGTCGCCTTCCCGGTAGAGCTTCTTCAGAGTCGCCTCCCGGCCGTCGATGAGGGCAACCACGGTCTCACCGTTCTGCGCCGCCTCCCGCTGCTCCACGATGATGAGATCGCCGTCCTGGATGTGCTCCTCGATCATGGAGTCACCCTCCACCCGCAGCACATAGTTGGTGCCACGGGTCACCAGACTTTCGGGTACCGCAATCTCTTCCGGAGCGGCCACCGCCTCAATCGGACGGCCCGCCGCAATCCGCCCCAGCAGCGGCAGCCGGATCGTGGCCGCTTCCTCCGCCCCCTGCAGCTGGATCGAACGCGCCCGGCCGGCCAGCCGCCGGATGAATCCGCGTTCTTCCAGCACCCGCAGGTGCTTGTGGACCGCGTTCAGAGACACAATGCCGAACTCACGGGCGATCTCTTCCAGCGACGGCGCGTAGCCGTGCCGCTGCAGAAAGTCCGTGATGAAATCCAGAATCGCTCGCTGTCGCCGGGTCAATGACATAATCGTGTTGACTCCTGAGTGTCCATCCTAGGTGAAGAATAGGTGAAAAGTCAAGACAAAAGTGAAGAAAAGGGGAAAATCGACGGCGAGGCCGTCGAGCAGGAAAACCGCAACCTCCGCTGGCTGCGCTTCCAAACCGACCTGCTGAGGGCGGTGCTTTACCAGGACCACGCCCTGAGCCTTGAAGACGCCCGCCGTCTGGTACAGGAGTTTCGCCGCCGGGTGCTGCAGGTGTTTCCCGGTCAGGACCACACCTTCGACCTCATCCTGCTGCCCCGCTTCGACCGGATCCTGCGGGAACGCTGGGGACAGGGGGTCGACGTGATTCAGTGAACCCTACTCGAAATACGTCGGCCGTGCCGGGTCCGCCGCATGCGCCCAGACTTCCGCCAGATGACGGGGGTGGGTCCGCTGCTCCGACAGCGGCGGCAGCCCCTCCGGCGGGAACCATCCCACGTCCAGCGTCTCGTCTCCCGCCGTCGGCTCACCCTCCAGCCAACGGCAGAGAAAGACCAGCTTGTAGGCGTGATAGAACTCCAGGGGGCGCCCCGCGCGGTTGGCATCGAACACCGCCACCAGCTTGACCGGAGCCACCACCAGTCCGCTCTCTTCCCGGACTTCCCGCACCACCATTTCCGCCGCCGACTCGCCCACGTCCGCCCAGCCTCCCGGCATGCACCAACGCTGGTCCTGGCGTTCCCTCACCAGCAAAATCCTGCCCGCCCGCAGGACCGCCCCCCGGACGTCCACCTTGGGCGTGGCGTATCCGGCCTGGGCCAGGAAACCGGCCAGCACCTGGTCCGGCTTCGCCGCAGCCGGCTCGGCAGTCATCTCGGCAGCGATCTCGGCGACCCGCCGGTAGCGGTCGCGGTGGTAGTCGTTGTCACTGAAATGCATTCCCGTCTGGGCCAGTGCCTGCAGCTCCCTGGCCCAACGCAACCAGTTGTCAACCATCAGCGCTCCTTCGGTACGGCCACCCACACCCTGCCGCTGGTGGGGACCCAGAAACGGTCCGGCAACCACCCGAAACGCGACAGCAGGTCCCCGGCCGCCACCGCCACCCGGGACACCCGTTCCAGACGACGGCGCAGAAATCGCCATGTTACCTGCTGGCGCGCCGGGAATTCCGAAAGCGTCGCGAACCCCCCTTGCTCCAGCAGACTCCTCAGCACCTGCCGTGGATACAGTGCAAAATGTTCCCGCTTCAGTGACACCCAGCCCCGCCCGGACCACGACGCCACCCAGGAATCCGCATCGGGCGTGGTGAGCACCAGCTTTCCCCCCTCCGCCAGCAACTCCCTGCAGGCCCCCAGCAGCGCCCGGGGCTCGACGAAGTGCTCGAACAGGTCGTTCAAAGCGACCAGATCGAAGGAGCGGGCGGGGAGCTTCACCTCCGGGAAGACACCGGCCACAAACCGGAATCCCGACCGGTCAGACGGCTCCACGACATCTATTCCCCAGCGCTCCTCCACCTCCGGCGGAGCCGTCCGCAGAAACTCCCCCGAGCCGCAGCCGACGTCCAGAACCCGGCGTGGCGGCACCGCCAGGATCGGCCTCAGCCGCCGCCACAGGTCGCGGAACGTCTCCCGCTGCTCGGACAACGTCGCGTAATAGTCCGGGTAGCCCGCTTCGACCCGTCCGGTGGCGAAGTACTCCTGTCCATACAACTTGACGGCCCACTCCTGCCGCAGACGGGGATTCTGGTAGATGGTCCCGCAGCTCCGGCACCGCGCGAAACGGACCCCGCCGGAATGCGAATGAAAGCAGCCTCCCGCCTCACCGCAGGCTGGACACATTGCGACCTCCTCCCGATCCGACGGCCGTTCCCGCGGGTATTCCCCCCGGTGATCACGCCGGCGAATGCGGATCAGGCTGCCGAACATTCGCACTGAATCCCGCACCACCCGGACCTTGGAACCATGGTGGTTGACCAGCAGCACCGGACGTCGTGCCAGCCGGCACCGCCAGTGCCGCAGGAGCAGCAGCAGCTCCACATCCACCAGATAACCGGACTCCTGGGTAAAGGCAGCCATCGCCCTGGCCACATCGCCGGAGAAACCCTTGAAGCCGCACTGGGTGTCGAAAACCTGAAGCGGAAGCAGGCGGTTGACGAGCCGCGAAAACAGCCGCCCGGCGATCAGGCGGACCGGAGGGTAGGAAGGATCGCGCGACGACTCAGGCAGGTCTCGGGCACCGACCACCGCCTCGGCTTCGCCGCTGCGCAGCCGCGCCAAAGCGTCGTCCAGGAAGTCCAGGGCGTAAGGGAGGTCGGCGTCCAGCAGGAAGACAAATCGGCCGCGTGAGCTCAGGATCCCGGCCTTCACCGCGGCCCCTTTTCCCCGGTTTTGCGGAAAGCTCACCAGTCTCACCCGCTCCGCTGGAAACGAGCGCACGATGGGAGAGGTCCGGTCCCGGCTGCCGTCGTCCACCACCACCAGCTCGAAGGAAGACACCCGCCCGGGGAGCGCCTCCAGCAGGGACCGCAGGGTGGCGCCGATCCGATCCTCCTCGTTGTATGCGGGGATGACGACCGAGAGTTCAGGGGGAGTGGGCGTCACCGGTCTCAAGTGCGGTCGATCCTGAGGTCCACCATCAGGTCGGCGGCGATCCGTTCCAGGTCGCGCTTCAGTTCCGCCACCGAGGCGTCCGGAGGCACCAGCAGCGCCGCCCGGGCCCGGAAAATCGGGTGGCCCGCCATCGGTGCACTGGTCCACTCCGTTTCCAGATCCCTGACGTTGATGCCCCGGGCGGCGATCGCCTGGGAAATCCGGCTCACGATACCGGGGCGGTCGTTTCCCACCACCTCGATTTCGACGCACTCATGCGAAACCGTCTCAGACTCCTGGGAGGTGGGCAACACGGTAATGTGGAGGCCGTCCTCCCGCAGCGCGTCCAGCGCTGCGCGCAAGCTTGCCATCTGGTTTGCGGGCACCGACACGTGGACCAGTCCCCCGAAACACCCTCCCAGACTCGACAGGCGGCTGCCCAGCCAGTTTCCGCCGTGGCGCGACACAGTTCCCGCCACCCGCTCCACCAGACCGGGGCGATCCTCTGCCAGCACCGTAAAGACCAAGGCGCTCATCGGCCCAGAGTAATGCATCCAGGCCGGCTTGTGAATGCAGGCGGCAGGTGGGGCTTCATGCCGCCGGCACCCCCGAGGCCGGCTTGACTTGCACCACTCCGGGGGCATAAAAGCGAGGCTGGAATGAAGCCGAAGGAACTCGACCAGCGACAGATCGTGGAGGGCCTGAAGAACCTGGACCCCAATGTCATCGACGATTTCGTCGATCAGTATTCACGGCCGCTGTTCGGGGTGATCCTGAACTACACCAAGAACCCGTCCGATGCCGAGGAGATCCTGCAGGACACCCTCCTGAAAATTATCAAGAAAATTGAAACCTTCAGGGAGGAAAGTGACATCTGGCCTTGGATGAGGAGGATCGCCATCAACAACGGCATCATGTGGCTCCGCAAGCACCGCGCCCGGCAGGAACGCACCACCCAGCTCGAGGAGCTTCTGCCCACTTTCTCGAAGGACGGCGAGTTCGACCATCCGATCTACGGCTGGTCGGTGGACCCGGAAGAGGTCTACCTCAATTCGGAACTGGCGGCGGAGCTGTATGATGCGGTCCAGTCCCTGCCTTTCGAGTACCGGGTCCCCCTGGTCCTGAAAGACATTGAAGGCTACTCCATCAAACAGATCTCCTCGCTGTTGGGCCTCAAGGAACCGACGACCAAGACCCGGATTCATCGGGCCCGTCTGTTTGTGCGGGAGAAATTGTCCCAATACTTTGAGAACCGCCGATGAAAGACTTCTTCAAGTGCCAGGAGTGCGTGGATCTGCTGACCGATTACCTGGAGGGGACCCTTGACCCGGAGTTGAAGCGCCGCCTTGACGAACACTTCGCCGGCTGCGCTCCCTGCATCAACTTCGTCAAGACGTTCGAGAAGTCCGAGAAGATGACCCGCCTGCTGCGGGAACAGCAGGTGGATGTCCCGTTGGACGTGCAGCAGCGACTCAAGTCTTTCCTCAAGCAGGAGATCATGGAGATGTCGCTGCAGCGCAAGAAGTAGGGACTGCAGCTGGATGACTGCTTCCCCGGAACCCGCCGTGGACCCCAGGTCGTTCCTCTCGCTGGCCGGCGACCCCGTGTCGTTCGACGGCGTTCCCACCTCCGGTACCGGGCCGGAGGGGCGCCTGCCTCTCACCGCTGAACTGCTCTCCGGCCGGCCCAGCGGCGACCTGTTCGGGCTGACCCAGAATGCCGGCATGGGCTGGGAAGCTTCCCACACCAACGACCCTTCCTACCTGATCGTCAGCACGCAGGGCGGCCTGCCTGGTGCTGTCGGACCGGAGGCGCTGGGGTACCACACCGGCCACTGGGAACTGCTGGAACTGGTGCGCCGGGCTGCGGAGACGATCCGCCGGGCGGGAGGCATTCCCTTTGCGGCCTACTGCACCGACCCCTGCGACGGACGCAGCCAAGGGACTCCTGGCATGATGGACAGCCTTCCCTATCGCAACGACGCGGCGATGGTGATCCGGCGCCTGATCAGGTCGCTGCCGCGCCGCCGGGGAGTCCTGGCGGTGGCCACTTGCGACAAGGGGCTTCCGGCCATGTTGATGGCGGTTGCAGGCTGCCCCGACCTGCCGGCCGTGGTGGTGCCGGGAGGCGTCACCCTGCCTGCCCGGGACGCCGAGGATGCGGGAACCGTCCAGACCATCGGCGCCCGCTTTGCCCACGGGTTGATCAGCCTGGAGTACGCAGCCGAAATGGGTTGCCGGGCCTGCGGTTCGGCCGGTGGGGGCTGCCAGTTTCTGGGAACGGCCGCCTCCTCCCAGGTTGCAGCCGAGGCCCTCGGGCTGGCGCTGCCTCACAGCGCCCTGTGTCCGTCAGGAACGGAACCCTGGCTCGAGCTGGCCGCCCGCTCCGCCTATGCCCTGATGGCCGCCGCGGATGCCGGTTTGACTCCCCGGACGCTGCTGACGGCCTCCAGCCTGGAAAACGCTCTCCTGGTGCACGCCGCTTTTGGAGGCTCCACCAACATGCTGCTGCATCTGCCGGCGGTGGCCCACGCCGCCGGGCTCAGAGTACCCGGCATCGAGGATTGGCGCCGGATCAACCGCTCGGTCCCCCGCCTGGTGGATGCCCTCCCCAACGGGCCGCGCAACCATCCTACCGTGCAGGTCTATCTGGCGGGAGGGGTGCCCGAGGTCATGCTCCATCTGCGGCGCCTGGGTTTGCTGGATCTCTCGGTCCCCACGCTGTGCGGACGTCCCCTGGGCGACGTCCTGGACTGGTGGGAACACTCGCCGCGCCGGGCCTCGGCCAGAAAACGGCTGGCCGGCGACGGCGTCGACCCCGATGTGGTGATCTTCGATCCGGATCGGGCCCGGCAGGCGGGGCTGACCCCCACCAGCGTCTTCCCCGCCGGCAACCTGGCGCCGGAAGGCGCGGTGGTGAAGGCAACCGCGATTGCTCCGGAGGTCACCGGCCCCGATCAGGTTTACCGCCACTGCGGCCCGGCCCGGGTGTTCACTTCGGAGCCTGCTGCGGTGGAGGCCATCAAGACCTCCCGGGTGAAGCCCGGCGATGTCCTGGTGCTGGCTGGAATCGGTCCCATGGGTACCGGCATGGAGGAAACCTATCAGGTCACCTCAGCGCTGAAATTCCTTCCCTGGGGAAAGTCGGTGGCGGTGGTCACGGACGGCAGGTTCTCCGGAGTATCCACCGGTGCCTGTATCGGACACGTGAGTCCGGAGGCCCTGGCCGGCGGACCCATCGGCCGGCTGCGCGACGGCGACCTGATCGAGATCGTCATCGACCGGGTCCGTCTCGAGGGTACGGTGAACCTGGTGGGTACCGCGGAAGGACGCCTCGATCCGGACCAGGCCCTTGAACTCCTGGTCTCCCGCACCCCCCACCCGGACCTGCGACCGAATCCCGGACTGCCTGCCGACACCCGACTCTGGGCGGCGCTTCAGCAGGCCGGCGGCGGGATCTGGCGGGGTGCAGTCTATGATGTGGACCGGATCGTGGCGGCGCTGCAGAGTGCACCCACCGCCGCCCGCGGTGCGGCAGGCCCGGACGCGTCCCACCAGCCCGATCACACCTGATTTACAATCCAACGACCGGCATGCGGGAAGCGCGCAGGCTCTTGACGGTGGTGCTGTGGTTTCTGGCGGCGGGCGCCGGACGGGCCCAGCCGCCTGAAGAACAGCTTTACATCGCCGTTCTCCGGCAACCGCCCGTCGTGGAGGGGCTGCAGCAGCAGTCTCCAGCCCGTAGCGCCCTCAAACTGCGGCTGAATGGGGTCGAGGCGCAAAACCTGGCCCGCGATCTGGATCAGGCCCAGGCAATGGTGGTCCAGCGTCTGGAAGCGGCTTTACCCGGCGGTGCCGAATTTCAGGGTGGCTGCACTTTTCTGATCAACGCCCTGTTCGTGCGTACCGCCCCCGAGGGGAAGCTCCTGCTGGAACAGGACCCCGACGTCGCCTACGTGGTTCCAGCCGCCCTGCGCTATCCCGTCCTGGATGCCGCCAATCCGATGGTGAAGGCCGAGGCGTTGTGGGCCGCCGCGGGAGGTGCCGCCGAAGCGGGACGTGGCGTCAAGATCGCCATCGTCGATTCCGGCATCGACGTGAGCCATCCGATGTTCAGGGCCGAGGGTCTGCAGATGCCGGCAGGGTTCCCGAAGTGGGATTCGGGCGGGCTGCCCTTCACCAACGCCAAGGTGATCGTCGCCCGTTCCTACCACAATCTGTTTCCCGACCGCGCCAACCAGAAGGTCCTTACGCCGGCTGACGAACAGGGTCATGGCACCCGGGTGGCGGCGGTGGCCGCCGGCCGTCCGGTGACCGCCCCGCTGGCAGCGATCCAGGGAATGGCCCCGGGGGCCTGGCTCGGAAACTACAAGGTCTTCGGAACTCCCGGTCCCAATTCCGGAACCACCTCTGCCGCCGTCATCAAGGCGGTCGAGGACGCGGTAAAGGACGGCATGGATGTCATCAATCTCAGTCTGGGCGGTCCTCCCCGCCCGCCGGTCGGGGATCCGGAACAGGAGGCGATCGCCCGGGCCGTCCAGGCGGGGGTGGTGGTGGTGGTGGCTGCCGGCAACGAAGGCCCCGCACCGGGTTCGGTCACTTCGCCCGGAACCAGCCCGGAGGCCATCACGGTGGGCGCCGTCTCCAGTCCCCGCGAGTTCCGCCTGACGCTGTCCGCGGCGGGAAACCCGTCCCCCCCGACGGGTCTGCAGGCGATTCCCTTTACACCCGGTGAAGGCGTATCCATTTCAGGCGCGGTCGGCCCCTTCCCGTTCAGTTCCATCGTGGACCTCGACCCCAGCGAGCTGGCCTGTGCGCCGCTCCCTGCCGGGTCGCTGAACGGCCGGATGGTGCTCGTCCGCCGGGGTACCTGCCTGTTCCAGGACAAGGTGGACCATGTGTTTGACGCCGGCGCCCGGGCGCTGGTGGTTTACAACCATGAGGCCTCCGGCACGGTGATCATGCAGTTGAGCCGGATCCGGGGTCCGGCGGTGATGATTGAACGCACCGCTGGAGAAGGTTTGCGGGAGTATCTGAGGACGGCGACGGGAACCACCGGTTCCCTGGGCGTCCAGCCGCTGGCCGCAGCCGGCGATGTGGTTCTGGACTTCAGCGGGCGCGGGCCCTCCATTGACGGCGCCATCAAACCGGACCTGGTGTCGGTGGGGAACCGGATCTACACCGCCAACTGCACCAACCCTGAGTGCGGAGTCCGGGACCCCTCGGGCAGCTTCGTCCTCAGCGTCGCCGGAACCAGTTTCGCCACCCCCACGGTGGCCGGTGCCTCCGCCGTACTGCGACAGCTCCATCCCGGCTGGTCCCCCCTGCAGATCAAGGGGCTGCTGGTGGGCTCCGCCGCCAAGACCCCCACGGACGGCGACCACCCGGCTGCCGTCACCCAGGTAGGGAACGGCCGGCTCGACCTGGCCGCCGCTCTGGCTTCCGAGCTGGCCTTCGATCCCGTGAGCTGGAGTCTGGGGACCCTGGACGAGGGACGGGCCGGGCAGCTTGCGGCGCGCACCTTTCAGCTCACCAACCTGGGAAACCGGCGGCGCACGGTTCGCTTCGACTTTGTGGACCTCGACGACAACCCCTCCGTCAGCTTCCGGGTTGAGCCGGCTGCCGCGGTGCTGGACCCCGCCGGCTCCGTTCCCGTCACCGTGATCCCCGTGGTCACTCCGCCCTTGGCAGGGGGAAGTTTCTTCGGCTACCTCCGTGTCCAGGACCTGGCCGACAGCGAACTGCTCACCGCACCCGTCTGGGGAGCTGTGCTGGCCCCGAACCCGGATCGGATCCTGACCATCCGCCAGGACGGCGGCGCTGCCTTCACCAGTCTCACAGCCGCGCTGGCAGCGGCGGAGCCGGGCAACATCCTGGAGGTCCAGGACGATGGTGTCTACTTCGAGCAGGTCACCATCGGCGTCAACCGCCAGGGAATCCCTTTGACGGGAATCCAGATCCGGGCTGCAGAGGGAGCTCACCCGCAGGTGGATGGTTCAGTCCACGCCCGTGATTCAGCAACGATCCGCGTCCGCGACGTCGAGGGGGTTACTCTGCAGGGCCTGACCGTGCAGGGCGGTCTGCGCGGAATCGAGTTCGATCGGGCCTCCGGCTCGGTGGTGGATTCCACAGTGCGGGCTTCCTCCAGCGAAACCACCGGCTACGGGATCTCCGCCGCCAACAGCCGGCTGCACGTTTTCAGGAGCCGGGTGGAGGCCTCCGGTGGCGCCGCCGTGGTGGTGGCCGACGGGTCGGCGCTGATCCAGCAGTCCGTCATCGAACCAGCGGCGGGAGGCATCCATTCCGGCCATGGCGTGCTGGCGGTCAACGCCTCGCCGCTGGCCCTGTTCGACAACCGGATCTCCGGGGTCGGCATGGGTTCCGGAGCTCAAGGGGTCCGCCTCTCCGCCTCCCAGGCCCTGCTCCGGGGGAATCGCATCGAAAACGGCTCCGGTCCGGCAGCCGACGGGATCTTCGTCCGATCCCCCTTCTCCTATCTGGCCGCCCTCGGCAATCTGGTCACCGGCCAAGGGAGAAGCGGGATCCAGGTCTCCGAACAGGCTCAGGCCGATCTTTACGCCAACCGGATCGAGGGCAATCTGTTTGCGGGCGTGCAGGCGGGTGACGGTGCGGTCGTGTTCGCCGACCGCAACCTCCTCCGCGGCAATCCAAACGGAGTCTTGGCAACCGACTCCGCCCTGACCCTCCAGAACACGCTGGTGACCCAGTCGACCTCCACAGGAATTCGGGCCACGGCATCCAGCCTGCGGCTGTTCAACACAACGGTGGCGGGCAACGGACTGGGGGTGGGAATCGAACAGCCGCTCTTCAGCCGGATTGCGAACTCCATTGTGGCCCGCAACACGACAGACCACTCCGGACTTTCCGCGGCCGAGATCACCCATTCTCTCGTGGGGGGAACCTCGCCCGCGGGCAGCGGGAATGTCGGCGGCGACCCCGGCTTTGTGGATCCCGAGGGCGGCGACTTCCGTCTGGGAGCCGGCTCCCCGGCCGTCGACGCCGGCAGCGGCCTGGACGCTCCTTTCGAACTCGACTTGGCCGGGCACCGCCGGACGGAAGGCTCGCGGGTCGATTTGGGAGCCCTGGAATCCGGTTCGGACTTCGCGCCCGTGCTGGGCTTTCCCCTGCTGCCCACCCGCGAACAGGACTTCCTGGGGATCGCCTTCACCTTCCTGCCCTCGCCGGCAGAGGTCGGAGCCCCTGCCCTGCCTGGACTGCCGGCGGCGGCAGAGGTTGCCCTCGACCTGCACCAGCGTTCGCCGGAAGGGGTGCTGCTGGCTGCACACAGCCGGCCACTGGCAGCGGGAACGCAGTTCTCCGCGCTGTTCAGCAAGCTGTTCTCCAGGCCGGCAGGCTGGATCGAGATCGCCCCTCCCAGGCCTGAAGTCTTTGGCTTTGCCCTGTTGGGCGATTACCGGCTGCGCAAACTGGACGGCGCGCTGCTGTCCGCAGCCCGTGACAGCCGCCTCGTCTTTGCCGACGTGCCGGTGGAGAACCCGCTCACCCGGGTGTTCCTGATCAATCCCCACAGCCGTGAACTGTCGGTTCAAGTGCGGTGGACCGCCGGCGCAGGAGCGGTTCAGCAGGTGAGCATGGGGATGGCCCCCGGGAGTATGACGGAGTTTCAACCGGCGGCGGTCTTTGCCCCGGGTCTCGGTGGCTGGCTCGAGGTGCAGGCTCCGGCTCCGATCTCAGGCTTTCTGCTGAGCGGAGACGATGAGACGGTGACCGTCCTGCCCGGCCTGGCAGCGGGAGAAGCGGCCTCGGAACTGTATGGCGGCCAGCTGGCGGTGGGACCCGACACCGACACCCGGATCAGCCTGCTGAATCTGGGCCCCGCCGCCGAGGTGACACTGGAAGCTTTCGACGAAGCGGGACGTCTGAAAGCTGCCGTCACCGTGCCGCTGGGTTCGGGACGGCTCCTGCGGGCCGCGGCGACACAGCTCTTCACCCTGGAGAACCTGGTGGGCTGGTTGCGGGTCCGGACCTCCCTGGGGTTGCTGGTGGGCTCCCTCCACTTTGCGGACCCGGGAGGCCGCTGGGCGGCGGCGCTTCCCCTGAACGTCACCGGAGCAAGGGAGTTCGTCTTCAGCCATGTGGCCCAGGAGGCGCGGATCTTCACCGGCATCGCCCTGCTCAATCCGCAGGCGGCCTCCGCCCTGGTCAGTCTGGAGGTCTTCGACCCGGACGGTCGCCCCACCGGGACCGTCCTCACCGAGCTGCGCGCCGGCGAGAAACGGGCCCGGCTGCTTTCGGAATGGGTCCCTGGACTGAGGCGGCAGTTGGGAGGATTTGTCCGGGTGCGGTCAACCCGCCCGGTCGTAGGGTTTGAGCTGTTCGGGTCTCCCGACTACCTGTCGGCGGTTCCGGCCCAGGTCCTGGTGCGCTAAGCTGACGCCGGAGTCAACGCATGTTGCAGCTACGACGAGCCATTCTCGATGCCGTGCTGTACCTGACAGCGGCGTGCCTCTGTACGGTTTGGGCCGCCGGCCAGGCGGAGTCGGGTTCCGACCTGGAGGCAGTGCGCCGCCAGGTACAGTCCCTCAGATACGAGTTCGACGTCCTGAACCGGAAACTGGACCAGCTTCAGCTCGCCCAGGGACTGGCGGAGGTTGCCACCGTCGACTTCTTCCGGCTCACCGGTCCGCCGCGCGGCCGTGAACCCAACCCCACCGCTCAGGGCGCAGGGAACCCCCTGATCATCTACACCCACGTGATCATCCCGCGTCAGCTCGACCGGTCCCTGCGACATCCGCTCATCCTGTTCCCGCACGGCGGGGTGCACGGGTACCTGACTGCGTCTTACGTCCATATCCTGCGGGAGCTGGTGGCTGAAGGGTACGTGATCGCCGCACCGGAATATCGGGGGAGCGCCGGCTTCGGGCGTGGTTTCCAGCAAAGCATCGACTACGGCGGTCTGGAGATCGAGGACACCGAGGCCGTCCGGCGTTTCATGCTGGCGACATATCCCTTCCTGGATCCCCGGCGAGTCGGAATCGTGGGCTGGAGCCACGGCGGACTGCATGCCCTGATGTCCATCTTCAACTACCCCGAGGCCTACGCCGCCGCCTATGCAGGGGTTCCGGTCAGCGATCTGGTGGCCCGGATGGGCTACAAGGACGACCAATACCGGGGGCTGTTCTCCGCCGACTACCACATCGGGAAGACGGCGGAAGAGGATGTGGCCGAGTACCGCCGGAGGTCACCGGCCTGGAACGTGGACAAGTACCGGGGAACACCCCTCCTGATTCACGGCAACACCAACGACGAGGACGTCAACGTGCTGGAGGTGGAGCGTCTGATCGAGGCCCTGAAGGCAACCGGCAGGACCGGCTTCCAGTACCGGATCTACCAGAATGCTCCCGGCGGACACCATTTCAACCGCCTGGACACTCCGGAAGCGCGTCAGTCCCGGCGTGAGATCTGGGAGTTCCTGGCCGCCCACCTGAAGCGCTGAACCGCACTGGACGCCAGAGCGGCGGTCAGAATGCACCAGGTGGCAAAGACGGCACCCGGCAGGGCGGTCCGGGAATCGAAATGCTGCAGGGACAGGGCAACGCCCAAGCCGGCGTTCTGCATCCCGATCTCGATGGCCAGCGCCAGCCGCATCGGTCCTGCGAAACGGTAGCAGCCGCCCAACAGCCAGCCGGCGAGGTAGCCCAGCAGGTTCACCACCACGACCAGCAGGAACACGGATCCCCCCACCTCCCGCAGGATCGCCTGGTTGGCCGCCACCGCATACCCGATGATCACCACGATGCACAGCACCGCCACCGCCGGGGCGGCCTGGGCGATCGGCCCCGCCCGACCGCCCAGCAGACGCCGCAGGGCCATCCCGGCCAGCAGCGGCAGCACCACAGACCAGAGGATGGTCCACATCATCGGTCCTACCGGGATGGGCATGTAGACGCCCCCCAGGAGCTGAACCAGCAACGGGGTCGCCAGCGGCGACAGCAGAGTCGAAACCGTCGTCAGGGTCACGGAATAGGCGACCGCGCCGCCCGCCAGATAAACGATGACGTTACTGGCCATTGCCCCCGGAGCGCAGCCCACAATCACGAAACCCAGCGCCAGCGAGGGATCCCCCGCCAGGCGCCCGGCGGCGAATCCCAACAGGGGCATCACCGTGAACTGCGTCGCCACCCCCAGCCCCACCGGGATCGGCCGCCGCGCCAGCTCCTCGAAATCGTGTGGATTAAGGACTGTCCCCAAGGCGAACATGGTGGCGGCAAACAGCCAGAGGAACCAGGGTCCGAACGGGAGAAAGAGCGGAGGGTGGAGAAACGCCGCCAATGCCGCGGCTGCAGTCAGCGGCGCCAGACCGGAGGCCAGAAGCCGAAGCGCAGCGGTGATCATGATCAGGACTGCAGCCACAGCCAGGTCAGCACCACCAGACCGACCGCCCAGGCCCAACCCAGCAGAAAGCCGCCCAGGTCGGCGCGGTAAGCCCTCCAGAAGCCGACGCCCGCCGCACCCCGGCGGGGAGAAAGCAGGTTCACCAGCAGCGACTGGCGTCCCTCGGCGGCATAGCGGCGGCGGAGCTCCTCGTCCGGCGGCGGCGGATCCACCGCCGCCTGGGGCCCTTCCGCCGGACTCTCCAGCCGCCCGAAGAATGAGTCCATCCGCTCCCGATCCTCCGGCGGAGTCAGGCGACTGACCAGCACCATCGCCGCCACCCCGGCCAGCAGCGAAGCCAGGAACACATCGGCATCCCAGTGATCCAGCCGCTCACCCCGCCACGCGTAGAGCCCGAAATTCACCGCCACCGAAACCACCAGCGAAGCCAACGCTCCCCACCGGTTGGCCCGCCGCCACACGATCCCCCCCACCACGCTGATTCCCATATAGGTGGCCAGCGTCTCCGTCAACAGGAACGAATAAAGCACCCGGTCGATCAGAAACAGGGCATACAGCACTCCCAGCAGGGTGACGCCGAGGCCGCTGAGCCGGCCCACCCACAGGTAAAAACGGTCTTCCCGTCCCCGTACCAGGTGACGGCGGAGAAACCCCTGGGTGAACAGAGCGCCGCTGTCCACCATGAAGGCGGAACAGGTGGACATGTTGGCCGCCAGCACGCAGGCGATGAGCAGACCCAGCGCCCCCGGATACAGCAGGTGGTGGCAAGCGAAGCCGAAAGCGTCTTCGGGATCGGCCAGTTCGGTGACTCCGAACATCCCCTGGGCGGTCAGGGCGGCCACCATCAGGCCTACCAGGGCCCAGCCGACGGTGCAGACCCGCTTCACGAAGTTGCCGTAAAAGAAACCGATCCGGCAGGTCTTCTCGTCCTTGCCTGTCCCCACCGCAGCCAGCATGTGCGGCTGCGCCATGATCCCGATCAGTCCGTTGATGGTCAGCATCAGGATCACCCATGGCGTGATCCCCTCCGGCGCTGCCAGCGAGAACCGGTAGCTCTCCAGCGAAGCCTTCATGCCGTCGAGCCCTCCCACCACACCCCAGCCCAAGGGCAAGAGCATGAAGGAAAGGGCGATGATCAGGAACCCCTGGAAGAAGTCCGTCCAGGCTGTCGCCACCAGCCCGCCGACGAAACTGTAGAGGATGAAGACCACCGTCATGGCGATCACGATGCGGTCCACACCCAGATCTCCTCCGGCGGCCTGGTTGATGACCTTGCCCGCTCCCTTAAGCATGCTGGCGGTGTTGAGGGTGAAAAAGCAAAGGGCGAATACCGTGTAGACTCCCCCCATCCACACCCCATAGCGATCCTCGGTCATCTCCGCCAGCGTGGTGCGGCGGATGCGCCTGAAAACCGGCGCCATGAGCCAGTAGAAAGGGGTGGCAAAAAGATTCTTCCAGTGGAACCAGATCCCTGAAAAGCCGGTGGTATAGACCGCGCCGGCCAGGGAGACCGGCATCTCGGCGTGGGTGCCGATCCCGAAGCTCTGGCCGATCATCAGCCAGCGGCCGAACTTCCTCTTGCCCAGAAAGTAATGGTCGGTATCCTTTACCTGGAGGCCGGCCAGCAGACCGATGGCGCCCACCACCACCAGGTAAAGGGCAAGGACAACCCAGTCGGCGGTTGAGATGTGCACAGCGCCGCCCATTTAACACGACGTTGCCGGTCCCTCCAAGCCGAGGAGGTGACAATTGTTCGAGGTTGGAGTTCTTCCGGACAAGCAGGCGGTGGGCCAGGCCGCCGCCGAGTACGCCGCCCGCTGGATCCGCCAGCGGCTGGCGGAGGCGCCGACCGTTCACCTGATCGCCGCCACCGGGGCATCGCAGTTCGAGTTTCTGGAAGCGCTGGCACACCAGCCGGGAATCGACTGGCAGCGCACCGTCTTTTTCCACCTCGACGAGTATGTCGGGCTGCCTGAAGACCATCCCGCGAGTTTTCGGCGCTACCTTCGGGAAAGGGTGGAAGGCCCGCTGCGCCCGGGACAGTTTCACTACGTGCGGGGCGACGCCGAGGACCCTCACCAGGAGTGTGCCCGTCTGGGGTCTCTGATCCGGGGCGTCTCCATCGACATGGCATTCATCGGGATCGGCGAAAACGGCCACATCGCCTTCAACGACCCGCCGGCCGACTTCACCACCGAGGACCCCTACATTGTGGTGGAACTGGACGAAGCCTGCCGCCGCCAGCAGCTCGGCGAAGGCTGGTTCCCCACCCTGGAGGCTGTCCCCCGCCGTGCCATCTCCATGTCGGTGCAGCAGATCCTGAAGAGCCGCCGGATCCTCTGCGTCGTGCCTGACCGCCGCAAGGCGGAGGCGGTCAGAAACACCCTGGAAGGCGAGATCACTCCGATGGTACCGGCTTCGATTCTGCGTCGCCATCCGGAAACGCTGCTGCTGCTGGACCGGGAGTCCGCCTCCCTGCTGCGACCCGAGACCCTGGCAGGGCTGGGAGCCGGATTACGATGACTCCGCAGGCGCTGCCGCCCGGCTGGGTCGATTTGCAGGTCAACGGTTACGCAGGGATTGATTTCTCGGCGCCCGGCCTGACCCTGGAAGCCGTCTACCAGGTGGGCGAGGAACTGGCACGGCGGGGAACCGCCGCCTACTGTCCCACGGTGATCACCAGCTCTTTGGAGGTCTACCGGCAGAACCTTCCGGTGCTGGCCAAGGCTGCGGCAACCCCCGGACCGGGGGCCGTCATCCTGGGAATCCACCTGGAGGGCCCCTTCATTTCTCCGGAGGAGGGCGCCCGTGGCGCCCATTCCCGGGAAAGCGTGCTGCCGCCGGACGTGGATCTTTTCCGGCGGCTGGACGATCTGGCGGAAGGGAGGGTGGTGTTGCTGACGTTGGCACCGGAACGGGCCGGGGCGCCGGCTCTGATCGAAGCCGCCACGGAACTGGGCGTCACCGTCAGCCTGGGCCACCACCTGGCTTCGGACGCCGAAATCGCCAGAGCGTGTGATTGCGGTGCCCGTGCCGTCACCCATTTCGGCAACGGGATCCCCAACCTGCTGCCCCGTCATCCCAACCCCCTTTGGAGCCAGTTGGCGGAGACGCGCCTTGTCCTGATGCTGATCACCGACAGCCACCATGTCCCGGCGTCACTTATCCGGGTGGTCTTTCAATGCCGCGGGCCGAAGGGGATGCTGGTGGTCAGCGACGCAGCCCCGGTGGCGGGTTTCCCCCCAGGACGCTACCGGACTCTCGGCCAGGAGGTGGAACTGGAACCCTCCGGTCGGCTCTGGAATCCGGTGGGGCGACATCTGGTGGGATCCAGCGCGTCCATGCGGGAGTGCATGCAGTATGTGGCGTCGCTGGGGTTCACGGATGAGGCGGGAATGCGGCGCTTGGGGCGGGAGAATGCGCTGGGGTTAATCAGGCGCACGCCCACTCACAGCCCCAGCCAGGCGTAGGCCAACCACTCGGCCGCCTCGTCCTGATAGGGTTCAACCAGCCTCCGGTTTTCCTCCGGTGCCAGGTCCGGCGGGGAGGTTTCCTGCAGGAGGTCGGGGTTCTGCTGTTGCACCGCCTCCGCGATTTTCTCCAGATTGAGGGAGAAGAATTCCGCACCCAGCGCCTGGTAGAAACGCGCCCGCACCCAGCGGTACTCCTCCACGGAAAGCCCGGCTTCGTTGAGAGCCTCCACCTGGATCCGCTTCGCCTGCAGAACCAGGTCCTTGAGCTCGCGCCATGCCCCCAGCAACTCCCCCAGCCCGGGCCGATCGCCTTCTCCATAGGCCTCGTATTTCGTCCGCAGTTCGTCCAGCGCCGCTCCCAGATCCCGCACCATCTTCCGCTGGACCGCCACGAAAGCCGTCACCTGCGCCTCGGTCAGCAGGTTGTCGGCCGGCGGAGTGTACGGCGCCTGGTTCGCCACCTCGTCATTCAGCTCCACCACCTGGGAAACCTCAGCCAGCCCGGCAAGATAGTCGCGGGCAGGTCGATAGAGGAAGTAATAGCCGGCGATTCCGGCAGCGATAACCCCCACCACGCCCAGCACCAGGCATCCGATCAGCAGTTTCTTACCCATGGGCCGGAACTATACTATTGTGGATTTTGTCGCGACAGGACTTTTTCGCCACTGCCCGGTCGCAGCAGGAATTCATGGCTACGGATTTGGTCAAGGTTGAGACGGAGAGGGTGGCGGACGCATTCCGCCGGTGGGGTTATCTGCAGGCGGATCTGGATCCGTTCGGCCGTCTGGCGCCTGAGCCCTGCGCGGAACTGGACGACGACAGCCCCACAGCCCGGCAGTTCCGGCGATGGTACTGCGGCTCCATCGGCATCGAGTTCATGCACATCGCCGACCCGGCCCGGCGGGAGTGGCTCCAGAACCGGATGGAAGGGGATCCGCCGGAGGTCAACCAACGGGCCGTGCTGGAGCGGCTGCTGCGGACCGACATTTTCGAGCAGGTCATGCAGACCCGCTACCTGGGCAACAAACGGTTTTCCATCAAGGGCGTGGACGCCCTGGTACCGCTCCTGTGCGAGATTGTTGAAGAGGCCGCCCGGCACCAGGTGGGCCGGGTCATCATGGCGATGAGCCACCGCGGCCGGCTCAACGTGGTGGTCCACGTGGTGGGACGTCCAGCCGACGAGATCTTCGCCGGTTTCGAGGACGTCGATCCCAAGAGCACGTTGGGCGGCGGCGACGTCAAGTATCACCTGGGAGCTACCGGCTATTTCGAGGCCGAGGGTGGGGTCCGGGTGCCGGTGCACCTGGTGTCCAACCCCAGCCATCTGGAGGCGGTGGATCCGGTGGCGGTGGGCCGGGCCAAAGCCCGACAGACCCGGCTGGGACCCGGTTCCGAAAAGCTGGTCCTGCCGGTGCTGATGCATGGAGACGCCGCTTTCGCCGGCCAGGGGATCCTGGCGGAGACCCTGAACCTGGCCGCCCTCGAAGGGTTCAACGTGGGCGGTACCATCCACATCGTCGTCAACAACCTGATCGGCTTTACCGCCACTCCCGAAGAGCTTCATTCCTCCCGCTTTGCCACCGACGTGGCCAAACGCCTGCCGATCCCCATCATCCACGTCAACGGGGAGGACCCGGACGCCGTCATCCGCGCCGGACGCATGGCGGTGGAGTACCGGTACCGGTTTGGCAGCGACGTCGTGCTCGACCTCATCGGGTATCGTCTCTACGGCCACAGCGAAGTCGACGACCCCACCATCACCCAGCCCCAGCTGTACCGCAAGATCGAGCAGACCGAGATCCTCTGGAAAAGCTATGCCGCCCGCTGCGGGTTCCCGCAGACCGAGCTGGACGCGCTGGAACAGGCGGTTCGCCAGGAGTTCGAGCAGGCGATCGAGCGGGCCAAGAAGATGACGCGCCGCCCGGTAATGCGCGTCCTGCCGGAGTACTGGTCCGGCTACGTCGGCGGACGCTACCATCCCGAACTGGAGGTGGACACCGGCCTGCCGCGGGCGGAGCTGGCGGAGCTGGCCGAACGGCTCACGTCTTACCCCCCGGACTTTCACATCCATCCCAAAGTCCAGAAGCTGCTGGAACAGCGACGGGAGATGGGTCAGGGGGCCCGTCCGGTGGACTACGGCATGGCCGAGGCCCTGGCTTTCGCGTCGCTGGTGCGCTCCGGCTGTTACGTCCGGCTGAGCGGACAGGATTCCAAGCGGGGAACGTTCAATCAGCGTCACAGCTTCCTGATTGACATCGAAAACGGACACGAGTACTGCCCGCTCAAGCACATCGCCCCCGACCAGGCCGGCTTCGACTGCTACGACTCGATGCTGTCCGAGGCGGCGGTCCTGGGCTTCGAGTACGGCTTCTCCCGCGATTACCCTGACGGACTGGTGCTTTGGGAGGCTCAGTTCGGCGATTTCGCCAACGGCGCACAGATCATCATCGACCAGTTCATCACCGCGGCGGAGGACAAATGGGAGTTGCTGTCGGGGCTGGTCATGCTGCTGCCGCACGGCTATGAGGGACAGGGCCCTGAACATTCCAGCGCGCGGATCGAGCGGTATCTGCAGCTCGCTGCCCGGGACAACATTCAGGTGGCGCAGCCGTCCACTGCGGCCCAGTATTTCCATCTGCTGCGGCGCCAGGCGCTCCGCAAGTGGCGCAAACCTCTGGTGGTCTTCACACCCAAGAGCATGCTGAGGCACCCGTCCGCCGCCTCCCCCATCGCCGAGTTCGAACTGCCCCGCTTTCGGACCGTGGTGGGAGACCCGGTGGTCGGCGACGCGGCCCGGGTCCTGGTGTGTACCGGCAAGATCGGCCACGAGCTGCGCAAGGAGCGCGAGGATCGTGGCGACGCCGGCACGGCCGTCATCTTCCTGGACCAGCTCTATCCGTTCCCGGAAGAGGAACTCAGGGCCGAGCTGGACCGGCATCCCAACGCGGATGAAGTGGTGTGGGTGCAGGAGGAACCTGCCAACATGGGGGCGCTGTTCTTCGTGGAACCCAGGCTGCGCCGGCTGGCCGGCGACCGGACTTTCAGGTCGGTGAAGCGCAGTGCTACGGGCACCCCCGCCACCGGTTCCGCCCGCGCCCATCAGGTGGAACAGCGGACCTTGCTGTCGCTGGCATTTGCGCGGATTTCGTGAGGGTAAGAGGTTCCCCCGCCGATGAAACCGTCGGGGAGAAAAGGTCGTCTTTGCTGAATCAAGGAGTTTGACTGTATGGTGAGTCTGACGGAACGGGCGGCGAACAAGGTACGCGAGTTCATCGCTTCACAGGCGGATCCTACAGCCTACAGCGGGATCCGGGTCGCGGTCGTGGGGGGCGGGTGTTCCGGCTTCCAGTACGCCATGCGCCTCGAGAAGCAGGCGGACGCCGTGGACGAAGTGATTCCGGTGGGCGATTTCAATGTCTACATCGATGAGCAGAGCCTGCTTTATCTGCAAGGAACGGAAATCGACTACGTGGAAACCTCCCAGGGATCCGGGTTCAAGTTCAACAACCCCAATGTGAAGGGCACCTGCGGCTGCGGTGAGTCCTTCCGGGCGTAACCTACCCCCCGATAAACGACATGCTTCGCGGCGGCGGCACGAAGTCCGGCTCGTTGATGCGGTGACCCGGTTCCTTGAGGTTCACGGTCCGGCGGATGAACCGCCGGAGGGTTTCATCGTCCGCGCCGCCCCGCAGCAGACTTCGGACGTCGTGTTCCACCATTGAGAACAGGCAGGTCCGCAGTTTGCCATCCGCCGTCAGGCGGATCCGGCTGCAGGCGCCGCAAAACGGATTGGAGATGGTGGTGATCACCCCGATGGAGCCCATCCCTTCTTCAAAGCCGTAGTTGCGGGAGGTCTCCGCAGGCGACGCCGCAGGCAACGGATGCAACGGGTAGCGTCCGTCGAGCCGCGCGAGGATCTCCGCGCCCGTCACCACCCGGTCGCGTGACCACTGTTCATCCTCGTCCAGGGGCATGAATTCGATGAAGCGGACCGCCACCTCCTTTTCCCGGGCGAAACGGGCGAAATCCTCCACCTCGTCGTCGTTGACGCCGCGCACCACCACGCAGTTCACCTTGACCGGCTGGAAGTCCAGTTCCCGGGCCCGATCGATGCTGCGCAGCACCCGTTCCAGTTCGGCATAGCCCGTCATGGCCCGGAAGCGCTCCGGCTGGAGCGAGTCCAACGAGATGGTGACCCGCGGCAGGCCCGCCGCTTTGAGCGCCTCCGCCTTCTCGAAGAAATTGAAGCCATTGGTGGTCAGCGCCAGATCCTCGACTCCGGGCATCCGCGCCAGCGATCCGATCAGATGCTCCAAACCCCGTCGAAGCAGGGGTTCACCCCCGGTAATCCGCAGCTTCCGGATCCCCAGTTCAACGAACAGGCCGGCCAGCCGCACAATCTCTTCGTAGGTCAAAATCTGGTCCCGGCCCGCATAATGCAGGGACTGCGGGGTCTTGCAGTAGAAGCAGCGGAAGTTGCAGCGGTCCGTAACTGAAATCCGCAGATCGGTGATTCCTCGTCCGTAGCTGTCTCGGAGTTCCAAACGCTGCATCGCAGATCCAACCGGCAGGGCGGTCCTTCCCATCATAACCCGGCGGGTGCCTCCGGGAGTTCGGAACTGATCAGGCAGGCCGCTTGCACCGCCCGCCGGTGGTAAGTATATTGACGGCTCCGAGCTCCGGCTCACCCCGAGGTTTTGAACTCAACCGGCCGGCATTTCGAAAGTGTGACTTGAGGAGACAACCATGCATGGGCATCTGACTCCCCGCCGACTGGAGGCTCTCCAGATCATGGCCAACCGCCTGCGCCGCCACTCACTTCTCTCCACCACGGCGGCCGGCTCGGGCCATCCTTCCACCTGTTTCTCCTGCGCCGAGATCGTGGCAGCGATCTTCTTCCAGTTTCTGCGCTACGACCTCAGCCGGCCCAAAGATCCAGCCAACGACCGCTTCGTGCTCTCCAAAGGGCACGCCGCGCCGATCCTGTGGGCGGCTCTGGCCGAAGCCGGCGCTTTCCCCGTTTCGGAGTTGAAGAACCTCCGGCGGATCGACTCGCCGCTGGAGGGACACCCCACTCCCCGCAGCCCCTACGTCGACGTGGCCACCGGCTCGCTCGGGCAGGGGCTGGCCAATGCCGTCGGCATGGCCCTGGCCGCGCGCCTGGACGGCGTCGACAATCGGATCTTCGTCCTGCTGGGGGACGGTGAGACGGCTGAAGGGGCTGTCTGGGAAGCGGCGGCCCTGGCTTCCCACTACCGTCTGGACACCCTGACGGCGGTGGTGGACGTCAACCGGCTCGGGCAGAGCGAACCTACCATGTATCAGCATCGGCTGGACGTCTACCAGCGCCGATTCGAGGCGTTCGGCTGGGAGACCCAGTTGGTGGACGGGCACAACCTCGAGGAGGTGGTGGCGGCACTGTCCCGGGCGGCCGAGCACCGCGGGCTGCCTCACGCCATCCTCGCCCGCACGATCAAGGGCAAGGGGGTTTCTTTCATGGAGGACGCCGATGGCTGGCACGGCAAGCCGGTGACCGATCCGGAACAGGTGAGACAGGCGCTGGCGGAGCTGGGCGAAGACCGTCCCCTTCCGGAGCCGTTGGTGCTGGCGCGTCCGGCGGCGGCGGTCGTGTCCGGCGACCCGCAGCCGGTTCCGCCTCCCCGTTACCAGCCGGGAGCCCAGGTGGCGACCCGACAGGCATACGGCAGCGGACTCGCCCGGCTGGGACACGCCCATCCCCAAGTGGTGGCGCTGGACGGCGACTGCAAAAACTCCACCTTTTCGCTGAGCTTCCTGAAAGAGCACCCGACCCGTTTCTTCGAGTGCTACATCGCCGAACAGGCGATGGTGGGTACTGCCGCCGGGCTGGCGGCCATGGGCAAGGTTCCTTTCGCGTCGTCCTTCGCGTGCTTCCTGAGTCGTGCCTGCGACTTCATCCGCATGGCGGGGATCTCCCAGGTCAACCTGAAGCTCTGCGGTTCCCACGCCGGGGTCTCCATCGGCGAGGACGGGCCCTCCCAGATGGCCCTGGAAGACCTTGCCATGATGCGCTCCGTGCCTGGTGCCACCGTGTTCTATCCCAGCGACGCCGTGAGCGCTGAGAAGCTGGTGGCGCTGGCGGCCGAAATCCCCGGTATCGTCTACCTGCGGACCAGCCGGCCCAAGACCCCCGTGATCTATTCAAACGAGGAAACGTTCGTGCGGGGAGGCAGCAAGACGCTGCGGTCCGGCGCCGCCGACCGGGTGACCCTGGTCTCGGCGGGGGTCACTCTGCACGAAGCGTTGGAAGCGGCCCGGCGGCTGGGCGAGGAGGGGATCGGGGTGCGGGTCATCGACCTGTACAGCGTGAAGCCGCTGGATGAAGCGGCGCTTCGGCGCGCCGCCCGGGAGACCGGCTGGATCATCACCGTGGAGGACCATTATCCCGAAGGCGGGATCGGCGAAGCGGTGGCCGCCGCTCTGGGTCCCGCTGCCTGCCGTCTGGACCGGGTGGCCGTCAGCAGCTTGCCCCGTTCCGGGAGTCCCGAGGAGCTTCTGGACCTGTTCGGTCTCTCAGCGGCCCGGCTGGTGGAGAAGATCCGGGCCGGGTTGGGTTAGCCGCCGGAAGCAGATGCGGCGTTGACCGGCCCGGAGGATCGGCCGCTTCACGCCGCGGCGATCCGGTTCACCAGATCCTCGAACTCCTCCCGGCTCTCGGTGCCGATGGTGAAGCAGTCCACGCAGTCCAGGTTCAAGGTGTAGCGCAAGCATTCATCGATCCGGTCGCGGAGCTGCCCGGCGCCGAACAGCTTCATCCCGATCACACCCTTGCCGGCGGCCTTCATCCGCCGCAGCACGGAGACCACCGTGGGGACGTCGGCATCCATGACCGCTCCAGCCGGATTGATGCGCGCCAGATCCACCTGCACCCAGGGGCTGTCGGCCGCCGCCTGCAGCGCCTCCAGGGTGTGACAGGAAACCCCGTGGGCGCGGACGATACCCTTCTCCCGCGCTTCCGACAACACGTTCATCGCACCCTGCTTCAACTGCGGCCAGTCGCCGCGGGTCATGAAATGCAGCAGCACGATGTCCAGGTAGTCGGTGTTGAGCTCCTGCCGGAAGCGATCCAGGTCCGCCTTCATCTCCGCCTCAGTGGTGGCGTGGGTCTTGGTCAGGATCACCACCTTCTCCCGAGGTACCCGCTTCAGACCTTCCCGCAGGTGGGGGTGGGTACCGTACTGGTCGGCCGAATCCCAGAAGGCGACGCCCCGGTCGTAGGCGGCCTCCAGCAGGTCGGCAACCCCCTGGACGCCCAGTTTCCGGGTCTGGTTGGACTTGCGCCCAACCCCGTGCGTGCCCGTACCCATGGCCAGTCGCGTAACTTCCAGGCCGGTCTTCCCCAAGGCTACCCGGTCGGAAGCGAGTTTGCCGCTGGAGGGCACCGCCCCCCGCAGCTCCGCCGGCAGGCCGGCCCAGGCGACGGCCCCCGCCGTCAACGCAGAATTCAACAGAAATTGTCGACGATGCATGCGTGTACCTCTCGGTGTCAGGATGGAAAAACGTTGGCGACATCATATCATACGGGCGGGCAGGATCAGGCTCGCCGCGGGAGGCGTGAAGCGGCGGGTCGGCGGAACCGCCTCTAGTCGCCGTCGCGGTAGATCCGGAAGAAGTTGCCTTCCAGGAAGTCGAAGCTGGCTTCCAGTTGGAGGCCGGCCACCGCCATCCAGCGGTCCAGGTCGGCTACCGTGTACTTCACCGACTCAAAGCGCTCCGGCCACTGTCCCTCATAGTCGATGACCGCCACCCGGCCCCCGGGCTTGAGGTAACGGACCAGTCCGCGGAGATACACGCCGGGGTCGGAGATCTGGTGGAGGGTGTCGCAAATCAGCACCAGATCGACGCGTTCCGGAATCCGGGGGTCGAATTCGGTGGCCAGCACCGTCCGGATGTTCTGCAGGCCCTGTTCGCGGGCGACTTCTTCGACGTGAGCCAACAGATCGCGATCGATGTCCACCGCATACACGACGCCCTCCGGACCGGTCAAACGCGCCAGAGGACGGGTAAACAGTCCGGATCCCGATCCCAGGTCCACCACCTTGTCGCCGGGCCTGACCCCCAGCGCCTCCACGACTCGCGGAACCTGAAGCTTCTTGACCCGCTCGGCAGACTCCAGAATGCGGATGTATTCCAGCGGGTCCCGGCGCTGCGCAGCGATCTGTCCCCCGTTTACGGCGACCATCAAGAGCAGCGGCAGCAGGACCATACGGCGGATTCTACCAGCTTGACGTCGGCGCTTGGATCCGCCCGCCCGGGGTGGCAAGGGGACAGGTCGGACCGCCCCGGCTTATCGAGGCCCGCCGAGGCTCAACCCGCTGCGCGGGCTTTCCGCCCCAAGGCCTTCGCCCCACGGGACCGCCCCTGACGGCCGTCGTGCTCAGACGGGCTCAAACACGTCGCCGGGAGCGGGGTAGTGCACACCGGCGTAGCCGAGGCTCCGCAACGTCTCCTGAAACGGAAGCGCCTGCTCCGGCTCGCCATGGACCAGAAACACCTGTTTCAGCCGGCCGGGCGGGACGATCCGCAGGAACTCCAGCAACTCTTCCCGGTCGGCGTGGGCGCTGAAGTCGTCGATGCGCAGGACCTCACACCGGACCTCGTGCTCTTCGCCGAAAATCGGCACCTTGCGGTGGCCGTCCATCAGTTTCCTGGCCAGCGTCTCGGGGGCGGCATAGCCCACCAGCAGCACCAAGTTCCGGGGATTCCCCACACTGTGGCGCAGGTGGTGGAGGATGCGCCCTCCTTCAGCCATCCCCGAGGCCGAAATCACAATGTGCGGATAGGCCAGATCGTTCAGCTTCTTGGATTCCTCCACCTCACGGACATAGCGGAGACGGCCGAAACCGAACGGGTCTTCGCCGTTCTGCAGAAACACCCGCTCAGTCTCCCGGTCCAGACACTCGGGATGGCGGCGGAAAACCTCCGTGGCGTTTACCGCCAAGGGACTGTCCACAAAGATCGGCAGGTCCGGAATCCGGTTCTGGTTGAACAGCTTGTGCAGCAGATAGACGAGCAGTTGGGTCCGGCCCACCGCAAAGGACGGGATCACGATTTTACCGCCCCGCTCCGCCACGCGCCGCACCAGGGCGGCCAGGTCTTCCTCCACATCCTCCGACAGGCGGTGCCGGCGGTTTCCGTACGTGCACTCCATGATCAGCAGATCCAGCTCCCGCAGGTAGTCGGGATCCCGGATGACGGGCATGTCCTTGCGCCCAAGGTCTCCGGTGAATCCCAGGCGGATCGGCCGTCCGCCGGCCCGGAACTCCAGCAGCACCCCGGCCGAGCCCAGAATATGTCCCGCATCACGGAAAGTCATGCGGACGCCCGGTACGACCTCCACCTGGGAGACGTAGTCCACACCGACGAAGTGCTCCATCGCGGCTTCGGCGTCCTCGATGGTGTAGAGCGGCTCCACCGGCTCCCGTTGTTCCCGCCGCCGCACCTTGTTGACCCATTCCACATCCTTCTCGTGCAGATAAGCGGAATCCCGCAGCATGATCTGACACAGGTCGACGGTGGCGTGGGTCGCGTAGATGGGACCCCGGAAGCCGCGTTTGACCAGGTTGGGCAGGTTCCCGCTGTGATCGATGTGGGCGTGCGAGAGGATCACGGCATCCAGCCGCGAAGGATCGAAGGCGAAGTTCTGGTTGCGGCGGTAGGTGTCGGCCCGCCGGCCCTGGTACAGTCCGCACTCCAGCAGGATCCGGTGGCCGTTGAAGTTCAGCAGGTGCTGGGAGCCGGTGACCGTCTGGGCTCCGCCGAGAAACTGGATCTTCATCGGGGGAGCATAGCAGAGCGCTCAGACGTGCTCACGAACCGGGAATTCGGCGACGACCAGCTCGCCCCGGACCTGGAAATGGACTCCCGGGAACACCCGACGGATCAGGTCCTGGACCCTCAAGTTCTCGGAGAGCACAAAGCAGCGGAAACGCTCGATCCCCCTCTCCACAGCCGCGTCCGCCAGACGCTGCAGCAGGAGCCTGCCCAGACCCCGGCCCTGCATCTCGTCGGTGACGGTGACGGCGGGTTCCGCAACCCCGGGGTCGCTGTCGCAGAGCACGAAGCGGGCTATGGCGACTCCGTCGCCCTCGTCACCGTTCCCCGTCAGCTTGACCACCACCAGTCCGAAATGGCGTCCGCTGTCCAGCTCGGTCAGGTACCTCAGCTCCTCGTCGGTGAGATGGTGCTTGGGGGTCAGGAATCGCAGGTAACGGGAGTGCTGCGAGAGTCGGCCGAAACCATCGAGGATTTTGCGGCGGTCCTCCGGGCGGAGCGTCCGGATCCGCACCCAGGTGCCGTCGCGCAGTGTCCGGTCTTCGAAGTACCCGCTGGTGTAGCGCATCCTTGCCCCCTGCCGGTGATTATGGCAGCGGGGGACTCGACGTGAAACTGGGCAGGGGAGTCGGGGAGTCGGGAGTCAGGAAGCAGGAGTCAGGAGTCAGGAGTCGGGAGTCAGGAGCCTGCCACACGGCGTTTTCTCGGAGTGGAATGAAGAAACAGCAGTCAGCAGGCTGCCACGCGTGGCGGGCATCCCGGAGGGATGCCAGAGAGTAGCCGGAGGTCGGAGCGCAGCGGAGACCTCCGGAACCGGAACGATGGAAGATGGGGGAGGCACCCTGAAGGGGTGCCACAGAAGGGAGTCGGGAGTCAGCACACGGGAGTCAGGAGACCCCAGCGCGTGGCTCCCTCCTGTTTCCTGTGTCCCGACTCCCGACTTCTTCTCCTGTCTCCCAACTCCCGACTCGTTCTCCGTGGGCAAGCCTCCGGCTTGCTTGATGCCTTGCCGAGGAGGAGTTCGGCACACTGTTGGAGTGGAATGAAGAAACGGGCTGTTCTGCCCGCCGACATACCCCCGCTCATGGAACACAAACTCCCGACTCCTGTTTCCTGTTTCCCGACTCCCCTCCCGACTCCCCCCTCCCCCCTCCCGACTCCTGCGCTATCATCTACAGCCATGGCTCTGGGTGCCCCGCGTCCGGAATGGCAGATCCGGCTGCGGCATGGTGACGGTGACAAGCTGTGCCGCACGCTCGAGCAACTGCTGCCACCGGAAGGAGCCGCAATCTACCTCATCAGCCGCAGCGGACAGGAGCTGGCAGCGGTGGTTCGCAGGGGCCCTGCGGACCGCCAGGCCCTGGCTTCACTGGCGGCGGGCGTCCTGGCGGCGGCCCAGGCGTTGGGGGAAGCGCTCGGCCACACGGGCGTCCAGCGGTTCCTGCAGTGGGGAACCCGGCAGACCCTGCTCCTGACTCCCGTAGGCGAACGGGCGGTCCTCCTGCTGGTGCTCGACCGCGGCGTCCGCGATACAATGGCGCGCCGAAAACTCGACCGCGCGGCCCTGGTCCTGGATGACATCCTGGCTGGTACCGACACCATGGAAGGCTCAACAGACCAAGGGGAGAACGGCTGGAGCGGCGGAGCCGGGTGAGGGGGCGTGCTCTCCCAACCCGACCCGGCCGGGGGAGTCGAAGCCCGTGTCGTTCATCAACTACGCGAACCGCGAAGTCAACTGCAAGCTGGTGTACTGCGGGCCGGGATTGTCGGGCAAGACCACCAACATCCTGCAGATCTATCGTTCGGTGAAGCCGGAGCAGCGGGGCCGTCTCGTCTCCCTGTACGCCGAAATGGAACGCACCCTCTACTTCGACTTCCTGCCCCTCAGCCTCGGCCGGATGCGCGACTTCCGCATCCGCCTCCACCTGTATTCAGTGCCCGGACAGGTGTTTCATGCCCCCACCCGACGCCTGGTCCTGCGGGGAGCCGACGGCATTGTCTTTGTGGCGGACTCCACCGTCGACCGCCTGGACGCCAACGATGAAGCCATCCGGGACCTGAAGGAGAATCTGGAGTTCTACGGGATCGACCCGACCGCTTTTCCCTACGTCCTCCAGCTCAACAAACGGGATCGGGAAGATGTTTACGATGTGGACTTTCTGGCGAACCGACTGCGTCTGGCCGGCGAACCCGTGTACCAGGCGATCGCAGCGGAGAATGCCGGGGTGAGAGAGACGCTCAAGGACGTCGCCCGCCAGATGCTGCTCAAGCTGGAAGCCGAGCTGGACCACAGCCCGCCGTGATGCGTCCGGTGCGGGATCCAGCCCCGGTTTACCCCGATTCCGGCCGGCCGCCCGGACCGGCGGCTAACGATTCATCTAAGGAGTACCAGACGATCATGCAGATCCATCCCTCGGCAGGTCAGAAAGCGCCGGAAACAGTCCTGGCCGATCTCCCCGCTCTGGTCAGCGCCTACTACACCCTGCAACCCGATCCGGAACAGGTCTCCCAGCGGGTCAGTTTCGGAACCTCGGGCCATCGCGGCAGTTCGCTGCGCTGCAGTTTCAACCAGGACCACATCCTCGTCATCACCCAGGCCATCTGCGACTACCGCCGCTCCCAGGGGATCAGCGGACCGCTGTTCCTCGCCCACGATACTCACGCCTTGTCGGAGCCGGCCCGGCGCACCGCCCTGGAAGTCCTCGCCGCCAACGAAGTCTCGGTTCTGCAGTCCCATGACGACGGCCCCACGCCCACCCCCGCCGTGTCGCTTGCGATCCTGGAACAGCGCCGCCGAGGGGCGGCCGCCGACGGCATCATCATCACGCCTTCCCACAATCCGCCGGAAGACGGAGGGTTCAAGTACAACCCGCCGCACGGAGGGCCTGCCGATACCGACGTCACCAAGTGGATTGAGGCACGGGCCAACCAGCTCCTGAAGGAAGGGGGCCGCGGGGTCAAAAGGATTCCGTTTTCGAGGGCGTTGCGTGCACAGTGTGTGGGACGCTTCGACTTCCGGTCGCTCTACGTGGACTCCCTGGCCGACGTGATCCGATTCGAGCCGATCCGGGCGGCGGGGCTGCGCCTGGCTGCCGACCCCATGGGAGGGGCGGGCCTGCACTACTGGGATCCCATCGCGGAACGCTATGGCTTGCAGATCACCGTAGTCAACCGCAGTCTGGACCCCACCTTCCGCTTCATGTCGCTGGACTGGGACGGCCGCATCCGGATGGATTGCTCGTCGCCTTATGCCATGGCCGGGCTGATCAGGCTCAAGGACGACTTCGACCTCGCCTTCGGCAACGACTCCGATTTCGACCGCCACGGCATCGTCACCCCCACTCAGGGGCTTATGAACCCGAATCACTTCCTGGCGGCGGCCATCTGGTATCTGTTCCAGAACCGGCCCCAATGGCCGGGAAACTGCGCGGTGGGAAAGACCCTGGTCAGCAGCAGCATGATCGACCGGGTGGCCGCCCATCTGGGACGGCGGCTGGTCGAGGTTCCGGTGGGCTTCAAGTGGTTCGTACCCGGTCTGTTGGACGGCTCGTTGGGATTCGGCGGCGAGGAGAGCGCCGGCGCCTCGTTCCTGCGCCAGGACGGTTCCGTGTGGACCACCGAGAAGGACGGCATCATCCTGGCCCTGCTGGCGGCGGAAATCACTGCCGTCACCGGCCGGGATCCCTCCCGGCTGTACCACGCGCTGGAGGAACGCTTCGGCTCACCCGTTTACGAGCGCATCGACACCCCGGCGACGCCTCAGCAGAAAGCAGCCCTGGCGCGCCTGTCCCCGGACGGAATCACGGTACGGGAGCTGGCCGGCGAGCCGATTCTGCAGGTCCTGACCCGGGCTCCCGGCAACGGCGCCGAGATCGGAGGCGTCAAGGTGGTGGCCCAGAACGGCTGGTTTGCGGCCCGTCCCTCCGGGACGGAAGACGTCTGTAAGCTCTACGCCGAGAGCTTCCTGGGGCGCGAGCACCTGTCCCGGATTCAGGCGGAAGCCCAGGCGATCATCGCCGCGGCGACCTGAGACCCGGCCCGCCCGCTTCCGCCACCGGCGGGAGCCGTCTCACCCCGGCCGAAGTCACGGGTGGGAGAAACGGTCAGCGATCGGGACCAGTTCCCGGTAGACCTGATCCGGCAGATCCGTGTGCCAGTGACCGCTGAGCCGCGCCGCCAGCACCAGCCCCAGAAAAATCACCGCCACGCCGGCTCCGAACCAGGCCGGGCTCAACACCAGCCGGCGTCCCAGCCGCATGTCCAGGGCTCCGGCCGCCGGACAGGCGGCGACGCATTGGTAACACCCGATGCACTCGGGGGAACGCACCGTCACCAGCCGGTCCACCGGCAACCGTGACGGGCAGACCCGCGAGCATTTCCCGCAATCGATGCACTTTGCCGGGACGCGCCGGATCGCGGCGGGACTCAGCCAGGAGGCCAGGCCCATCAGCGCCCCGTAGGGACACAGGTAGCGACACCAAAAATGCCGGACCAGCAGCGAAAGCACCACCAGAACGCCCATCACCACCAGCGCCGTGAGGCTGGGGTACCGGAAGAAGTTCAGCATCTTGACGTCGGCGACGATGCCGTAGGGACCGTCCAGAAACTGCCGTATGGCCGCTACCGACATTCCCCCCACCGCGTAAAGGAACAGACCCAGCATCACATACTTGAGGGAGCGCAAGGCGACGTCGGCCCAACGGGGCAGCGCCAGGTTGCGTCCCAACAGCGCCTGACCGGCACCCGCCAGCGTCTCGGACACCGTCCCGATGGGGCAAAGCCAGCCGCAAAAACTCTTGCGGAACACCAGCGACATGGCCAGAAACGCCACCAGCAGAAACACCCCGGCCGGATGGATCGCCGGCAGTTGCCCGGTGAGGACCCACGCCTTGAGGTTCATCAGCGAAGCGATGGGCAACCAGCCTTCGACCCCCGGCGGACGCGACACCGCCACCGTCCGGCCGCCGCTTTCCCAGTGCAGGACCCAGAGGAAAAACTGGATCCCGATCCAGGCGTTCAGCACCAGAAAGATGAGCTGGAAGGCCGAGCGCACGGCCTGCGAGCTGTCCTGTCCCCGGCGGGCGAACCGGCGGCCCCCGCTCCGGGCAGGCTCGGGCCTTCTCCCCACTGCGGCGGCAGGCGGCGAGGTGAGCCCCCCGACACCCGCCGGGTTCGATCCCGGATCAATTTGAACGAGCTCAGTCATTGCACCATCAACGCTCCAGACCCGACAGCGGGCCCGGGAGACAGACCCGGCCGCCCCGCTCACCCAAGATCCACCAGCTGGGCCGCCTCCCGAAAGAAATAAACCTCCACCGCTTCTCCCTCCGACTGCTTCCACCAGACCTGGAAGCCGTCGGCCTGGGCACGGTCCACCAGCGGTGCCGGGACAAACGGCGCTGTCAACTGGTACACCCGCCCGGCGGGCAGTTCCGACAGATCCTTCAGCACCTTTCCCAGCGGCTTCTCGCCGGCATCCAGCAGCGGCCGCATGTCCAGCTTCCGGGCGATGCGGTGAGGTTCCAGCCAGGCCGGCGCCGGACGGTCGCCGGGAGCAGGAGCGCCGTCCTCAAAGGCCGTGGAATCTCCCGCCGCCGCCCGCAAGCGGTTGACCAGGCGTCCCAGTTCGACGCCTCCCACCAGCGCGGCCTGGCGCAAATTCGTCACTTTCGCCACCGTGCGGCGAAGCATGGGGTTTCGCAGGCGGGCAAAAGCCGGACTGAGTTCCAACAACGTTGCCTCCAGCTCCGGATAGTGCTCCAGAAGCTGGGCGACTTTCATTTCCGGCGTAATGGCGGGTCGCTCAGTGGACATGCTTCTCCTCCCCGGCATACTGGAGCAGCCGCTGCTCACCCTGCAGGGACCGCTTTTCCGTCAGGTCCTGGCTTACTTCCAGCGTCCCGAGATAGCGGCCGTCCTGGTCCCTCAGGGCGAAGTATTCGATGTGGATGAAGCGGCCCTTGAGGTTGATCCAGAAGGGCGCACGGCTCTGGCGGCCGGCCTTGAAATCGCTCAGGATCTGCTCGACCACGTGAACGCTGTCCGGAGGATGACAAAGCTGGACTTTGCGACCCAGGACGGCCCGGGTCCGCACAAAGATGCGCTCCCGGCCCTGGGTAAAGTATCGAACCCGGTCGTCGCGGTCGACAAACGTCAGGTCGAAGGGAATGTTGTTGAGAATCGCCTGCAGCTCGGCGGGGGTGAGGCTGCCGGAGGGAAGCTGGATTCTTTCGCTTTCCGGCTCGGGCTCGCCGGCACCCACGTTTTCGGGCCGCCACTCTGTCCGGGGGTCGTAGAGGCAAAATCCGATGGCCGGGCTTTGCCGGCTGATGGCGTACCACTCCTCGTCGCTGAGGGCGTCCAGGGACATGGGAAACAGAATCTGTTCTTCGCGGTAGATCATGTCGGCCAGGGCGGCATGGGCGGGCTTCAGCACCAGCTCGGCCAGCGCTTTCGCCTCGGCGGCATCGGCGTTGCCCGCCTGCGCCAGCGCCTCGATCGCCCCCTGAACCAGTTCCCGGGCCGCGTCATGCTTGGCCCACATCACCTTCGAGGGGCCCGTGATGCCGTGCCGTTCCAGATAGGGGAACAGCAGGTTCTCCTTGCGGCTGTAATGCTTCTCCACGTCGGCGAGGTGATGCACATGGACCCGGATCCGGTCCAGCAGAGTGGCGGCATCGGCTGAATCGGGCAGGGCGTCCAGTTCGGCGAACAGGCGCTCCAGGGCGTCCAGCTCCCACTGCAGGGCGCGGTTCTCCTGCTGGAAGGTATGCACGGGGTGCCCTGGCGGAACCTGCCGCCGGGGCCCCGACTGGATGTTGCCCTTGAGGACTTCGGTGTGGATGTCACAGAACTTGAGGATGTCGCTTGCCGGCAGTCCCTCCGCCAGCAGTTCCTGCTCCACCTCCACCACCGTCTGGTAGGGGACCTCGCCCATGAGCCGGGCGAGCTGGTTGCGCACCGCCTGCGGCGCTTCACCCTCGTGGAGCTGCTGCATCAGATGCTTCAGCACGCTCTTGCGGCGCTGATGGTTGTCGATCAGCTCACTCATGCGGCTGAGTCTACGGAGGCCGCTGCCGGCGGCGCATTGACAAAAGTCACGCCCGGGGAGCGAGGTGAGCTTGCCCGGTTACAGCCCTACCCTCCGGCAGGCACCGCGGCTGACGGCGCCGGACGTGCCTCTCAGGGCACTGTGCTAACCTCGCCTTGGGCATGAGCGCCGTTGCCGCGATCGTCAATCTGGACGGACAGCCGGTGACCACCGCCGAGCTGCAGCGGACGGCCCGTGCCTTGGGTTCGTTAAGCAGGGACGGCGGGCATTTCTGGCACGAAGCAGGGGCAGGCCTCTATCACGGCCTCCTGCGGTTTACCCCCCACGATGAGCTGGAGCGCCAGCCCCTGCTGCACCGGTCGAGCGGAACCGTGTTGGTGGCCGACGCCCGGATCGACGGCCGGGACGAGCTGGCGGAGCGCCTGGAACTCAGCCCCCGTGACGCCGACAGTCTTCCGGATTCCCGGCTGCTGGCGGAGGCGTGGATGCGCTGGGACAGAGGGCTGGTGGACCGGGTGGCCGGCTCCTGGGCTGCCGTGGTCTGGGAGCCCCGCAGCCGGAGGCTCTTTGCCGCCTGTTCCGTGGGAGAGGCCCCGTCGCTCTACTTCCATCACAGTTCGCGACGGCTGGTGCTGGCCACCATGCCCAGAGCAATCCTGGCCGCCGCCGGCCTGCAGCGACGGCTCTGCCCGGAGTGGCTGGCGGACTTTCTGATCAGCAACCGCCGCTTCTCGCCCCAGTCTCCCTGGGAATCCATCCAGATCCTGTTCCCCGGCCAGTTTCTGGAGCTGGCCGGGGGACGGCTCCGCGTGGAGCGCTACTGGCATCCCTCCCACCTCCAAATGCAAGACGGCGCATCCGACCAGGAGACGCTGGCAGCCTTCCGGGAACATTTCGATCGGGCGGTCCAGTCACGGCTGCGCCGCCGGGGCCAGACCGCGGTCTTCCTGAGCGGGGGGCTGGATTCGTCATTGATCGCCGCTGCAGCGGCCACTCATCTGCAGTCCGGCGGCAGACACCTGCTTTCTTTCACCCAGATCCCCGAAGCGGACTTTCGCTGTTCCGAGTCCTTCCGTGAAGTCGCGGATGAGACGCCATTGGTCCGGCTTCTGGCGGAGGCTTTCCCCGCCCTGCGACCCTCCCTGGTGGATGCGGCGGGTCTGTGCTTTCTGGACCTGGCGGAACAATACTTCCGTCATTCCGAAGCTCCCTTCCGCAACGCGGGAAACCTGGCCTGGATGATGGAGTGTTCCCGCCTGGCGGCGGAGGCGGGCGCGGACGTATGCCTGGACGGGGACGCCGGCAACGAGATCTTCAGTTGGGAGGGCGAAGTGCTGTTGGCCTGGCTGCTGCGGCAGGGCCGAGTCGGCGAAGCCTGGAGGCAGGCGGCGTACCCGCCTTCGCCGGTCCGTTTCATCCGGCTGCGCCGCCTGGCGGGCTCGGGCATCCTGCCCCTGATGCCGGAGGCGGTTCACCGCGCATGGCGGCGCCGGCGGACGCCTCCGGACCTTGGACCGCCGCCCCACCCCATCACCTACTCGCCCATCCGACGCGATTTTCTGGAACGTTCCGGCGCCCTGGAGCGGGCCCGGCAGGCGGCACACGACTTCGATTTCCTGCCCCGCCTCCGCCGTCGCTGGAGCCGGGGCTTGACCCTGATCGAGGATGACCGCTCCTGGACTGCAGCCCTGCGCTCCCTGTGGCGGATCGACCGCCGGGTCCCGGCCCGCGATCGAAAGCTGGCGGAGTTCTGCCTCGGCCTGCCAGTGGACCAGTTCGCCCGGGACGGTGTCGACCGGCGGCTGGCCCGCCTCGCTTTCCCTGAGCGGGTCCCAGCCGCCATCCTGAACCGGAGGCGTCGCGGTGTTCAAGCCGCAGACTGGCTGTTGCGACTCCACCGCCGGAGGGACGAGATCCGGGAGCTGCTGTCCGAGATGCGGCGTTCCCCCGCCTGCAGCGAGACACTGGACCTGGACCGTCTGCAGGAACTGGCCCGGACGCTTCCCAGCCCGGAAGCGCCGTTTTCAGTGACTCTCTGGCTGACCTGGGGACGCTGCCTGACCTTGGGGCTGTCAGTGGGCCGGTTTCTGCTCTGGACGGAAAAAGGAGCACCTACCGTCGATGACTGATGCGGAGTCCCGTCACTGGTGCTATCAGCTCTCGGGTCTGGCCCTGGCCAGTGTCCTCCGGTTGCCCGAGCTTCCGGAAACGCCATCGCCGCCGCCCAAGGCCGATGTGGTTCTGCAGCGGGGGGATACAGGAACGCCTGCGGTCTCGCATTTTCAGTTGAACGGCGGCGGTGCAGACATCGAGTTGCGGGTTCCCGGGCTGGGCGTGTTCCAGGTGAGCGGCGGCAGCCGCATGACGGTGTGTCCTGCGGCGGAAGCGGCCGCCGAGGACGTGCGGGCGGTCGTGCTGGGCCCGCTGTGGGCGGCGGTGTGTTACCAGCGCCGCCGCCTGCTGCTCCATGCCGCCGCCTGCCGGAACGAAGACCGCATCATCCTGCTGTGTGGCAGATCGGGGAGCGGGAAGTCGACCCTGCTGGCGGCCCTCGCCCGGGAGGGCTGTATGCCGCTCAGTGACGATACCTGTGTAGTGGCTCTGCAGGCGGGTGCACCTCCTCTCATCCATCCCGGGATCCCCCGCCTGAAGCTCTGGCCCGAAGCCTTGACGCGCCTGGGCATCGACCCCGCCCGGACCGCCCCGGTGATGGCCGCCATGGACAAGCGCCAGTTCCCGTGGCCGTACTCCGCTCCCCCCGCCTCCCCTGCGGTGGTGGCGGCCTACCTGCTGGAGTGGGGGGATCCCGCAGTGGAGCCGTTGCACGGCTTGGAGGCGGCGAAGGAATTGGCGGCGGCGGGTATGTACTGTCCCTGGTTGCTGGAGCGGATCATGCCGCTGGCGGAGCATTGGTCCGTGCTGATCGAGCTGCTGCGGACCATGCCGCTGTTCCGCTTCCGCAGGCCGCGGGACTGGGACTTCCTGCCGGCGGCAGTGGCCTTGCTGACAGGTCACGTCACGGCGCTATCATGAGCAACTGAGCACACCATGGAAGAGACTCGCTTCTCCCGCAGTCCCCGCGTGCACTTCGGCGAGCTGCACGACGAATGGCTGGCGATCGATGCCGACGCCGGTTACTGCTACAGCCTGAACCAGACCGGAGGCTATGTGTGGCAGCTTCTGGCACAGCCGGTCACTGTGGCCGAAATCTGTGCGGCCCTGTGCCGGGAGTTCGAAGTGGAGATGGAAACCTGCCGCCGGGATGTGGAAGCATTGTTGGGCGAGCTGGAGAAGCGGGGGCTGGTGGTTCGGGGCCGGCTCTCCGGCACCGGCGACCGCGGTCAGGAGCCTGTACCTTGATGGGGTTCCTCCGGGCCGCGTCCATCCTGGAGGCTGTCCTGGCACTGACCGCGTCGGCGCTCCGCCTGCGGTTGTTCTCCTTCCGGCGCCTGCGCGCGGCGGTGCTGGATCGCCCCGCCCCGGACCTGGTTTTCGGCCGCCGGCGAAGGCAGACGGTCAACCGGGTGAGAGGCGCAATCCTGATCGCCGAACGGCTGCTGCCCTGGAAACCCACCTGTTTTCAGCGGGCGCTGGCCTGCCTGATCATGTTGCGGCGCCGGGGCATCAATCCCCAGCTTCATTACGGCGTCCGGCGGTCTGCTGAGGCCGCCGGGGAGGAAGGGGAAACACCGTGGGAGGGCCATGTCTGGCTCACCGACCGTGACCGTCCCGTGATGGGGACCCGCGGAATCCACCGCCTCCATGAATTGAGCACTCTCACTTCGGGCCGTGAGCCGCGGGGAGTGGCGGTGCTGGTCTTGGGCGTTCCCCGCTCCGGAACCAGCGCCCTGGCCGCGGCGCTGTCGGCGCTGGGAGTGGAGCTGGGAAACCGCCTGCGGGGCCCCGCCGACTTCAACCCTCGGGGCCTGTTCGAAGACAACGAAGCCGCCGCCATCAACGCCGAGCTGCTGCGCAGGGTAGGCTCCGGTACTTTCAGCGCGCGCCTGCCGGGTTGCCGGCACTGGCGGTCGGCGCAGTTCGACGACCTGCGCCGGATCGCCGCCGCACTGGCGGTGAGCCGTTTCGGACGCGCCCCGCTGTGGGGCTTCAAGGATCCCCGGACGATCCACACTCTGCATTTCTGGATCCAGGTCCTGGAGGATGCCGGCTACCAGCTCCGCTTCGTGCTGGCGCTGCGTCACCCGGCAGCGGTGGCGGCGTCGCTGGAGAAGGCCTTCGGCCTGGATCGCCGCCGGGGATTGCGTCTCTGGCTGGCGGGGGCAGTGGGGATGTTGGCCGCTGCCGCAAACCATCCTGCGGTCATCATTGACTACGACAGCCTGATTTCTTATCCTGAGCGAACAATCGACCGCCTCGCAGGCGCTTTGGGGCTCAAGGGAAATCCGGCGGGTATGCGTTGGTACCTGGAAGAGTTCCTGGACACCGGACTGCGCCACCATTTTGTCAGGGGTTTGCGGTACAGGAACCACTGGGCGGCGCCGTACGCGGGACTTTGGTGGCTCCTCAGCCGGTTGGAGGCCCGTCCCGGAGCGCGACGGCTGCGCTGGGCCGGCCGGCTGGCACAGGTGGGCCGGGGGTTTGCGTCGGTGGTCTGGCGTTCCCGCCCGCGGGTTCCGGCGGACGGTGAGGCGGCGCGAGGCAGGAAAGGGTCTGAACCCACCGGCGGTTTGGTGTAAGATCAGCGGCGGCGGACCTCATCCCTGCCGCCCGGTTGGCTGCTGAAGGACGATCGGCTTATGAACGATGCTCTAAAACGGAATGCAGAGCGGACTCCAGTTCCCAAGGCCGAGACCGGTCTTCCGGCGCGGCGGCGGGCCTATGTCCGTCCCCAGTTGGCGCAAACCGACTTACGCCAGGCGTTGTCGGATAGTGGCCTCTTCGATGACGGCGGGGGCCCCTATAGTAAGTACCTCTCCTGAGAGGCCTGAGAACGTCGTCCGCGATTGCACTTCCTCCGCGTGCAGTCGAAGTCGGTTGGGGAGTTCGCGTCGCCTCGGGTCCAGCTCTCCCTGGGTAGGCCGCTTCCCAGTTCGCTGCCGATTGTATGTAACCAGGTCGCCAAAGAGTCCAACCCCGGAACCGGGCCGGGCGACCTTTCTCCGCTTGCTTCCTTGCTTCCCACAGATTGGCACGCGAAGTGCTGATGCCCTCTCAGTCCCGTTCTCCAGTCAGGAGAAGTGTCCATGAAGGAGCATCCAATGAGGCAGAGAACAGTATGGAGCGTGCTGGGAATCCTGCTGGCCGCCGGTGGGGTTTCCGTGGGTTTCGCCGGTCCGGTGGCCATCACTTCGGACCCCATCGAGATCCAGGCTGGAGATCGCGTGCAGCCGAAGGTGGTGACCGTGGAGAACAGCATCAACATTTACACCATCGGCCATTACGCGGGTGGAGGCATCTACTTTTACGATGTCTGGGATTCCACAGGCACAGTCCACAAGGGAACCATCGCCACCTTCTGCCTGGAGCGGCCGGAACCGGTTTCGCTGGGTCTGCGGCCGGTAGGTTCGGTGGGATCCGACGCCACCCACGGCGGCTGGATCTGGGATGGAACCCAATATCGCAAGGCGCTGCCTGGGGACAGCGACCCCCTGAACCCGGAAACCGCCTGGCTCTACGGACAGTTCCTCGCTTTCATCGCCGGCCAGCCGGCTTTTGCCGGCATGACCACAACCCCGGATTTTCTGGGGACCGTCGGTGCCGATGACGACCAGAAGGCGGCCAGCCAGCGGGCCTGGGCCTTGGCCCTGCAGTACGCCATCTGGTTCTTCGAAAACGAGGTATTCCTGGGCGACGATGGGATCCTTTACACCCGGGCATTGAACCCTCTTTACCAGATCCCCGCGGAAAGCGGTTGGAACCAGTGGGCCAAGGACTTCATCGCCCTGGCTCAAGGCCAGTCGGACAGCTCGATCCAGGTGGTCAACCCGTATAAGGTGCTGAGAGACGGCTCCGAACTGTCGCTGCAGAGTTTCCCCAACCAGCGCCAGGGGGTGCCTGAACCGGGCACTCTGGCTCTACTGGGTCTGGGGCTGCTGGCGGCCGGTCGCCTGCGCTCCCGGCGGTGAGGGCCGGCGCCTCAAGCACGTCCCGGGTTTCGGGTCCCGGCTTTTCGGCATGAAGGGCCGGCGGCCCAGCCTTCGCCCGGAGGCCGACAGCTCCGCACTCCGGAACCCGAAACCCGGAATTCTCAGCCCATTCCCGGTGTGCTATCCTCTCGCAACGGCGCGCTCCCGCCGGCAGAGGCTGCATGCAGGTTTCCAGGGAAATCACCGCTGGGGTTGGGGACAGGTTCCGGCGGCTTCCTTCCTGGTGGGTGACCTTCAAGTACCGGCTGAGGGACAGTCCGATGGTCCGCCCGTGGGTGCGCCGCGGTCTGTACCTGGCGGCGTGGTGCTGGCGCCGCTGCCTGATCCGGACCCGTTTCGTGGCTGTGAGCGGCAGCCTGGGCAAGACCACCACCAAAGAACTCCTGCTGCATCTGCTCCGGACCCGGCACCGGGCGGTCGGTACCCTCCACAACCAGAATGACCGTTTCGGAGTGCCCCGAAGCCTGCTGCGCGTGCGCCCATGGCACCGATACGCGGTGCTGGAAATCGGTGTCGGCGCACCGGGGAATATGTTGCCCCTGGCCCGGCTGGTCCGACCGGACACGGCGGTCCTGCTGGGGCTCGGCCTCACCCATTCCACCGCCTTCTCCGACCTGGCCCAGCGGGCCGAAGAGAAGGCCATGCTGTTGCGGTGGCTGCAGTCCGACGGTGTGGCGCTGGTGAACTGCGACCACGCCCTGCTGCTGGAGCGGGCGCGAACCCATCCCTGCCGGATCGCCACCTTCGGCACCAGCCCTGAGGCGGACTGGCGGGTGGAAGAGGCCTCAGGATCCTGGCCGCAGACTCTCAGCGTCCGGCTCAGCCATCAGGGGCAAACCTACCTGTTGCAGACCCAACTCATCGGCCGTCACTGGGCCCCGGCGGTCGTGGCAGCAGTGGCCGCCGCCCAGGCATGCGGTATCCCTGTGGAGGCGGCCGCGGGGGCACTGAAAAGGGTGTCCGCCTTCCCCGGCAGACTTTCCACCAGCCGGCCGGCCTCGGGGGTCACGCTGCTCAGGGACGATTACAACGCCAGCCTCACCGCCCTCACCGCCGCTCTGGATGTCCTGACCGAGGCCCGGGGAAAACGGAGAGTGCTGGTGATTTCCGACTTCTCGGACTCGGGTCTTCACCGTCGCGCCCGCCTCCAGTTGCTGGCGCAACTGGCGAAGGGCAAGGCGGAGGCCTGCCTGCTGTTGGGCGAACTTGCCGACTACGGCAGGCGCCGGCTGATTGACGCCGGCTTCGATCCCGCTCAGGTCTGGTCCGCCGCCGGTCTGGGCGAAGCCGTCCCACTGCTGAAAAGCCGGGTGCAGAGCGGCGATGTGGTGTTGCTGAAAGGCCGCACCACCGACCACCTCGCCCGACTCGCCTTCGCCCTGACCGGGTCCATCGGGTGCTGGAAGGCGCAGTGCCGCAAGACCGTCCTGTGCGATTTCTGTCCGGAGCTGCAGCCCGGGCCCAGGGAGGGAACCTTGCGTGCCGGTGACGCTGCCCGGGTTCCCCAGGGCGCCGGTGCCGGCACCGATGGAGACGGAGGAGAGCCAGGTCCATGATCAGGACCGCTGGAGCCGACCCGCATCAGGTGATCTACGGCAGTGCCCTGCGGCGCGCCTGGCGGCTGGTGGACGCCGGGCTCCTGCATTACGACCCGGACCGCGAGGCCGGCCTCAACGACCTGGTGTTCGGCGAGCTGCTGCCCCCACCCGCGGGGACCCTCTGGACCACCAACTGGCTGGAGCGGGCATGGCCCGCCGGCCCTTCGGTGGCCGAAATCGAGATGGCGCCCCTTTCCAGCGGCCCCTGCATCGGCGTGGTGGGGAACCGATACGCGGCGCCCTGGCTGATCGGCGGGCTGTTTCATCCCATTACCGGACTTCGCAACGGCGTCATCCGGGGCGGGGTGGAAGTCGACAGTCTGTTCGGCGTCAACTGCCTCGGGTTCTTCAACTCGGGACCGGAGCCTCGGGCCAGGGTGAAGGTTCTGGGCACCCTGGTGGACGAAACCGGACGCAGTCTGAGCCTGCTGGACTTCCGGGAACCCTGGACGCGCGGCCGGGACCTCCCGCCGGCGGCTCCCCTATTTGCACCGGGCCCCGAAGACGATCGGAGCAGGCAGTGCCGGCAGATCGTGGTGGCGGGTCACGCCACGGACAGCGGCAAGACCACCTGTGCCCGGGCCTTGATCCGCGCGCTGCGCCGGCGGGGGTTCCGGGTAACGGTGGAGAAGAAGACCGGTACCGCCTGCTGCAGGGACTGGCTGTCCTGCCTTCTGGACCGAAGGCTGGATCCGCCGGCCCAGCCGGGAGTCCCCCCGTTCCGGACGACTTTGGAGCTGGACGGCCCGGATGGGCGTGACTTCGTGGACGCCCTGGGGGTGGCGTCGGACGTCAGCCTGCCGCCTTCCCGCTTCGCCCGGGAAAGTGCCGCTTACACCGTCCATCACTTGCGCCGCCTCGAATCCGATTTCCACGTGGTGGAGCTGGCCGACGGAATCAGTCACGTCTCCAATCTGGCGCTGCTGTCGCAGCCGGCGTTCGCCGGCCGCATCGCCGCTCTGGTGTACTGTTCCCTGCCCTCTCCCGAGGCCGTCTCCCACTTCCTCAGCTTCAGCTCCCACCTCGGTTTGCCCCGGGGGACCCCCGTGCTGCTCAGCGGGCCCCTCGCCAACGAGGGCCGGTTCGAACTGGCCAGGCTGGAAGTGCAGCAGCGCTGGCATGTGGCGGCACTGCCTTCGGCCGACATGGTGGACGGGAGCTGGGAGCCGACAGGCGAGTCTCTGGCAGCGGCCCTGCTGGGCCTGCTGGGGGCCAGGGCCCCGGAGCCCTCGGGACCCGCCGCCACCGGGACTGCAGGAGAGCCCGCCGCATGAGGCTCCTGTGGGATCGGCTCCAGGCACTGCGGGGGCTGGTTCCTGGGAGCCTGACATCTCCGGCTGCGTTGCAGGCCTACCAGGGGCGGCGTCTGGCCCGGCTGGTCCGCCACGCCTGGGAATCAGTCCCTTATTACCGCCGGCTGTTCGAACTGAACGGCCTGGATCCCGAGTCGGTTCGAGGACTTGATGACCTGTCCCGCATTCCCATCAGCGGTAAGGAGGAGTACCAGCGGGCCGGTCCAGATCAGCGTGTGAGCCGGCACTATCGGAATGCGCGCTGTTTTGAGCGCTGCACGTCGGGCTCCACCGGTCAGCCCACGGTCATCCGTTGCACATGGTTCGAGGAGAGTCTGGTCAGCGCCCTGCGCGCGAAAGCCTTTTGGGCCCAAGGCGTGCGCCCGTGGCACCGGGTGGCCCGGGTGAAACTCGAAGTCGCGTCGCGGCGCCCGCCTGGATGGGTGGCGGCGCTCTCCCGCCTCCGCCTCCCCCGCCAGGCGGTGATCAACTGCCTCCTCCCCCCGGCGGAGGTGCTGCACCGCCTGGTGGAATTCGATCCCCATGTCATCATGTCGTTCCCGGAGCTCCTGGCCCTGGTGGCCGATCTGGCGACCTGCGGCACGCTGCCTCACCTCCGGCTGGCGGTGGTGGGGGGTGAAACGGTGACTCCCCAGGCGCTGGCGCGGATCCGCCGCGCGTTTCCGGTGCCGGTGGTGCAGGGCTACGCCAGCCACGAGTTCGGACAGATCGCCTGGGAGTGCCCCCGGGGGCTGTTGCACGTCTGCGGCGGGTCGGTGATCGTCGAGGTCCTGTCGGACGGACGGCCGGTGGGGGAAGGCCAGGTGGGCGAGATCGTCGCCACCGCCCTGCACTCTTTCGCCATGCCGTTCATCCGGTACCGTCTGGGTGACCTGGTGCGGGTCGGGCCGGCGTCGTGCCCCTGCGGGCGGCAGGGTATGACCCTGCAGCAGGTGGAGGGCCGGCTGGCCGACTACCTGGTCCTGCCGGACGGGCGGCTGGTTCATCCCTTCCAGGTGATTGGGGGGGTCCGCGATGCTTTCAGCTGGATCGCCCAGTATCAGATCATCCAGGAGGAGGCGAACCGGGTCCGCTTCCGGCTTCGCTGCCTGGGGACACCGGAGCCGGCTCAGCTCGACTGGCTCCGGCGGTGTCTGGGGGAGGTTCTGGGATCCGGGGTCCACGTCGAAATCGAGCCGGTGGCCGAGATCGTTCCGGCGTCGTCGGGCAAGTACCGGGTCTGCCGTTCACTGGCGTGGGAACGAATGCGGCAGGGAGGCGGCATCTCCTCCCGGTAGTCCATTGTGCCCGCGCCGAGCTGGTGCCGGCCTGGCTCATCCACGCCATCCGTTGGCTTCCTGAAGTCCAGTCGTTCCGGGACGGACCTTTCCCCTGTCTGCAAGCCGACCGGAATGCCCTTCCCGGAGTTCGGGGCTGAACGAATTCCTGCTGCCGGTCGTTTTTGAGAGATGGAGGAAGGATCCACGTGAGAGCAGGAGTGGCGTTGATGGCGGTGTTTCTGGCAACCGGCGGCTGGGTCCCGGCGTCCGGGGACGATCACGAACCTGTGATTCCGGTGCGGATCGAGGCGCGGCCGTCGGCGGACTGCTTCCTTCCCTCGGCGCTGCAGCAGGCGGAGCTGGAGGAGGACTTCGCCCGTGCGTGTCCGAACTGCCGCGTGGTGGAAGCAGCCGGCAAGACGGGCTTCCGGGTGGTGGTGGAGGATCCGGGCACCGGCTGGAGTGTGTCGGTGTTCGACGGCGAGGACCATCTCCTGCGCACCTTCCGGTGGCACGGCTCGCTGAGTCAGGGGCTGGAGGCGACCGCCCATCTGCTGGAGCGCTTTTTGTCCGCTGGAGCGGCTTTCGTCCGCACTCCCGACTCCTGACTCCCGACTCCCGACTCCCGACTCCCTGCTATACTTCCCTCCGCGTCGGGGCATAGCGCAGTCCGGTAGCGCGCCTGCTTTGGGAGCAGGATGTCGGGGGTTCAAATCCCTCTGCCCCGACCACTCCCGAGCCCGGATCCAGCGCTGCAGAATTCAAGTGGCTCCCCGGCTTTGCCCTGGCTGAACGGCCCCCGCCGCCCGCCGGGGACCCCCCTGGACCGACAGGCTCTGTAAAATCTGCGCCACCTGTGGCCCAGGTGGTTCAAACCCGGGCCCTGCATCTGGTAGCTTGAATACCCGCCATGGACCAATTCCTCCGGAAGTGGAGCCTCCGTTTCGCTGCGGGACTGCTCTCCATTGTCCCGGCGGGGGTATCCGGAACGGGGAGGGCAGGAGCCCAGGACGAGCAGCCGCCGCCGGTGGTACGTACCGCCGAACAGGACCACCGGGCCATGCTCGACCTGCTGGGCATCCGGCAGCTCCGGCCCGGAGCCAATCCCCGAGACCCCGGCGCACCCAACGCCGTCAACTACGACGAGTCCAAAGCCAACCCCTACCCCTGCCTCCCGGATCCCCTCCTCACCCAGGACCGCCGTCCGGTCACAACCCCGGAAATGTGGTGGTCCCAGCGCCGGCCCGAAATCGTCGAACTGTTTGACCGGGAGGTCTACGGGCGGGTTCCGTCCCAAGTGCCGGCCGTCACTTGGTCCGTCACTGCCGCCACCGCAGGCGTCAACGGAGAGATCCCCATCCTGACCCGCAAGCTCAAGGGAGTCGCCGACAACTCGTCCTATCCCCACATCGGCGTCGAGATCGATCTGACCCTGGTAACCCCGGCCGACGCCGCCCGTCCGGTCCCCGTGATCCTGGAGTTCGGCTTCGACTTCAGCCGCGCCGGTCGTCCCGTCCCCGAACCCGACTGGCACCGGCTGGTGCTGGCCCGGGGCTGGGGCTATGCCGTTCTGATCCCTACCACCGTGCAGGCAGACAACGGCGCCGGACTCACCCAGGGAATCATCGGGCTGGCCAATCGAGGACAGCCTCGCCGGCCCGACGATTGGGGCGCGCTGCGAGCCTGGGCCTGGGGCGCCAGCCGGGCGATGGACTACTTCGAGTCCGATCCCGCGGTGGATGCCCGCCGGGTGGCAATCGAGGGGCTTTCCCGCTACGGCAAGGCGGCTCTGGTAGCCATGGCTTACGACCAGCGGTTTGCCGCGGGTTTCATCGCCTCCTCCGGAGCCGCCGGCGCCAAACTGCACCGCCGGAATTTCGGCGAGCTGGTAGAGAATGTTGCCTCCTCCGGCGAATACCACTGGATGGCCGGCAACTACCTCAAGTATGCAGGTCCCTTGACCTGGGACGATCTGCCGGTGGACTCCCACGAGCTGATCGCTCTGTGTGCCCCCCGACCGGTCTTCATCAGTGTCGGGGCGCCCGAGGTGGAGGGACAGTGGATCGACGCCCGCGGGATGTTCATGGCCGCCGTCGCCGCCGCCCCTGTGTACGAACTGCTGGGAAAGCGGGGACTGGGTACCGACGTGTTTCCGCCCATTGAAACCGCCCTGGTGGAAGGTGAGATCGCTTTCCGCCAGCACCGGGGTGGCCACACCGCGGGCCCCAACTGGCCGACTTTTCTGGACTGGCTGAGCCGCTACTGGGACTCGGGAAACCCACCGTAAAATGCGCCAGACCGTGCGACTCCGATTCCCTTCCCCGTTGTTCCCGCTTCCCTTTCTGTGCGTGTTGCTGTCGTTTCCGGCCGGCGTCTCCTGCAGCCATCCGCCGTCAGGCGACGCCGGACACTGGGTCGGGACCTGGGCGGCGGCTCCCCAGCTCCCGGAGCCGCACAATGTCCCGCCGGCTCCGGGAATCGAGGGCAACACGCTCCGCCAGATCGTCCGCGTGTCGATCGGCGGCCGGCGGGTCCGAGTCCGCTTCTCCAACGCCTTCGGCCGCGGACCCCTGACCATCGGGGAGGCCCGGATCGCTCCACCGGCCGGCGGGCATCGCATCGATCCTGCCGGCGACCGGCTCCTGACGTTCTCCGGCCGGCCTTCGGCGACCATTCCGGCCGGAGCTCCGCTGTTGTCGGACCCGGTTGATTTCCCCCTGGCTCCGCTCAGCAGTGTGGCGATTTCGATTTACGTCAGCCGTGCGCCCGACGCCATCACCGCCCACCCCGGGGCGCGGTGTACGTCGTATCTGCAGGCCGGACGTCACACTGCCTCAGGGGAGCTGCCTGAGCCGGTGGAGTTCGAGCGCTGGTACCTCATCAACGCCATTGAGGTCTACACGGAAACCGCAGCGGGGGCGGTCGCCGTGCTGGGGGACTCCCTGACCGACGGCCGCGGCTCGACCACCAATCAGAACCGGCGCTGGACGGACTTCCTGGCTGAACGGTTGGCCAAACAGGAGATCGGCGTCCTGAACCTCGGGCTGGGCGGAAACCGGCTGCTGGAGGACGGGCTGGGGCCGAATGCCCTGTCGCGGCTGGATCGGGACGTGCTGGCCGCCGGCGGGGTCCGCTGGTTGATCGTGCTGGAAGGGATCAACGACATCGGCACCGCCGAGCCTGGCGGCCCGGGCGAGATGACGGAGTCGGCCGAGCGGCTGATCCTGGCCTACGAGCAGATCATCGAGCGGGCCCATGCCCGGGGAATCCGGGTGTACGGCGGCACCCTGTTGCCATTCGGGGGGTCCTTCTACGACTCTGCGGAACGTGAGGCAGTCCGGCGGACTGTCAACGAGTGGATCCGTACCGGCGGACGTTTTGACGGGGTCATCGACTTCGAGCGGGCCACCCAGGATCCGTCCCGGCCGGGTCGGCTGCGACCTGACCTGGACAGCGGCGACCATCTGCACCTGAACGACCTGGGCTACCGGACGATGGCGGAGGCGGTGGACATTGACCGTCTGTTCCGCTAGCGGGCTTCCAACTCGCCCGCCGGCAGAGGGTTTTCCCGCCGACCAGGTGGCGGGCTAGAAGCCGGCGCCGCTGGACTGTTCCCCCGGATACGGCCGGTCGGACTCGGCCGCCCGGCGGAAGCGACTCCAGGCGATCCGTTCCTGACGATGGAGCGAAGTGAACAGGATCCGTCCGTTCAGGTAAAGCTCGAATTGCCGGGGCATCCAGATCCCAGGCTCGACTTCAGCCCGTTCGATGGATCCCTTGACCGCCGACACATGACCCAGCAGACCCCACCAGATCGGGATCTTCTCTTTCAGCTCGAATTCGACACGGGCGACTTCGGCGGTCTCCTCGTCCACCCAGATCCATCCCTCGGCCTTGTTCAGAGCACGGTCCATCCGGGTCTCCACCGGCAGGTCTCCGCTGCGGGGCCGGAATGCCACCCGGAGCGTCGGCCGTCCCCCCAGCAGTTCGCGTTGCTGGAAGGTGAAGACGTACTTGGACACCAGGCGGTCGTCGAACAGGACCCGTTGCCGGCGGCGTTCCGCCCTTTGCTTGGCGTCCCGCAGATCCTTGCGCAGGTCCTGCAGACGCCTGTCTTCCTCACGGCGTTCGGCCTCGGTCAGCTCCCGCCCGTTCTTGCGGATCAGCCGTTCCAGCGGAACGCCGTCGGACCATGGTTCCACTGCGTAGGTAAGGTGTTCCCGCTCGGACACGGTCCCCCGACGGTCCAGCTTCTCCGAGATCCGGTCCAACTGGAAAGCGAAACTGGACTCGATCCCTTCCTGTTCGTACCAGCGGGACCGCTCCAGCGCCCGCTTCAGGATCTCATCCACGTCGGGAGCCGGCTGCGACCGGTCGGAAGCCGCGGCGGTGGGGAACAGGGCGAGGGAAACGAGCAGTACCAGACCAGGCAACAGCATCACCCTCGGGTTCCAGACCATCTTCCCGCCGGACACTACCCGTCTCCCCAAACCTGCAGATCTTTGAACCCTTGAACCGTTGAACCCTTTGAACCTTTATACCCCATCCCCACGCACTGATGCGGCACTCCCGGCTGCGGGTTCATCAGACTTCATGATTCTTGATCGCCGTCCTCCCGGGGCTTACCATGCACACCGGGGTCGCGGCCGTCGGCCGCCCCGAGCACCAGAGGGGAGCAGACATGGCGAAAAACATTGGAATCCTGACCGCCGGGGGCGACAGCCCGGGCCTCAACGCCGCCATCCGCGGGGTCGGGAAGGCGGCCATCGGCTGCTGGGGAATGCACGTCATCGGCTTTCGCGACGGTTTCCGCGGGCTGATGCAGGACCGCACGATGCAGCTCGACGGCAGCGCCCTCTCGGACATCCTGACCCGGGGTGGGACCATTCTCGGCGCCAGCCGGGACAAGCCGGACCGGATGCCGGTGGGTAACCAGCTCCTGGACATGACCGACGTCATGGTCAACACCTACAAGAAACATCACCTGGACGTGCTGGTCTGCCTGGGCGGGGGCGGCACCCAGAAAAACGCGCTGCTGCTCAAACAGAAGGGACTCAACATCATCACCCTGCCCAAGACCATCGACAACGACGTGGTCCTGACTGACGCCACCTTCGGCTTCGACACCGCCCTGGGGATCGCCACCGAGGCCATCGACCGGCTGCACAGCACCGCGCACAGTCACCACCGCATCATCGTGGTCGAAATCATGGGTCACAAGACGGGCTGGCTCGCCCTGGGCGCCGGCATCGCCGGGGGGGCCGACGTGATCCTGATTCCCGAGATTCCGTATGACATCAACTCGGTGGCGGAGGCCATCCGGAAGCGCAGCCGTGAAGGCAAACAGTTCAGTATCGTCGCCCTCTCCGAAGGAGCCCTGTCCAAGGAGGACGCCAAGGCGCTGAAGGCGTCGGAGGAGAAGAAAAAGAAGGGCAAGAACAAGAAGAAGAAGGAAGACGAGGAGGAGGAGCTGGCCCTGGAGATGCGACTGGCCAACCGCACCCTCTCTTTGTCCCGGCGGCTCGAGGAGCTGACCGGCCTGGAGACCCGCGTCACCATCCTCGGCCATCTTCAGCGGGGGGGCACCCCTTCGGCGGGAGACCGTCTGCTGGCGACTCGGCTGGGCACTGCCTGCGCCCGGTACATAGCCGAGGAACGGTACGGCATCATGGTGGCGTCACGGGGGGATAAGGCCGAAGCGGTGCCGTTGGAGGAGGTGGCCGGGAAACGGAAGACGGTCCCTCTGGATCATCCCTGGATCGAAAGCGCCCGTGCCGTCGGAACCTGTCTTGGCGATTGACCGTCCGGCCGGAGTCCCGGCCGGCTGAAGTTCCAAAACCTGGAGGTACCATGTCCCAGCAACCGCAAGTTTCCCTGTCCCGTCCTCGCCGTCGCACTTTCCTGAAGACCGGGCTGGCCGCCGCCATCGTGCCCCGTTACGTGTTGGGCGGACGCCGTTTCATCCCCCCCAGCGATCGGGTCAACATTGCCGTCATCGGCACCGGAGGCCAGGGGATCGTCAACATCCGCAACCTGTTCGAACATGCGGACGCCCAGGTCATCTCGATCTCGGACGTCAGTGCCGACGCCGACTACAGCCGGTTTTACTATGGGGGACGGGCGGGCTGGCAGCCGGCCCTCAATGTGATCCTCTCGGCGTACCAGAAACGCGAACGCGCAGGTACCGCGGGCAAGTGTTCCGTGTACATCGACTATCGGGAGATGCTGGACGAGGAGCGGGCCATCGACGCGGTGGTGGTGGCCACCCCCGACCATGTCCACGCCGTCGCAACCATCGCCGCGATGCAGTGCGGCAAGCATGTCTACTGCGAGAAGCCGCTCACCCACTCCGTAGGGGAGGCCCGGCGGGTGGCGGAGGTAGCGCGGCAGACGGGCGTTGCGACCCAAATGGGCAACCAGGGCCACTCGGGGGAGGGCATCCGCCAAACCTGCGAGTGGATCTGGGCCGGGGCGATCGGGCAGATCAGCGAGGTTCACGCCTGGACCGGCGCCGGCGGCTGGGCGGAGGGCGGACGCCCCACGGATACGCCGCCGGTCCCGGCGGGGTTTCACTGGGATCTGTGGCTGGGTCCGGCGCCCTGGAGGCCGTACCATCCTGCCTACGCTCCCTACAACTGGCGTGGCTGGTGGGACTTCGGCACCGGGGCCATCGGTGACATGGCCTGCCATAACCTCGACCCCGCCTTCTGGGCCCTGAAGCTGGGCCACCCCACCTCGGTGGAGACCCTGGATACACCCGCGCATCCGGAAGTGGTCCCGGCGGAGTCCACGGTGCGTTACCAGTTTCCCGCTCGTGAAGGCCTCCCGCCGGTGACCGTCACCTGGCACGACGGTCGCCGCCGGCCCGAGGTCCCCGGCGGTCTCACCGGACCGGTGATGGGCAACGGTATTCTGTTTGTCGGGGAGAAGGGCTACATCCTGTGTCCCGGCTGGGGAGGCCCTCCGCGCTTGCTGCCCAAAGAGCTTGCCGATTCCTTCCAGCCTCCGCCCCCGACCCTGCCCAGGTCGCGGGGCCACCACCGGGACTGGCTGGATGCCTGCAAGGGAGGCGAGCAGCCCAGCTCGAATTTCGAAGTCGCCGCCCACCTCACCGAGGTCGTGCTGCTGGGCAACATTGCCCAGCGGGTGGGTCGCAAGATCGAATGGAACGGTGCTGAGATGAGGGTGGTCGGCGATCCCGAAGCCGATGCTCTGGTGGATCCGCCCTATCGGGCCGGTTGGGTGCGTTGAGAGGCGTTGTCGTGCCGGTCCGGGGTTCGGCCGGCTGGGCTTCGTGCTTCACCGGTTGACGAAGGTGACCATCATCGACGGTACCGGCGTTGCCGCCCGGGCCGGCTCGGCGTTCCTCAGCTCCGGTTGCCGGCTTGGGCGGCGGGGGATCACCGGCTGACACCAGGAGAGACTGCCAGGGATGGCGGATGCGTCGGCACTGAAATCCGCGGCGACTTCGGCAACCATCGTTGCCTTCCTGATGATCGCCAACCAGGTGGCCGGTAAAGCCACCCGTGACGCCCTCTTCCTGTCCCACTTCGACGTCACCTCGTTGCCCACCATGCTGATGGCGGGGGCGGCCCTGTCCCTGGCTGCCGTGCTGGGGATTTCACGGCTGATGAGCCGCTATGGTCCCGCCCTGCTGGTGCCGGGGATTTTCGCGGCCAGTTCCGGCCTGCTTCTGCTGCAGTGGTGGCTGGTCCTTCATCAGCCGCGAGTCGCCGCCGTGCTTCTCTATTTCCACGTGGCGGTGTTCGGCTCCATCCTGATCTCAGGCTTCTGGTCATTCACCAACGAACTGTTCGATCCCCGTTCCGGCAAGCGGATGATCAGCCGGATCGCCACCGGGGGTGCGGTTGGGGGTCTGGCGGGTGGGGTGCTGGCCGAGCGGGTGGCGGCCGATCTCCAGATCCCGGTGATGTTGCCCCTGTTGGGCGCCATGCATCTGGTCTCCTGCGTCCTCCTGCTTCGAATGCCGGTGGCTCGAAAACTTGAACCGACCAGCCGGACGTCGCCGTCGGGTCTCGGCGCCCTGTACGGACTTCTGCGCCGCCGGTCCTATCTCCACTCCCTGGCCGTTCTGGTGCTGGTGGCAACGAGCTGCGCCGCCCTCATCGATTACACCTTCAAGGAACAGGCGGTTCGGAGCTTTCCCCAGGAGGGCGGACTGCTGCGCTTCTTCGCGATCTACTACACGGCGGTGAGTCTGCTGGGGGTCCTGCTGCAGGGAGGTCTCTCCCGGGTGGCGCTTCAGAAGCTGGGCGTGGTACGCACCGCCGGCCTTCTGCCCGCGGCCTTGACGCTGGGGGGTCTGGCAAACCTGGTGCTGCCGGTTCTGGCCACCGCCACAGCGGCTCGGGCGGGGGAGGCGGTACTGCGAAACTCCCTCTGGCGCTCCGCCTACGAACTCCTCTATACCCCGGTTCCCCCGGCCGAGAAGCGGGCGGTGAAAACCATCATCGACGTCGGCTGCGAACGGCTGGGGGACGCCCTGGGAGGCGGGCTGGTCCGGATCATCCTGCTGGTGGGACCGCTCGTGGCGTTGCCGCTGCTGCCGATCACCACCGGCCTGCTGGGAGTGGTCGGGCTGGTGGCCGCCTACCGCCTGCATCGCGGGTACATCCAGACGCTGGAGCTGAGCCTGCGCACCAAGGCCGTGGAACTGGATCTGGACCAGATCGAGGATCGCACGACCCGGCGAACCATGATGCAGACTCTCGGTACTTTGGACATCCAGGAACTGGGGCTGGCGGAAGAGCAGGCCTCATCTCCGGAAGCGGCGCCGGCCCCCTCGCCGCCGTCGCGCCGGAAGGGCCCTGCGGAGCGGCTCGAAGCCCTGCGTTCAGGCGACGTCCAACGGGTGCTGGAAACTCTGCGCCAGGGCGAGTTGTATCCGCTGCTGGTCCCCCAGGTGATCCAGCTTCTGGCGTGGGACGCCGTGGCGGTGGAAGCGATCCGGACCTTGCGCCGGCTGGGCCCTCGCATCACCGGGCAACTGGTGGATGCCCTGCTCGATCCGGACCAGGACTTCACGATCCGGCGCCGTATCCCCAGGGTCCTGGCCGCTGTTCCCACCCAGCGTGCGGCTGAAGGACTGATGGCGGCCCTGCAGGATCCCCGCTTCGAGGTCCGTTACCAGTGCGGTCAGGCCCTGCTGCACATCACATCCCGGAACCCGAATGTCCGGTTGCCGGAGGAGGCAGTCCTGGAGGCGGTGGAGCGCGAAGTCTCGGTCGACCGTCCGGTTTGGGAGAGTCACCGGTTGCTGGATCAGTTGGAAGTAGCCGAAGACCAGCCCCAGTACCTGGACGAGCTGGTGCGGGATCGGGCCGGCAAGAGCCTGGAGCACGTGTTCACGGTGCTGTCGTTGGTCCTGCCCCGGGAGCCCCTGCAAATCGCCTTCCGGGGCCTGCACACCGACGACCCTGGGCTGCGGGGGACCGCCCTGGAGTATCTGGAGAGCATCCTGCCGGAACGGATTCGATCGAGCCTGTGGCCGTTCCTGGAGGACCGGCGGGAGGCGGGCGTGACGTCGCGTTCCCGGGAAGAGGTGCTGGGGGATCTGCTACGCTCGCACGAGTCGATCCAGATTTCTCTGAAGCACCTGCGGGACCGGGAAGGTTGACGGCGGCACCGGCTTCCGGGGTTGCGACGTTCCGGGGTTCCGGGAACCCCGCGACCGCGGGCTGAGCCCTGGAGTGCGGTCCATGCCGCAGCCGCCACCTGCAGACCCCGCCAAACTCAGCGGGACAGTTTCCACCGGCTTATCGGGCGGGGATGGTGGCTACCGAACGGCTGTAGTAGTGGGGCTGTCTCAGAATTTGGCGGGGAAACCCCGGTGATCCGAAAGCGCGGAGAGTCCCGGAGGGACGACCGAGGATAGCCCAGGAGTTCACTCCTGGGGTGGGGCATCGTCCCCATTGAAGGAAGACAAGTCCCGGAGGGACGGCCGAGCTGTGAGCCTGACCAGCTCGGCCGCCCCTCCGGGGCTCGAATCCGATCGTCAGAGGCCCGCTCAACCCAGGCCTGAAGGCCTGGGCTAAGAGCGTCGGTCGCGCCTCCGGCGCTTTCCGTTTGCGGGACCCAGAACCCATGCGGCTGCCACAGCATCTTGGGACAGCCCCCTCGCTGGTCGGGAGTCGGACCGGTCGGTTGAGCCGCCTGACCCCGTTAGTCAGCTCTTCCTGGAGGCGGTTACTCTGGTTCCATGGATCAGGCATCGCCGCCGTGGTCGCAGGACGCCGGAGGCGTCGACTCAGCATTCAGAGCCTGGGGCAAGCCCGCAGGGCGCCGCCCCAGGGAAAGCGGCCAAGCGACGAAGGCGAGAGCCCTGAAAGGGCGACCCCAGTTCCGTCTGTCGATCGGTCTCGGGCACAGATCCCGCCCGCTGGTGCAGACTTCGCCAAAACACCCCGTAACCCCGTAACCGCTACCGGAACGCCTCCTTGTTGACCACGTAAGGCATCCGTCGCGGATCGCCGCCGTAGTTGCCCTCCAGCACGTCGATCAAACCCTGGATGCAACGCCCGGCCATCCCCACCGCGGGATCCGTGGACAGCCGGGTTTCGCGGGTTCCACTGGCGAAATGGTGGTACAGGCGCAGCCGGTCCGCCAGTTCCGGGTCCCGCAAGGGCGACGTCTCCGGCAGGGGCTCCTCCTCGAACACGTCCAGCGCCGCACCGGCGATCCAGCGTTCCTTCAGCGCCCGATACAGCGCCGCCTCGTCCACCACCGGCCCCCGGGAGGTGTTGATCAGCCAGGCGCTGGGCTTCATCCGCCGCAGTGCGGACTCGTCGATCAGGCGCCGGGTCTGGGGTGTCAGGGGTACGTGCAGGCTCACAAAATCCGCCTGCGTCAAGGCTTCTTCCAGCGAACAGGCCCGTGCGCGACGCGGTGCCCGGGACAGGCCCAACCGGAGCTGGAGGTCGAAAAGCTGTTGCAGGGCGTCGACGAAGGCGGCATCCACGGCGGCATCGACACAGAGGACATCCATCTCCAGACCGCTGCACTTCACCGCAAAGGCCTTCCCGATGCGGCCCGTCCCCACCACGGCGACCGTCTTGCCGGTGACTTCATCCCCCAGAAACGGCAACCACGGGTGCCAGCCGACCCAGCGCGACTCCCGGACCAACCGCTCGCTGGGGTACAGCTTGCGGGCGGCGCATCCCAGCAGGAACAGCGCAAACTCCGCCGTGGCATGGGTCAGCACCTCCGCGGTATTGGTGAAGGGAATCCGGTAGCGGTTTGCCGCCTCGCGATCGATGTTGTCGAATCCCACGGCGTCCTGGGCGATCACCCTCAGGGTACCTGCCCCGGCACGGATGACCTCCTCATCGATGGGGTCGCGCAGGGTGGTGATCAGTCCGTCGATCCCGGACCTGACCTTCTCCAGAATCAGGGCCTTGGGCGGCGCCTCCCAGCGGTCATAAACCTCGACCTGGTAACCGCGGCGCCGCAGCAGCTCCAGCGCCTCGTCTCCGATGTTGCAGGTGGCGAAAATCCGGTAGCCGGTCTTCATGCTCGCAGACACTCCATGTCTCCTGATGCGCCTGAATCCTCTGGATCAGCACCTCACTGCAGCCGCCAGCGACGCCAGCCGTTCGATCCCCGCCTCCAGACTCTGCATGGAGGCCGCATAGGACAGCCTGACGTAACCCTCCCCCCAACGACCAAAAGCGGTCCCGGAAAGCAGCGCCACCCCGTATTCATGCAGCAGCTTCCGCTGCAGCTCCTGGGAAGAGAGGCCCAGGTCGCGGATCCGGGGAAAGGCATAGAAGGCGCCCCGGGGGGTCCGGCAGGAAATGCCCTCCACCTGGTTCAGCAGCTCCACCACCCGATCACGGCGCCGCCGGAACGTCTCCACCATCCGCCGAACCGGCTGCTGGTCGCCTCGCAGGGCCGCGATTCCAGCCACCTGGGTGAAGGCGGCGGTGCAGGAGTTGGAGTTGATCATCAGCTTGCCCACGGCGGCCGCCAGATTCCTGGGCATGACGCCATAGCCCAGTCTCCACCCGGTCATGGCGTAGGTCTTGGAAAACCCGTCCAGGATGATGGTGCGGTCCTTCATACCGGGCTGCGAGGCGATGCTCGCGTGGGTTCCCTCGTAGAGGATGCGGCTGTAAATCTCGTCGGAAAGGACCATCACGGGACGGTCCGCCAGAATCTCGGCCAGCCGGCGGAGGTCGTCTCCGGTCAGCACCGAGCCGGTGGGGTTGCTGGGCGAGTTGATGATGATCAGGCGCGTCCGTTCGGTCACCAGTGAGGCAAGTTCTTCCACATCGATCCTGAAGTCCTGGGCCTCACGCAGCGGGAGAGGCACCGGTACGGCGCCCGTAAACCTGATCATCGACTCGTAGATGGGAAAACCCGGATCGGGGTAGATCACTTCCCACCCCTCCTCGGCCAGCGCCAGCAGCGAAAAGAAGATGATGGGCTTGGCACCGGGGGTGATCACCACTTCCTCGGGATCGACCGGAATCCCCCGGGTCCGGGCCACCTCTTCGGCCACCGCTTCCCGCAATGGCTGAATCCCATTGGCGGGCGTGTAGTGATGCCAGCCTCCGTGCAGCGCCTGCACGGCGGCTTCCACCACCGAATCGGGAGGATTGAAGTCAGGTTCCCCGATTTCCAGATGGATGATTTCCCGGCCCTGACTTTCCAAGGCCCGCGCGGCGGCCAGTACCTCGAAGGCGGTTTCTGTTCCCAGCCGGGACATGCGATGGGCGAAATCCATACGGCCATTGTCGCCGGTCGGGTTCAACGGGTAAAGCCGGCAAGAGCCACGGCGTCCCTGATTTCACAGATTCCCCCCTGCCGGACAGGAGGAGGTTTGGCGCACCCCGCGGCCCCTCCTACCGGATCTCGTCCAGCACCGCGTTGATCGCTGCTTCAGCTTCCGGAAGGACGACCGCGGGATCCTCTCCCGCGAGAACCCGGTGGACGGCAGCGCTGTAAAGGGACGAGATCCGATCATAGGCCGTACCGACACGCCCCGACGGGCGTACCACCAGATCGCCGATCCGATCTTCGAACCCGGCAAACAGGGGGGCCGCCTGGAGGATTTCAGGGTCCCGGTAAAGTTCTGGAATCGAGGGACTGTAACTCCCCTCGATGGCCCGGCGCTTCTGTTCCTCGGGGGAAGTGAGGAAGCGGACCAACTCCACCGCCGCCTCGGGGTGCCGCGAATAGCGCGAGACCATCAGCTGCCAGCCGCCCAGCGTCGCCGCCCTGCCGGCAGGTCCCGCCGGCAAAGGCGCCACCCCGAATGACCGGCCGATGCCGGACTGTTGAGTCTGAGCGTAAATTACGGCCCATCCCCGCAGGAATGCTGCGTCACCCCGCTGCCAGACCAGCCGGCCGTCTTCCTCGTCGAAATCGAGAATCTCCCGGGGGGAGATCCGGCCCGGCCAGCCGGCAGCCATTTGAAAGGCGGCCACCACCTGCGGCTGGGTCAGGTTGGCCCGGCCGTCGTCTCCCACAAAGATGCCGCCGCCGTACGAGGACTGCCATTCCAGGGCGTTGCAGGTGAGCCCTTCGTAGGCCCGACCCTGCCAGACGTATCCCACAAAACCCAGGTTCCCGGCCTTGCGTTCTCCAAGCTGGATGGTTTCAGCCATCCGATACAGCTCATCCCAGGTGGTGGGAGGTCCGGAAAAACCATACTTGGCCAGCAGATCCGTGCGGTAGTACAGGCTGGGGAAATCGGCAAACCAGGGCATGGCCACCAGCCGTCCCCGAACCATGTTGTTGCGGATGTTGGACTGAAAATGCCGATTGATCTCCTCCACCGGTACCAAGCCCTGCAGGTCCAGAGCGTGGTCCCCGAGAATTCCAGTCCAGACAACGTCGATCTGCAGCACATCGACCTCATCCGACGCCTCCTCCAGCGCCTTGAGATAGTACTCGAGGCGTTCGGTGTTGGTGCGGGGCGTCGGAGTCACCACCACGCGGATGTCAGGATGCCGGCTCATGAACCGCCGGGTCCCCGCCACGGTGAGGTCGAGGTCCTGTCCCAGAGCGCCGCCTGATATGGCGATCGTCACCCGCTGGCGCTCGGAAGTGCAGGAAAGAAGAGACCAGGAGAGAAGGCCCAAACAGAGGAGGGTGCGCGGTTCGAGCATTCGTCACCTCCAGATTGGGGAACAAGTCCAGAGTATTCCCCGGCGGTGAGAGGGTCAAGTATTTCTCAGCCGCAACAAGTCGGCTTCGCCGCGGGATCTGCAACGGTGAGTCGGCGGGTCGGCGGTATCCTAGGCCCCATGGACAAGACCGGTCAAGGTCGGGAACGGGCCTGGGAGCGGGTCTATCGGCTGGTCCGACGCATCCCACCGGGACGGATCATGACCTACGGCCAGATCGCTCTCCTGATCGAGCCGCTGACCGCCCGAGCGGTGGGCTGGGCACTGAACTGCTGCCCGCCGGATGTCCCCTGGCATCGGGTGGTCAATGCCGGCGGTGGTTGTTCCACCGACCGGCTCCCCCACATCCAGACCGGGCTCCAGAAAGCTCTGCTGGAACGGGAAGGGGTGCGCTTCGGGCCCGATGGACGACTGCCCGTTGAGAAATACCGCTGGTTTCCACCCGAGTTCGAGGGCACTCCATGAGTCCCCTCCCCTTCCTGCTGGCTGTTTCCTATCTGGCGGCTCACGGCGTGCTGGTTCTGTTTTCCCCGGTACCGTGGCGCCGGAAGGCGGGACTGGTGGGAATCGATCTCACCCTGCTGGCGGTATTCTCGGCGATGCTGACTCTGCTGCCGGCAGATCCCGGCGCCGTGTCTCCGGCCATGCGGACCCTGCTGCTGTGGGCACCGGTGGTCTTTTTCTGGTGGGCGTACTTCTGGGCGAAGCACACTCTCACCGCGGTCCATCCCCCCGGACGGCGTCTGGACGACTGGCTGATCCGCTTCGAGGAGGGGATCGGACAGCCCAGTCTGCGTTGGGGGGCCCAGCCTCGTCCTTGGCTCAGCGAACTGCTTCACCTGGGCTACCTGTCGTACTACCTCTACACCCCTGTCTTGGGAGTCTGGTTACAGGGGACCGGCCGGTACGGGGACTTCCAGTCGATGTCGGCGGCAGTCTGCGGCGGGTATTTGGTATCGTACGTCCTCTTTGCCCTGCTTCCCGCCCAAGGTCCCCGCTGGTCGCTGGTGGACACCGGGAGGCTGGATCCGGCAAGGCGGGTACCGGAGGGCCGTGCGCTGACCCGCTTCACCGCCTGGATCCTGTACGGAGGAGCCGCCCACCGCGGCGGTGCCATGCCGTCCAGTCATACGTCGACCGCAGTGGTCTTTGCGGTCTGGATGTGGCGGCTGGGCGGGCCTGAGCTGGGAGCACCGGCGGTCCTGCTGGCGTCGGCCATGGCGCTGGGAGCGGTGTACGGCCGCTACCACTTCGTCTCCGACGTGGTGGCGGGGGCGGTTCTGGGCGTCATTTCCCTCGCCTTCGCCGACTGGATGACCGGCCCCTGAATCCGGCTTCCCCGGGCGGTGACCATGCCTCGCCGCCGCTGCCGGATGGAGAAGTGCCGGCGGCCCGGAGACACGCCCACCTCCCAGCCTGCGGTCGAGGTGCGCTCAGGTCAGCGCGGGACCCGTGGGAAAGAGATCCGAGCGGATGGGCAACACGGTCTTCTGGGCGACTGCATCGTGCCCCATGATGGTGGACACCGCCGCTTTCGCCGCTTCATAACCGTCGCAGAGATTGGGTCGCCCGTCGCGGATGGTCTGCGCGAAGCCCTCCAGCTCCAAACGGTAGGCGGTCAACGCGTTGAATCCGGCCGCCGAGCTGGAAGTCGCCGTGCCCGCGGCGTCCCGGGCCCGGCTGGCCGAAGCCTGCATGACGGGGGCATCCCCCTTCACCGCCTCCACCTTGACTTCGGTTGCTTCCTTGCTGCCCTCATAGAACAGCAGCGCTTCCCGCTCGCCGCTGAGGATCAGCGTACCCTGGGTTCCAAAAAACGCCTCGTAATAGTGGTCCCAGGCATTGGACTGGATCGAGGAGAAGGTAAAGGTCCGGCCCTTCGGATACTCGTACATGACGTAGACGTGGTCCGGCACCTCGCGGCCGTCCTTGTATCTCTCGATCCCGCCGGTGCCGTACACCTTCTCGGGAACCGAGCCGAAGAACCAGTTCACCACCTGGATCTGGTGGCTGCCCAGTTCCGCCATCAGGCCCAACGAGAACTTGTTGTAAAGCCTCCAGTTCTTCAGGTGTTCCAGGCTGTCGTATCCCCAGGGGCGGGGGTCGAACGTCGAGTCCTGGGGCACCGGACGGCGCCAATCTCCATTGCGATGCCATACCGCCCGGACATGGTAGATGTCGCCCAGGGCTCCCGAATCGATCAGCTGTTTGGCTTCGTGGTAAAGCGGGTTGTAATTCCGCTGGTGCCCGATTTGCAGGTTCTTGCGGGCGGATCGGGACGCCTCGATCATCTTGCGACAGTCGTCGATCCCCATCGCCATATTCTTTTCGCAGAAGACGTGTTTGCCTGCCTGGAGGGCATCCACCGACATCGGGGCATGCAGCCACAGCGGAGTCGCGATGATGACCGCCTCCAGGTCGCGGCGATCGAGAAGCTGCCGATAATCTTCGTAGGCGGCGGCCTCCGGATCATGGCGCTCCCGCGCGATCTTGAGCGCCCGTTCCCGGTTGGCGGGATCGATGTCGCAGACGGCGGAAATCCGGACATGGCTCGGCGGAGCGTTCTCAAGCAGTACTCCCCCCTGACCGCCGATCCCGATGATCCCGGCCCTCACCGGGGTCATGGAGGTCGCCTTCCAGATCAGCGCCCCTGCCACCGGGGTGGCGGCGACGGCTTTGATGAAGTTGCGACGACCGAGTTCCTGTTTTTCCGGGGTGAGGTTCATGGCCGGGTCCTCCAATACTCAACCAGTATATCCAATCCGAGTATATGCCCTGTCCGGAACGACGCAACCACCAGCAGGGCGATGATTTCGATCAGCGTTTTGTCGACGTACAGTTCCGTGCCCTGGGAAGTGGAAATCACGAAACCTGTATAGTCCAGGGGGGGTACCGCGGCGTAAATCGTCAGCAGCAGCAGGGCCCCGGCCAACGCCGCCAACCGGCTGAAAAGCCCCACCATCAGGCAGATCCCCAGGATGACCAGCGCCCACATGGTGGTGTAGTCCGCAATGGCCAACAATGTGGGGCTTTCGGCGATCTTGAGGAAGGGGCCCCAACTGGCCTTGAGATAGCCTTCCGCGCTCCAGTACGGAGCAATCAGCTTGCCGAACCCCTGATAGAAGAAGTGCCAGCCCAGGGCAAACCGGAGGACGACCAGAACGGTCTTCTGCCAGTCGTTCAGTCCCGATAGAGTGGATTCACTTGACGCCAAGTCGCACCTCCCACCTCCTCAGCCGACCTCCTCGACCCATTCGCGGGCGTAACCCATGACGTGGTACAGAGGTTTCCCATCTGGTTTCTCCACGATCACCGCTCCCACCTCGGGTCGCCGCCGGCAAAAAGCTTCAATCTGCTCCAGACTCGAGTTGAAAAACGCCGTGGACAGCGCATCGGCCTCCGCCGCCCGCGGCGCCAGCGCCGTCACGCTGAAATAGCGGTCGGCAGGCTGACCCGTCCGCGGATCGAGAATGTGCCCGTAACGCCGCCCTTCAATCTCGAAGTATTGCTCGCTGGTCCCGGACGTCCCCATGCCGTAGTTGTTCAGACAAACCCGCAGGAGGTCCGTTTCCGCCGACTGCGGGTGTCGGATCCCAAGTTTCCAGCCTCGATGCCCCGCGCCCGGAACCCCCAACGCCCGAAAGCTGCTGTGCCCGGCGTGCAGCAGAACCTGGTCCAGGCCGGCATTCTGCAGGATCGACAGCGCGTGATCAAGTGCAAATCCTTTGCCGATGCTGCCAAAGTTCAGCTCCAGTCCCTCCTGTCTGAAGCGCACTGTCCGCCCCGGCAACAGCTCAACCTGGTCCATGCCTGATACCGCCAGCGCCGACGCCAGCTCTTCCGGGTCGGGAATCCTCCCCTGCCGGCGGTGGAACCCCCAGCAACGCCACAGCGCTCCGGCGGCGGCATCGAAGGCGCCTCCCGTGGCGCGATGGATCTCCAGGCTCAGCTCGAGAATCTCCCACAGCTCCGGCTCCACCGGGATCTCCTCCCGGTGAGCGCCATGGTTGAGCGCGTAAACCCGGCTGGTTTCCAGAAAGTAGCTGAGGATTCCTTCCAGCCGCCGGATCTCGTCCAGCGCCTCGTGGACTTCCCGGTTGTGCCCACGATCCCGCCGGGGGAACAGGATCTCGAACACCGTTCCCATGGCGGGACGGGCCAGCCGCAGCAGGTCCAGGTCAGCCGGCCGGGGGAGGCTTGCGCGCAGAAAGTCGCGGCGGCGTGGTCGGGTATCCATGCCCTGCCCCGGACTCAGAGCGGGACCTCCACCTGCTCGAGGACCTCACGGATCAGAGCCTCGGCCTCTTCCGTGGGGGACAGCGGGCTGGAATAACGGGCGCTGATGACCAGCCGGTGAGAGAGGACGGGTACCGCCAGCTCCTTGATGTCGTCCGGAGTGCAGAAATCCCGGCCCCGGACGAACGCCAGCGCCTGGGCAGACCGGTACAGGGCGATGGAGCCCCGAGGGCTGACGCCCACCTCCAGATACCCGTGCTCGCGGGTTCCCTGAACGATGCGCATCAGGTAGTCCAGCAGATCGTCGTCGACCCGGATCGTTTCCACCACTTCCTGGGCATGGAGAATCTCATCCGCAGACACCACCGCCTGCAGCTCGTCGGCGGACTGGTAAGTGATGCCCGACCGCAGGATCTCCTTTTCATCCTCGAGACTGGGATAACCCATGCGGATCCGCATGAGAAAACGGTCCTGTTGGGACTCCGGCAGCGGATACGTACCGTGGTGTTCGATGGGGTTCTGGGTGGCGATGACCACAAAGGGTCGGGGGAGCGGATAGGTGCGGTCCTCCACCGAAACATTGCCTTCGCTCATCGCCTCCAGCAAAGCGCTTTGGGTCTTCGGCGTGGTCCGGTTGATCTCGTCGGCCAGCACCACGTTGGCGAACAGCGGTCCCCGGCGGAATTCGAACTGGCCTGTCGCCTGGTTGAAGATGGAGACTCCGGTCAGGTCGGATGGGAGCAGGTCGCTGGTGAACTGGATGCGATGGAAGGTGCAATCGATGGAGCGCGCCAAGGCGTAAGCCAACGTGGTCTTCCCCACTCCGGGGACGTCTTCGATCAGGAGGTGGCCGCGGGCCAGCAGCGTCACGATGGCCATCTCCACGGCGTTCCGCTTTCCCCGGACCACGCTTTCCACCGAATCCCGCAGGCGGGCGATCCGTTCCGTAGCCTGTTGTGTGGCGGCGTTCTGCTGCACCGGCACCATGATAACGCGGAAGCCGCCGGTGACCTCCCGTGTGAGGCAGAAAGATTCGGGTCGTGCGGCCGGTACGGCTCACCCGGCGAAGCAGGCCATCGGTGCGATCCAGGTGATCCCAGCGAGCCCAGCAAGAGACCCGGCGCTCCCCTCCTCACACCCGGCCGGCCGCCTGCTGCTTCCTCAGATGCCGGATGTCCCGTCCTTCCACCATGTACACCACCATGGCGGCAATGTTCGTGCTGTGATCGCCGATCCGCTCCAGCAGCTTGTTGACTGACAGGTACTGGGTCATGGGTCCAATCGACGAGGGATCCTCCACCATGGTCTGTATCAGTCGCCGGAGGTTCTCACGGTGCATCCCGTCCACTTCATCGTCGTCGCGGATCACTTCCCGCGCCAGGACCACATCCTGACCCACAAATGCATCCAGCGCCCGGCGCAGCAGACTGCGGGCGACCCCGGCCATATCGACGAGGCCTGGGGGACAGGGAACGGGCCGGTCATGGGCGAGCCGCCTCCCGTGACGGGCGATGCTCTTGGCGATGTCCCCCGCCCGCTCCAGATCCTTGACGATCTTCAGCGCCGTCGCCACCAGTCTCAGGTCACGGCCCGCCGGCTGGTGCAGGGCCAGCAGTGAAATGCAGGCCTCGTCGATTTCCAGCTCCATGAGATCGATCTCGGTGTCCCTTTCGATCGCCAGCTCCATTTCGTCCAGCTCGCGCGCGGCCAGGGCCCGGACCGAACGGGCGATGTTGTCCTCCACTCTGGCAGCCATCTCCAGCAGACGATGTCGCAGCTGCTCGATTCTCTCGTGTAACGGTTGATCCATCACTTCCTCACCGGGGAACCTCCAGCTTGTAGCCGACCCCCCGCACGGTCACGATCATCTGGCGAAGTCGGACCGATTTCTTGCGCAACGCCCGGATGTGGACGTCCACGTTGCGATCGATGATGTAAACGGCACCCTCGGTAATGTGGTTGAGAAGCTGTTCCCGGGTGAGGACACGTCCCGGGTTGCTCACCAGGGCCCTGAGCAGTCGAAACTCCGCCAGGGTCAGGTCCAACCGCCGGCCGTCCGCCAGCGCCTCGTGGCGGTCGGAGTCCACCACCAGCGGACCCGCCTCCACCCGGCGGTCTTCTTGTGCCGGCGGTGTCTCCACACTGCGTCGCAACACCGCCCTGACCCGGGCCAACAGCTCCCGCACCTTGAACGGCTTGACGAGGTAGTCGTCCGCCCCCAGCTCCAGCCCCAGCACCACGTCGCTCTCCTCGCCCCGGGCCGTCAGGATGATGACCGGCAGGCGCGCATGCTCCGGCCGGAGTTTCAAGCAGCGGCAAACTTCCAATCCCTGGACTCCGGGCAGGCCCAGATCCAGGATGATGAGGTCCGGGGGCTCGCTTCTCACCAAGTCCAGCCCCATCTCTCCGGAAACGGCGACCCTGACCCGGAACCGCTCCCGTTCCAGGTTGTACCTTACCAGCTCGGCGATGTCCGGATCATCTTCGATGATGAGAATGGATCGGTTGGTCATGGCCAGGCGCAGGGGGGCTCGCCGGTGACAGCCGGCGCACCCCTCGAGAAGGTTCAGCCGGCGGCTCGCGCCGCCACCTCCGCCGGCAGGGTGAAATGCATGGTCGTTCCCGCGCCGAGCCGGCTCTCTGCCCAGACGCGGCCATTATGGAGTTGGACGATATGTTTGACAATGGCAAGGCCGATTCCGGTACCGCCGGTGCGGCGCGAGCGGTCGCGGTCGACCCGGTAGAAACGCTCGAAGATCCTGGACAGGTGCTCCTGCGGGATGCCGATCCCGGTATCGCTGACGCTGAACCGGAACTCCCCTTCCGCACGCTCCATCCGCACCCTGATCCCTCCCCGCTCGGTGTACTTGATCGCGTTTTCGATCAGGTTGCGGAAAACACGTTCGATGTAACGCCGGTCGGCGGGAAAGTCGGCCGCTGGGGGAGCTTCGATCTCAAACCACAGCGAACGCCGCTGCAGCTGCTCTGCGTACTCCTGGCGCATGCCCTCCAGGAGGGCGGTAAAATCCACTGCTTCGATCCGCAGCTCACCACCCCCGGATTCCAGGCGGGCCAGACTGAACAGTTCCCCGATCATTTCGGTGAGCTGGGCGGCATTGCGGTAGATCTTCTCCACGAAACGGGCGTGGACCGCCGGCAGCTCCTCCTGGAGGAGAGTCTCGGCATAGCCCTGGATGGAGGTCAGCGGTGTCTTCAACTCGTGGGAGACATTGGAGATGAAGTCCCGCTGCGCCTGCTGGAGACGCCGCAGTTCGGTAATGTCAAGGAAGACCACCGCCGTCCCGGTGGGCTCGTCGCCGGATCCGATGGGGGCGAAACGGGCCAGAAAGACCCGCTCACCGCTGTGAACTTCGGCCTCCCAGCGACCCCCGCCGTCCAGAATGCGGCGTACGCCCTCGTTCACCTCCATCGAACGGATAACTTCCAGCGGAAGCTTCCCCACCGGTCCGGCAACCGGCTGGAACATCTGGACGAACGCCGGATTGGAGCCGGTGATCCGGCCTTGGGCGTCGGTTACCAGGACCCCCTCGGTCAGGCTGTCCAACACCGCGTTGAGGTGATTGCGCTCCGCCGCCAGCAGCCGGATCTGCTCCTCGAGCCGTTGCGCCAGCTCCTCCAGACGACGGGCCAGGATGCCGAATTCATCGCCGGACGACACCGGGATCCTGGTTCGAAAACGGCCGGAGGCGATGTCCTGGGCGGCCTCCGACAGCTTCTCGATGGACACCGTCATGCGGCGGGAGATCAGCCACACCGCCAGGCCGCCCAACAATGCCACCACCACCGCGGTGGCGGCGATACCCCGCAGCAGTCCGGCGGAGAAGCCGGCGACCACTTCCGGGTTTTGGGCGATCCGCACGACACCCGAGCTGTCGGGCAGCCGCCGGGCAACATACATCAGGTACTCGTCCACCGTAGTGCTGTAGCGCCGGCTGAAACCTCGTCCCTCCCGCAGCGCCTGAGCCATTTCCGGACGGGAGGCATGGTTTTCGATCCCGGCCAGTGTGGGGCCCGAAAGGGCGGAATCCGCCACCACCCTGCCGGTCGGGTCCATCACCGTCAAACGGCACCTGGTGTCTGCAGCCAGCCGGTCCACCAGCGCATCAAGCGCGGGATCGTCCACCCGGATCAGGGTCAGGATCATGCTGAGCCTGGAATCCAGATCCGCTTCGGCCACCCGGTACATGTGCGCATCGACGCGATAGCTGGTCCAGGCTGAGAACACCGCCAAGGAAAGCACCACGACCAGCAGAAACGCCAGCACCAACCGGATCCGGAACGACATTGCCTGCTTCCCGCACCGTCGGCTTCCCGTGAGGCACCCGCGCGAACCACACTACTGAAGCGGGTGTCGCTCCTCTCCTGCCCGCCGGCGGCGTCCAGCACCCGCCGGCCGCAAGAGCCGGGTATCCGACCTGCCCACAACAGTGTAATCTTTTCGGCGACTGCGGATCTGCGGTGCGCCTGGCGGCGGAGTCCTCCGGCAGCCCGGCCGACCAGCAAGGACCCCGCAAGCACCAGCCATGTGGACACAGGACTACGTTCCGCTGGGAGGCAGCCTCTGGTGGTCGGCGTTGCCGGCAGCTTTGCCCATTGGGGTCCTGCTGTATCTGCTGGGCATTCGGCGCCGGCCCTCCTGGGTGGCCGCTTTGGCCGGACTGGGCTCGGCCCTGCTGGTCAGCCTGGCGGTCTACGGAATGCCCTTGAGCGCAGCTCTCGGGGCGGTCTCTTTCGGCGCCGCCTTCGGACTGTTCCCCATCACCTGGATCGTCTTCAACGCCATCTTCCTGTACCGCATCACCGTGGAGACCGGACAGTTTCAGGTTATACAGGACAGCCTGGGGAATCTGACTTCGGACCGGCGCCTGCAGGCCCTGCTGATCGCCTTTGCCTTCGGGGCTTTCGTCGAGGGCGCGGCGGGATTCGGCGCTCCCGTGGCAGTGGCGGCCGCCATGCTGACGGGTCTGGGGTTCTCACCCTTCTACGCAGCCGGTATCTGCCTGTTGGCAAATACGGCGCCGGTGGCTTTCGGGTCCATCGGGATCCCGGTGGTGACCCTGGCCGGTATCACCGGCCTGCCACTCGACCAGTTGAGCAGCGCGGTGGGGAGAATCTGTGCGCCGATTTCGCTGATTGTCCCCGCTTACCTGGTGGGCGTCATGGGGGGATGGCGCGCCCTGAGCGGGGCCCTGCCGGGAGCGGCGGTCTGCGGGCTCTCTTTCGCCGCGGTCCAGTTTCTGGTGTCCAACTACCTGGGCCCTCAGCTTACGGACATTCTCAGCTCGCTGGCGGCCATCGGCTCCATGATCCTGCTGATCCGCTTCTGGAAGCCTGCGGACGCTTTTGTCCTGGCCGGCGGCCATCTTCCCCAACGGCCCCCGGTCTACCATCCGCGTGCTGCGCTGCTGAAGGCGTGGTCTCCCTATCTGTTGCTGGTGGTCTTCGTCCTGGCCTGGGGCATCCGCTCCGTCTCCACCCTGCTGGTGCGTGCCGGCACGGCGATCCTGTGGCCGGGACTGCACGAGGTGGTGGTACGAGTGCCGCCGGTAACCTCGGAGCCGGTCCCCTATGCCGCGGTCTATCAGCTCAACTGGCTGAGTGCTGCAGGCACGGCGTGCCTGGCGGCGGCCCTGGTGTCCTGCCTCGTTCTGGGGGTCGGCCTGCGCCAGGGGGTTCGGATTCTGGCCGGCACGGCCCGACAGATGGCGTTGCCGGCACTTACCATCTCCTCGGTTCTGGGCCTGGCATTCCTGATGAACTATTCCGGGGCCACGGCCACCCTCGGCTTGGCGTTTGCCGCCACCGGCGTCCTGTTCCCCTTCTTCAGCGCCCTGCTGGGCTGGCTGGGCGTCTTCCTGACCGGTTCCGACACCTCCGCCAACGCTCTGTTCGGCAATCTCCAGGTGGTAACGGCCCAGCATCTGGGGTTGAACCCGGTATTGATGGCGGCGGGCAACTCCGCCGGCGGAGTCATGGGCAAGATGATCAGCCTGCAGAGCCTCGCCGTGGCGGTGGCCGCCACTGGTCTGGCGACGGCCGAAGAGTCCCGCCTGTTTCGCTTCACCCTGCGCCACAGCGTCCTGCTGGCGGCCCTGATCGGACTGGTCGTCACCGCGTACGCTTATGCCTTCCCCGGGTGGATCCCGTGAGGGGAGTCGGAACGCAGGAGTCAGGAGACAGGAGGCAGGAGTCAGGAGTCAGGAGTCGGGAGTCAGGAGTCGGGAGGCAGGAGTCGGGAGACCGAATGCGCAGGGCTCCACTCAGCGGCGGGCTCCTCTCTGCAGACTCCCGAGTCCCCACTCTTGACTGTCAAATTCCGAGGCCCGCCTCCTGACTCCTGTGTCCCGACTCCCGACTCCTGTTTCCTGACTCCTGCCTCCCGACTCCTGACTCCCGACTCCTGACTCCTGACTCCTGCCTCCCGACTCCTGACTCCTCTCCCAAATCTGTGTAATCTGTGCATCTGTGGCCCAGCCAAGGAGGGAGATTCCGTGAAAAAGTCAGTTCAAAGGCTTGCCGCCGCCTGCCTGGCCTGGTGGGTGGTGACCCCCATCGCCGCCCAACCCCCATCCGGGCCGGCGGAACCCCAGGACTGGATCCAGCTCTTCAATGGACGCGACCTGGAAGGCTGGATTCCCAAAATCACGGGCTACGAGGTGGGAGTCAATTTCGGGAACACCTTCCGGGTGGAGGACGGAATCCTCAAGGTCTCGTACGACCAGTACCAGGAGTTCGGCAACCGCTTCGGCCACCTCTTTTATCACCGGCCGTTCTCCTATTACATCCTCGCCGCCGAATACCGCTTCGTGGGCGACCAGGTGCCGGGCGGACCCAGTTGGGCCCTGCGTAACAGCGGCCTGATGATCCACGGTCAGCCCGCCGAGACGATGCTGAAGGACCAGGACTTCCCCATCTCCATCGAGGTGCAGCTCCTGGGTGGCAGCGGAACCGGGGAAAGAACCACCGCCAACCTCTGTACCCCAGGGACCCACGTGGAGATGAACGGCAAGCTGGTCACCGAACACTGTATTCCCTCCCGGTCCCGGACCTACCATGGGGACCGCTGGGTGAGGGTCGAAATCACGGTGCTGGGAGGCGAAAAGATCACCCACGCGGTGGAGGGCCAGGAAGTGCTCAGCTACGAACGGCCCCAGATCGGCGGGGGCGCAGTCAACCACTACGATCCGGCGGTCAAGGTCGACGGCAAGCTGCTCACTGAAGGATCCATCTCCCTGCAAAGTGAAAGCCACCCCGTCGAGTTCCGGAAGGTGGAACTGCTCGATCTGGTGGGCTGCATGGATCCGAAGGCGGAAAACTATCGGAGCTATTTCCGGAAGGCCGATAACTCCCGCTGTGTCTATCGGGAGTCGCAACCGTGACCACTGCCTCGCAGGCTGCCGAGTCGCTCCGGGAAGATCTGCTCCGCCACCTGCAGTTCTCCCTCGCCACCGACCCGGCCCTGGCGGATCGTCCGGCGGTGTTCCAGGCCCTGGCGAGGGCGGTGCGGGACCGGCTGGTGGAACGCTGGCTCCGCACCCAGCGAGCCTGCTACGAATTGCTCGCCAAGCGGGTCTACTACCTGTCGATGGAGTTCCTCCCCGGACGATTCCTCCGCAACTACCTCACGGCCCTGGACCTGGAGGACTCCGCGCGGGAGGTCCTGCGGGAGCTGGGCCACGACCTGGACGACCTGGAAGAGGAGGAGTGGGACGCTGGCCTGGGTAACGGCGGTCTCGGGCGCCTCGCCTCCTGCTTCATGGACTCCTTCGCCACCCTGCAGCTTCCCGGTTACGGGTACGGCATCCGCTACGACTTCGGTATCTTCCACCAGCGCATCATTGACGGCTGGCAGCACGAGGAATGCGACCAATGGATGCGGGCCGGCTCACCCTGGGAGATCCAGCGGGGCGACGTGCTCTACCCGGTGCAGTTTTACGGGCGCGCGGAAGCGTACGAACTGGGTGGCCGGCTGTGCTATCGCTGGGTGGATACCGAGGAAGTGCTGGCACAGGCGTCGGATTTCCTGATTCCCGGTTTCGGCAGCCCGTACGTCACCCACATGCGACTTTGGGTGGCCCGGGCCAGCCGCCAATTCAGCCTCACCCACTTTAACCGCGGGGACTACATCGGCGCCGTGGAAGCGCAGGTGCTTGGCGAGAACATCTCCAAAGTCCTCTACCCGTCCGACGAAGTCGAAAGCGGCCGGGAGCTGAGGCTGAAACAACAGCACTTCTTCGTTTCCGCAACCCTGCAGGACATCCTGCGCCGATTCCGGAAACAGAATCCCGACTGGGAACGCTTTCCGGACTTTGTGGCGATCCAGCTCAACGACACCCACCCGACGCTGGCGATCCCCGAGCTGATGCGCCTGTTGATGGACCTCGAAGGCCTGGGCTGGGATGAAGCCTGGGATATCTGCCGCCGCACCTTCTCGTACACCAATCATACGGTTCTGCCTGAAGCCCTCGAAACATGGCCGGTGGCGCTGCTGGAACGGTTGCTCCCCCGGCACCTCCAGATCATCTACGAGATCAACCGTCGCTTTCTGGAAGAGGTGAGCCGGCGGTTCCCGGATGACCCCGGACTGCCCGCCCGGGTCTCGCTCATCCAGGAAGGAAACAGGGCCGTCCGTATGGCTCACCTCGCCATCGTGGGCGGACACTCGGTCAACGGTGTGGCCGCGCTGCACACCCGGATCCTGCGCGAGCGGGTGTTCCGCGATTTCGAGCTGGTCTTCCCCGGGCGGCTCCGGAACATCACCAACGGCGTCACGCCTCGACGCTGGCTCTACCAGTGCAATCCCGCCCTGAGCCGCCTCATCACCTCCGCCATAGGGGAAGCCTGGGTGCGCGACCTTGAAGAGCTGCGACGGCTGGAGCCGCTGGCGGAGGATGCCGGCTTCCGCGCCGCCTGGATGGACGCCAAACGGGAGAACAAGCGACGGCTGGCCCGTTACGTTCTGCGCAAGTGCGAACTGGGCATCAATCCGGACACCCTGTTCGCAGTCCAGGTCAAGCGGATCCACGAATACAAGCGGCAACTGCTGAACATCCTCCACGTCATCGCCCTGTACCGGCGCATCCTGGACGATCCCGCGGGTGATCACGTCCCCCGCACCGTACTGATCGGTGGCAAGGCCGCCCCCGCCTACCACCAGGCGAAGCTGATCATCAAGCTGATCAACGCGGTAGCCGCCCGCGTGAACCGGGACCCGGCGGTCAAGGGCCGCCTGCGGGTCGTGTTCCTCCCCAACTATTGTGTTTCCCAGGCGGAGAAGGTGGTTCCGTCGGCGGACCTCTCGGAGCAGATCTCCACGGCGGGCATGGAAGCCTCCGGTACGGGCAACATGAAATTCGCCCTCAACGGCGCCCTGACCATCGGCACGCTGGACGGCGCCACCGTCGAGATCCGGGAGGAAGTGGGAGCGGAAAACATCTTCATTTTCGGGCTCACCGCGGAGGAGGTGGCGGAGGTCCGGGCCCGCGGCTACCAGCCACGGCAGATCTGGGAACACGATCCCGAACTCCGGGCGGTCCTGGAATGGCTGGCCGACGGGTTCTTCTCCCCGGACCAGCCCGGACTGTTCCTGCCCGTCGTCCGGTCGCTGCTGGACTGGGGAGACTATTTCATGGTGCTGGCCGATTTCCGGAGCTATGCCGACCGCCAGCAGGAAGTGAACGCCCTGTTCCGCAACCCGGACGAATGGGCCCGGCGCTCCATCCTGAACACCGCCCGCATGGGCAAGTTCTCCAGCGACCGGTCGATCCGCGAGTACGCCCGGGAGGTTTGGCAGGTGGAACCGCTCGAGATCGTCATTCCGCCCGGCACGGGAGGCTGATGCGGTGGAGGGGGTTCGAGGATTCAACGGTTCAAAGGTTTAAGGGTGGGGGGAGACTGGCAAGGCCATGAGCGAGCCGGAAACCTTGGTGCTGGGCCGACAGCCGATCTTTGACCGCCGGCAGCGCCTCTGGGGATATGAACTGTTCTGCCTGCCGGGGGGCGGCCCGGCGGCGGGTGCCCTCACCTGTCTGGCGGCCGGCTCCTACGTCGGCCTGCAGGAGGTCTCGGAGCAGGGCAGGCGGCTCGTGATCAGGCTCCAGGAGAAGGAGATTTTCGAACACCTCCCCTACGCCCTGCCGCCGGCCACCGGCGTCCTCAAACTGCCCGCCACCACCGCCGCCGAGGCGGCCACCCTGCAGCAACTGCGACAGCTCCGGCAGGATGGATATCTGCTCGCCCTGGACCGCTACTCGGGGCGGCCCGGCGAAGACGCCTGGTTGCCGCTCACCGACCTGCTTTGCCTCGACTCCGGTCAACCTGCCCTGGAAACCCTAGTCGGGATCGCCCGGCAGCATTCCGTCTCCTTGCTGGCCACCGGCGTGGACGATCGGGTGCGCCTCGATCGCTGCCGCGCCTTGGGGTTTGACCTGTTCCAGGGAAGCTTCTACAAGGCTCCGGCAACGGTCTCCGTACGCAGCATCAGCTCCAACCAGGTGGCGCGCCTCCGTCTGCTGGAAATCCTGGAACAGCCGGATCCGGACTTCGCAAAACTGGCGGAGACCATTCAGTCCGATGCGGGACTGACCTACCGGCTGCTGGCTTACCTCAATTCCGCCGCCTTCGGGTTCCGCCAGAACATCCGGTCGGTGCGTCAGGCGGTGGCTCTGCTGGGCTGGACCAGAACCCGCAATTGGCTCCGCGTGGCACTGCTGAGCGGACTGTCCCACAACCCCGAAACGGCGGAGCTGGTCCGTTTGGCGGCCCAGCGGGGCAGGTTCCTGGAGGGCCTGGGCGAGCGCTTCGATTACTGGGGATTCCAACCTGACACCCTGCAGTTGGTGGGCCTCTTTTCGCTGCTGGATGCAATCCTCGGCATGCCCATGGCCGACGTCGTGCGTCTCCTCCCGGTCGAGGAGAAGCTCAAGGCGGCGTTACGCCAGGAAAGCAACAACGAATACACGCCGTGGCTGCGGCTGTCGACCCTGCTCGAGGAGGACCATCTGGATGACGCCCGGGAGCTGATCCAGCGGTTGGGTCTCGAGGAGGAAGCCGTGCTGGCCGCGTTCCGGTCGGCGGTGGCCTGGGCCAACCAGTTCAGCGCCGTGCGGGACACCCCTCCCGTCTGAGCTGCAGGCCGGGTGAAATCAGCGTGACCTGCGACTGTGCTCGATCCTGGCCGCCAGGTAGGTCAACCAGGACGCCGCCGCAGGGGAGATCCGGTTCAACCCCAGCAGGAAGCGGCCGAGGGCCGTCAGATGCACCTCGCGCTTGCGCTTGCGCACCGCCCGCACCAGGGCCCGCGCCACCCGGCGAGGATCCTGACCCGGCAGCGGACGCCGGGCTTCTCTGCCCGGCGATGCCACCTGATGGAACTCGGTGGCGGTGTAGCCGGGGCAGATGACGCTCACCCCGATGCCGTGGTCCCGCAGTTCCCCCCACAGCGCTTCCCCCAGCCCGACCTGGGCGAACTTGGTGGCGCAGTAGGGCGCCGAATAGGGCATGCCCTTGCGCCCGATCACGCTGCTCACCAGGACGATGTGGCCTGAGCGCCGCTTCAGGAACAGCGGCAACGCCTCGCAGATCGACTCGTAGGCCGACTGGTAGTTCACCTGCCACATCCGCTGCATGGCCTCGGGAGTGGTTTCCATCACGGGTCCCCAGGCGCCGTAGCCGGCATTGCAAACCAGGATGTCCAGCCCGCCCAGAGCGTCCGTCGCGCTCCGGACGGCCAGCCCCCCGGCGCCTGGACGGCTCAGGTCGAAGACGCCGGGTTCAGCATGCGGCGCCCCCAGCTCCCGGCAGCGGCGGGCCAGCTCTTCCAGCCGATCCCTGCGTCGGGCTACCAGAAACAGGGCGCTTCCGCAGCGCGCAAATTCCTCGGCCGTGGCCCAGCCGATTCCCGAAGATGCGCCGGTGATGAGGACGATTTCAGCCATGGGCCCGGCTCCGGCGTATCACTGGGCAAAGCGCCATCCGCCGCGCCAGGAGACCGACTTCAGGGAGCCCAGCTTGGATTCCGGAAGACGTCCCGGCAGGTCGCTGTCCGCCACCGTGAGGGTCAGGGGGAAACCGTCTTTCGGTTTCAGGCGAAGCTCTTTCCAGAAGAACATCAACTCGATGGTGACCCTCCCGTCCTCCAGCTCCCGGGCGGTGATCATGGGACTGCCCGCCGCCCTTTCCATCCCCCGATACCCTTCCAGGAGACGGTGCCAGAAGAACGGCCCTTTCTCCTGATGGTAGGGAGAGACCCACAGGGTGTAGTCATAGTCGGCCTGGCGCACATGGAACTTCAGGTAGTCAAACAGCAGCATCCGGTCTCGCCGCTTCCGGTTGGAGTCCAGCCAAACCGCGTCGCGGCGCGTCACTTCCTCCACATCCCAAGTGTCGTCCCGCCAGGTCAGCGCCAGGTAGAGATACTGCTCATCCCAGAGCGCCTGGATCGCCACCCGCAGGTCCCCCTCCTTGAACTCACCCTCGCTGGCGATCCCCGGCAGGCCCGGCGCCAGTTCCAGGGCCGGTACGCCCTGCCATTCCTGCAGGAACCCGTCCACCAGGATTTCGCGGTCCCGGCGAGGCACGGTCCATTCCGCCTGGCCCGACAGTTCGGTACCGGCCGGACAAGAGATCAGGAAAACCAGCAGCAGCGAGCGGACGGAGAGCTTCACGATCCTACGCATGATAGGGAGCCCCGGCGTCCGAGTTCAAGCTGTGCGGCCGCCCCTGAGACTCTCAAACCTTCCCAAACCTTTGAACCCGCGCAGGTTTGGTCGGGAGGCGAACCCGGTGAGGTGTAAACGGGATGAACCGGGCGAACTTACCTGATTATCCCGTACCGCCGGACCTTGCGCCGGTCACCGGGACAGCTCGCGGGCCAGTTTCTCGGCGGCATCCAGTCGCATCAGCATGTCTTCACCTTCCAGGTCCTCCACCCGGACCACCTGTCGGCTGGTAAACAGATAGTCCCTGATCGCACGGTCCGCCGCCTGAATGTGGGCGAACAGCATGGCATACGGATTCCGCTCCTGCTCCGCCGCACGCGGCTCCCGGTTGCGCCCCCTGCGGTTCAGACCGGCAAAGACCAGTTGCAGTCGATCCGCCAGCCCGTCGCAGTCATCGGCCAATAGCCTGAGCACCGCCTTCAGGGAACGCTCCGCCTGACGCCGCTCGTCCCCCTGAGCGGCGCCGCGGCGATCGAGCAGTCTCTCGACGATCGCCGCCCGATCCGTGATCTGGGTCAGCCGGCGATCGACGTCGGACGCAAACGCATCGATCTGCCGGTCGACGAAACTCTCCAGAAACTCGTCGCTGGGCGGGAAGCTGCCGTCCAGGCCCGGATACAGGCGGCGGTAGAAGTCCCGGAGGATCGGATTCTGCCTGGCCGCAGCCGCTGCCGTATCCCCGGCATCCGGGGCTGCGCCGGGGGGGTCCTCCTGCCGGGCTACACAGATCAGGGAGGAGAACCCCATCAGCACCGCACCGCCCATCAGCAGCCAACGGCAGGACATGTTTCCATCGTAGATCAATGCGACCGGCAAACGCAGGGGCACTCGCCCCGCTCAGACCGACAGCCAGAGAATCACCAGGGCCAGCCCCAACCGGTACATGACAAACGGCAGCAGTCCCCTCTTCTCCAGGAAGCGAAGAAAATACTTGATACACAGAAAGCCGGTGACAAACGAAACCGCCACTCCGCTCACCAGCACGGAGAGTCCCGCTCCGTCGTCTCCGGACAGGATCAGTTCCAGAACCCCGTCGGCGGCACCCAGAGCGATGATGGGACCGGTCAGCAGGAAAGAGAACTTCGCCGAGTCGCGCCGCGAGAATCCCAGCAGCAGCGCCGCCGTGATGGTGATTCCCGAACGGCTCACTCCCGGCACCAGAGCCAGCGACTGGGCCACTCCTACCAGCAGGCCGTCGCGGAGGCGAATCTGATCCAGACTCCGGTCGCCCTGGCGGCGGCGGTCGGCCCATGCCAGCAACAGCCCGAAGCCCGCCAGCGTAAATACCGTCACGATAGGGACCCGGGCGTAATTTTCGATGAAATCCCTGGCCAGCAGTGCCACCACGATGGCGGGCAGAGTTCCCACTGCCAGCGCATCCACCATCGGGACCGAGCTCCCGGGGCGCAATCCTCCGGCCACCCGAAACCACGCCGAGGCTGCCACCTCCCGCCACTCCCGGCGGAAGTACACCAGTACCGCCAGCAGCGTCCCCGCATGCAGCATCACGTCGAAGACCAGACCCAGCGGCTTCCAGCCCATCAGCCAAGGCAGCAGGATCAGATGGGCGGAGCTGCTGATGGGGAGGAACTCTGTCAATCCCTGCAGGATCCCGAGGACGACGGCTTGCGCGGTTTCACTCATGGGCGGCGCCCCATCTTAACAATGTCCGGGTGTCGGCCGCACAGCTGAGGCTGCCCTGACGGCGCTGGCCGCCGGAAGTTGCGTGCGGCATAATGCCGCTCCATGCGAATGTTTCTGGCGGCGGGTACGTCTCTTGGCCTGATGCTTGGCGTCCCAAGCTGCATCGGTCCCGACGCCACCCGGGGTCTGCAGACCGGACCCGTCCGGCAGCACCCGGAGAATCCCCACTACCTCCTCTTCCGGGGCCGGCCCATCGTCCTGGTCACTTCCGGTGAACACTACGGTGCAGTGATCAACCCCGACTTCGACTTCCGGTCCTATCTCTCCACCCTGGCCGCCGACGGACTCAATTACACCCGGGTTTTCACCGGCGCGTATGTGGAAGCCCCGGGAGCCTTCGGGATCCAGCACAATACTCTGGCGCCGGACGGCGCCCGCTTTCTCGCCCCCTGGGCCCGCAGCCCGGTGGAGGGTTACCGGGGAGGGGGCAACCGTTTCGACCTGGAGCGCTGGGACGACGTCTATTTCAATCGCCTCCAGGACTTCATGGTGGCCGCCTCCGAGCTGGGGATCGTCGTCGAGGTGACCCTGTTCTCGTCCTATTACGGAGACTTCGCCGGCAGCCCGCTGCATCCCGACAATAACGTCAACGGCATCGCACTTCCTGCCGACCAACGTCAGGTGCAAACCCTGGACAACGCCGGGTTGCTGGTCCACCAGGAGAGGCTGGTGCGAAAACTGGTGCAGGAACTGAATGGTTTCGACAACCTCTTTTTCGAGATCCAGAACGAGCCTTGGGCAGACCGCCCGGTGACGGTCCTGCCCATCAACCCATACCTGCCCGACTGGAGAAGCGAATGGAAGAACCGGGTGGATCTGGCCGACGACGCGTCCCTGCGATGGCAACAGCGTATCGCCGAAGTCATCCAGGACGAGGAGTCGCGGCTGCCCTACCGCCACCTCATCGCACAGAATTTCTGCAATTTCCGCTATCCTCTGGCGGCGGTTTCCGAAGCGGTGTCGATTCTGAATTTCCACTATGCCTATCCCGAGGCGGTGGCGTGGAATTACGGTCTCCAGCGGGTCATCGCCTTCGATGAGAGCGGGTTTGCGGGCAGCAGTGACGAGGTTTACCGGACTCAGGCCTGGAGCTTCCTGCTGGCCGGAGGGGGCATCTTCAATCATCTGGATTACTCTTTCCACGTGGGCGCGGAGGACGGCCGGGGCCGAAACCAGGCGCCGGGCGGCGGCAGCCCGGAGCTGCGCCGCCAGTTGGGAGTCCTCAGCCGGTTCCTCCACAGCTTCGACTTCCTGCGGATGGGGCCGGATGCCGAGGTGGTCCTGCACGCCCCCAACGCATTGGCATATTGTCTGTCCGAGCCGGGCCGCCAGTATGCGGTTTATCTCCGCGGCACAGGACCGACCGACCTCCGGCTGAACCTGCCCGAAGGCCACTATCGAGTCCAGTGGATTTCACCGGAGAGCGGCGCGGTCCTGGGCGCCGAGACCCTGGCCCACCCCGGCGGAGAGACGGTTCTGCGATCCCCGACGTTCCAGGTCGACATCGCCCTCGATCTTCGCAGCGACTAAACCCTCTGGCGGCCGACGCCTCCCTGCAACCACCCGAAGCGATGCAACCCACTGGACGCTGGCAACTCGGACTGCTTCTCGCCCTGCTGACGGCAGGGATGTGGGGTGTACTGCCGGTCGCCCTCAAGCTGCTGCTGGAAACCTTGGATCCTTTCACGCTCACCTGGTTCCGCTTTCTGTCCGCCGCGGGCCTCCTGGGAGTTTTTCTGGCGTGGCGCCGGCGGTTGCCGTCAGGCCGCCGACTGGGACGGGCCGGCGCCGTCCTGCTGGGGATCTCGATCCTGGGGCTGGCCGGCAACTATCTTCTCTACGTGGTGGGTCTGCAGCGGGTCACTCCCGCGACCTCGCAGATGGTCATTCAACTGGCACCGGTGTTCCTGCTGCTGGGGGGACTGGTGGTCTTCCGCGAGCCCTTTGCGCCGGTCCAGGGCCTTGGCTTCGGGTTGCTGGTCCTGGGGCTGCTGCTGTTCTTCAACGATCGGTATCACGATCTGGCCGAAGGACACGGGCGATACTATGCGGGAGTCCTGATCACCGTACTGGCCGCTCTGTCCTGGGCCGCCTACGCCCTTGCCCAGAAGCGGCTGTTGCGGCGCATGGCGTCCGAGCAGATCCTGGTGCTGGTGTACGCCGGTTCGGCGGCTGTCCTGACGCCCGGCGCGCACCCCGGACGGCTGGCGGAACTGGGAAATCTGCAGGTCTGGCTGCTGGCTTTTGCCTCCCTCAACACCGTGATAGCTTATGGAGCCTTCGCGGAGGCTCTCGTCCACTGGGAGGCCTCGCGGGTCAGCGCCGTGCTATCAATCACGCCGCTGCTGACCCTGCTCGTCACCTGGCTGGTGGACTGGTGGTGGCCGGGTTGGCTGGCCCCGGATCCGGTCAACACCCTGAGTCTGCTGGGCGCCGGGCTGGTCGTGGCCGGTTCCGCCATCACCGCCCTGGGACGAAGGCGAAGGGTGACACTGCAGCCCGAGTGATGCCCGGGGGCTGAGCAAGGGGAGAACCGAACTTGACCGTAGACGACATCGCAAACTACTGTGGAGTCAAGCATAGCCGAGTCCGTCTGGGCGATCCGGAGATCGGCTTCATCACCATCGACGGGACCGGCGTGGTCACCCGTGAGAACAACTACCGCCGGTTCCTGGCGCACCGGGAGCTGGCGTCACTGCCTTCCCCGAAGCAGGTCCTGGCCCAAGCCACGAGCTTCTCGATTCAGGGCTCCGAAGGCCAGCGGACGCTCACCCGGCAGGAGTTTGAAGCTGAACTCCACCGACTGGACCAGCTTCTGTGCGCCTGACGCTGCCTCAGGGAAACCGTGCCTGCAGCCGGCGGATGGCCAGGTTGGCCGAGGAGGCGACTTCCGCGCTGGGGCTCCCGCTCATCTCCTGGGCCAGCGGCAGCGCCGAACGATCCCCGCGGAGACCGATAACCTCCAGCAGCCGGGCCGCGATCGCGTCCTTCTCCGACTTGACATGGGGATAGAGCAGCGTCGTCTTTTCCGGCGACAGCTCGAGCAGATAGTAGTAGGCCTGATCTCCCCCCACCTGATCGATCAGCTCTACCAGGTGCTCCTCCCGTCCCAGCAGGAACAGGGCGTAGCTCATGGCCAGCTTGACGCTGCTGGAGGTTTCCCGCAGGTATCGTTCCGCCAGCAGCCGCGTGTAGCTGGGATCTCCGATCCGCCCCAGGCCCTCGGCCGCATAGCGGCGGTAGTGGTCGCGACTGTCCGAAAGCGCATCCTCGAAGATGTCTTTTGAACTGGGATCACCGATGTAGGACAGCGCTTCCAGGACCTTGCGCTGCAGATCATCCGTGCCGGAAACGGGAACCAGCCCGAAGATCTTGCGCCGTTCCTCGACCCCGAGGCGATACAGGTCGTCCAGGATCTTGACTGCGCTTTTCACCCGCAGGCGTCCGGCGGTCAGGATCGCTTCGTCGTGAGTCCGCTTGTCGGGATCGCGGATGAAGGGGACCACCGCCTCCCCTCCTTCCGGGTCGCCGATCTTGTAAATCGCCCGGATCAGCTCCACCTTGACGCCGTTCGACGTTTCACGATTCAGGGCGTCCTCGATGGCACGCAGGGCGCTGCCGGCGCGCAGGATCCCCAGTGCCCGTGCGGCGTGTTCCCTCAGCCCGGTGTCGGAAACAAACAGCAGATCGATCAGGGCGTTGATCGCCTCCTGGCTGACCGGGACATAGGGTTCCACCGTCCGCGAGTCGTAGTCGGAACTCAGGGGGTTCAGGAAGGTGACGACCTTCTTGAGGCCGGAGACAAAACCGCCCTGTTCCACCACGTAGATGTCGATGATCCCGTCTACCGACTCGCGCCGGATCCGCGTTTCGCTGTCCCGAGTCCGCTGGATGAAGGTGCCAAGGGCGCGGGTATCCCCGATCTGGTGCAGCGCCCGTACCACTGCGTATCGGACCTCGTTGTCAGGGTCTTCGGATGCCTCGATCAGGGCCGGGACCGCCGTCCGTACCCGGTTCACGCCCAACAGACGGGCCGCTTCCAGCCGGCGCGGGGCGTCGGGATGTTTCAGGTCGTGGATCAGGCCGTCCACGCTCCGCGTCTCGGTCTTCTGGGCAGCGACCGGCACCGCCATCATCCATGCCGTCAAAAGGAGAATGGGACTTCGCATCGTCCGGATCCTTTCCCTGCCGGGGGCCGGTTCGGCACGCTCGAAAAAGGCCGCGCCAAGGTCCCTGGCGTGCAATTTCGTCTCTTGGACCCCCAGACTACCAGAAGGGGATGAGAAAAGAGGCACGCTTCGGAACCGGGACTCCCCTCAAAACCTTGACCCGTCCGGGATGAGCGCCCATCGAAACAGAGCCCTCTCCGGCGAAAGCCGGCTGCGGTGTGATGGGGCGATGGGGACTGTCCCCATGAGTGAACTCCCGGGCTGCAGCCCTTGAATCTTTGGACCTGTTGCACCCTCGAACCCTCTCTCGACAGCGGCCGCGACAGATGGTCATCCTTCCAAGGGGCGCGGCCGGGGTAAACTGAGCCCTGACTTCGGGGAGGAGAGCCGTCTGTGAAACCATCCAGAGCCCTGTTCGCCACCATCCTGTCGATCATCGCCGCCGGCGCCCGGGCGGAACAGCTGCCGCTGGCGGAGCCCATGGAGCTGCCCGGCGTCAGCTATGACGCGTCGATCCCCCGGCCCGAACAGGTGACCGGTCATGTGATCGGCCGGCGGCATACCCGGCCGGATCAGATCGTGTCCTACTTCGAGGCGGTCGCTGCCGCCAGTCCCCGGGTCAAGGTCTCCCGCCACGGGGAGACCTACGAAGGGCGTCCCCTGGTCCATGCCGTTGTCACCTCTCCCGAAAATCACGCCCGCCTGGAAGCGATCCGGGTAGCGAACCTTCGCCTCTCCCGGGGTGACGGACAGGTAAGTGACCGAGAGCTCGATTCCTGGCCGGTGGTCGTCTGGCTCGGTTACAGCGTCCACGGAAACGAGGCGGCGCCCGCCGAGGCTGCACTCCTGCTGCTTTACCATTTGGCCGCCGGCAGCGGCGGCGGGGTTGAGCAGATCCTTCAAAACACCGTCATCCTGCTGCTACCGATGCTGAATCCCGATGGACGGAGTCGGTTCGTGGAGTGGGTCAACAGTTCCCGCAGCCGGGTGGCGGTCAGCGACCCCCAGCATCGCGAACACAACGAACCCTGGCCCGGGGGCCGGGGTAACCATTACTGGTTCGATCTCAACCGCGATTGGCTGCCCGCCCGCCTGCGCGAAACGCAGGCACGGCTCGATCTCTATCACCGCTGGCGCCCCCAACTGGTCACCGACCACCATGAGATGGGCAGCGAATCCACCTTCTTCTTCCAGCCCGGGGTACCGACCCGCAACAATCCCAATACCCCGGCGGAAACCCTCCGCCTGACCGCCGAGATCGCCCGCTACCACGCGCGCCGACTCGACGCTCTGGGCTCCCTGTACTACTCCGAGGAAAGTTTCGACGATTTCTTCTACGGCAAGGGATCGACCTACCCTGATATCCACGGAGCGGTGGGGATCCTGTTCGAGCAGGCCTCGTCGCGCGCCCTGGCCCGGGAGACCGGCGGCGGCATCCTGACCTACGCAGCCACCATCCGCAACCACGTGGCGGCGTCCCTGTCAACGCTGGACGCCGCCGTCGATCTGCGTCCCAGACTGCTCCGAAACCAGCAGACCTTCTACCGGGAAGCCCTGGAGGAAGCTGGGCGGGCGGACCTGCAGGGCTGGCTGATTCCAGTGGCGGGCAACGCCGGGCGGGGCGCCGACTTCCTGGAGGCCCTGCTGCGGCACCAGGTCGAGGTCCGCGAGCTTTCCCGGCCGTTCCGCCACGGGGACCGCCATTTCGAGCCGGGCACGGCCTGCTTCGTTCCGGCCCGCCAGCCGCAGTGGCGCCTGCTGCGAACCATGCTGGAGCGGGTTACAGACTTCGGCGACCAGGTGTTTTACGACATCTCCACCTGGAGTTTGCCGCCCGCCTTCGCCGTGGAGCCGGTACCCGTTCCCCGGGGAACCCCGGACCTTTCCGGGCCTCCTGTCGATTCGATCCCGGTTCCGAGGGGCGGAGTCGTGGGCGCCGAACCTGCCTATGCGTACCTGCTCGATTGGCGTCAGGCCAAGGCCCCCGACGCTCTGTATGCCCTGCAGTCCGCCGGCCTTCGGGCCCGGGTGCTGACGCGGCCGATTGAGATCGATGGGGGAGGACGAGAGGTCCGTCTGCCGCGGGGAACGATTGCCATCCCGTCCGGGCCCGAAGTGCGACCTCGGCTGGAGGAAGCGGCCCGGCGCCTGGGCGTCGAGTTCCGGGCCATCTCTTCCGGCCTGACACCGGAAGGACCCGACCTGGGCAGCCCGTCCGCTCCCTGGCTGGAACGCCCACGTCCGGCGATCATCGCCGGCGAGGGAGTGCGTTCCACCCAGGCTGGCGAAGCCTGGTTCGAGCTGGCCGAGGTCCGCGGAATGAAAGTGTCCCTGATCCAGCCGGAACGCCTCGACTCCCTCGACCTGTCCCGCTACAACGTCCTGATCCTTCCCGGCGGCAACCATCAGCGGATCCTGGAAGCGGGCGTAACCGCCCTCAAGAACTGGATCCGCGCCGGGGGACGCCTGATCGTCCTGACCGAAGGCGTGCGCTGGGCGATTGAGAAAGGGATTGTGGAAGAACGCTTGCGGGAACGTGCCCGAACGAAAATCGAAGTTCCCTTCGAGGAGGTCTCCCGGGCTCGCCAGGCTGCCACGATTCCCGGCTCCATCTTTGGGATCCGCCTCGATGCCACCCATCCCCTGGCCTACGGACTGCCGGAGGAGCTTGCCGTCTTCCGGGACCACGACCTGCTGGTGGAGCCGTCCGAGACCCCGGGTTCAACCGTGGCCCGCTATCTGAGCTCTCCTCTCGTGAGCGGTTACGCCCCCCAGGATTTCCTGCCCCAACTGGCCGGCAGCGCGGCCCTGATCGCTCGCCGGCAGGGTCGTGGGGCGGTAATCCTGTTCGCGGACAATCCCAACTTCCGGGCCTTCTGGCCCGCCACCGCCCGGATCTTCCTCAACGCGGTCTTCTTCGGCGTGTGGAGCCGGGAGTAGGGAGGAGGGAGTCAGGAGGGGAGTCAGGAGTCGGGAAACAGGAGTCGGGAGTTGGGAGTCGTTCCTCGCCGAGTCGAGGTGAAAGTTCAGGTTTGCCCTCCCATCCGCCGGGTCACTCGGACGAGTCGCAGAGCTCAGCACGATCGGACAGCCTTGAGCGACCTCCCGACTCCTGACTCCCGACTCCTGACTCCCGACTCCTGTGTCCTGACTCCTGACTACCGACTCCTGACTCCCGACTCCTAACTACCGACTCCCGACTCCTGACTCCTGTTTCCTGACTCCCCTCCCGACTCCCTCCTCCCTACTCCTGACTGCCGGGCTCAACCGCGGGCTCGCATCGCATTTCAGTCTTCACCGACGCCGCCAGGAAGCACCGCCGGTGGGCCTCCTCGTGCATCGCTTCGTTCTCGGCTGTGTCCGGCCGGCGGGCGCCCCCGAAACACACCCATGGACGCAGCGTCACCCGCGACATCCACAGCTGACCCTGGTGGTCACGGGCCAGGACCCCCTCCGCTTCATCGCGGTAGCTTTCCACGACGAAGCCGCGGCCGGCCGCAATGGAGAGAAACCACAGCATGTGGCAGGCGGCCAGGGAAGCCACGAACGCCTCCTCCGGGTCCACCGCCGCCTCCACCGAAAGCGGCAGCGGAACTACGTGCGGCGACGCCGACGCCGCGACCTCGATCCCCCCGTCGAAGCTCCAGGTATGTCCCCGGCTGTAGCGGTTGTCGGTAAATCGGGCGCCGTTGCGCCGCCAGCGGATGGTTGCGGTGTGTCTGCTCATGGCTGAAGGGGAGGGTTCAAGAGTTTACTCCAGAGGCCCCATTCTAAGGGTTTGCCTGTTCCGGGATCAGCGCGGCGGGGATCGTGCCTTCCATGGCGAAAGTGGTGTGGGGTTGTGACATGCTCAAGCCATCCCCTAATGATGCAGCAGCCGCGGAGGTCCCGGCGATCCACCATGCTGGAACGCGCCGGAGGCGTGACCCAGCCTGAGCCCAGGACTTCAGGCCTGGGTTGACGGGCCGCTGGAGACCGGATTGGAGCCCCGGAGGGGCGGCCGAGCCGATCGGCGCCACGGCTCGGTCGTCCCTCCGGGACCCTCGGATGGGGACTGTCCCCAAGAGTGAATTCCTGCGTTCTTCCGGCCGCCCAGCCGGGACTTTCAGGGCCTTGGGACCACCGCGGCTCCCTCCGGGCGCCGGGCGACGCTCATGGGACCACGCGGGAAACCCGGAAAGACCAAAGTTTCAACGGTCCGTGGTGAGGGTGGTCGGCGCTGAGCAGTCCCCTACGGCACGATGGCAATGATCCGTAAAGGTCCGCCGCTGCCGCCGCGGATCTTCATCGGCAGGGCGATCACCATGGCTCCCGTGGCGGGAAGCCGTTCCAGGGCGGCCACGTTCTCGAACACCGGGACCCCCGCCTCGAACAGAATCCGGTGGGCCTCGAACAGCCTGGACTGACCGCAGTCGATGCTGGCGGTGTCGATCCCGACCGCCCGCACCGAGCGTTCCGCCACCAGCCAGCGGGCAGCCTCGGGCGCCAGGCCGGGGAAATGCAGCTCCGCGACTGCCTCCGGACCGCGCCGGTCGGTGCCCAGATAGCGCCGGCGGTCCGGCCACCAGCGGCTGTAGCCCGTCCGCAGCAGGAGCATGGCACCTTCCGGAAGCCGGCCATGGCGCCGCTCCCAGGCTTCGAAATCAGCCACCTGGATCAGATAGTCCCGATCCCGGTCAGCCTGTTCCACAACCTCCACCACCGCCGCCGGACCCAACAGCCGGTCCAGCGGCACTTCATCCGCCGCTGCGCCGCCCTCCGCGAAGTGGATGGGAGCGTCGAGGTGGGTACCCCCGTGTTCGGCCGTGCAGAACGAGTAGGCGGTGTACCAGTAGCCGGCCTCGGTCCGGCCCTCGAAATCCGTGGTCTTGCGGAAGCCTTCGGCAGTGGGCCAGTAGATCGTATCCGCATCGAAGGCATGGGTGAGGTCGATCCGTTCCCCCGCAGGAAAGCCGTCCGTCACCCGCTGCCGGCAGCCTGAACCGGCAGCCAGAGCCCAGACACCCAGCACGAACATCACCCGACGAAACATCGGCAACCTCTCAGAAACTTCTTGAAATCACTGAATCTGCGCCCCCCTTCAGACCTCGGGCTGGTAGCCCGCCTTCTTCAGCAGTGCCCGCAGATTGCCGGCCAGCACCTGCCGCTTCTCTTCCAGGCTCAGGAAGGAATGCTGGATGCGGGCCAGCACCGTCGACGGATCGTTGATGGAGAAGTCGGACCCGAACAGGACCCGGTCCGGACCGATTTTCTGTACCGCGTACTCCAGCATTCCCATCCGGTCGTGGCCGTAGCCCGAGGTGTCGAGACACGTGTTGGGGTGTTCGGCTACCCGGTCGATCCGCTTGAAGATGTGGTCGTATTCACGATCGTCGCCGAAATGCGGGAAAACGATGGTGGCCCGGGGGAACTTGTCGATGATGTACTCCATCTCCTCCAGTTCCGTGTGCACGTCCAGGATCATGTTGAGCTTCACCACCTGCTCCACCAGCAGCTCGAACTCCTTGACCGTGTACTCATAGGGAACCGTGTAATTGCAGAGTTCGCCGACCCAAACGAACCCGAACTGTCGCCGGCAGTCCTCGATCTCCCGCAGGGCCTCATCGATGTACAGCGGGTTGACCACACACGCTCCCAGGAACCGGCCGCGATACTTCTCCACGTACCGGGCCACCTCCCGGTTGCCGGCCCTGAACTCCGCCGGCGTACCGCCGGTCTGGGAGCGCACCGAATTGATAATCCCGCGGTGGACGCCGGTGCGGTCCAGGTAACCGACGAATTCCTCAAAAGTCCGTGTCACCGGATGCCACTGCCAGACCTCTCCCTTCTCCGACGGACAGTGGAGGTGGGCGTCGAAAACCTCCACCACCGGGTCTTCTCCCGCACCGTGGGACGGACCTGCCTCCGCCTCCAGCTCGACGGGCAGCCGGCCGGCCGCCTCCGGCACGGGGAGTGCGGCCGATCGAAAGGGGGCGCGGGCGCCCGCGGCGCCGGCGGAAAACCCCAGAAAACAGAAGCTTCGCCGGGAGACTCGAGCAGGTCGGGGGTGGGGGTGTCGATGGCTCAACTGCGGCCTCCTTGTTCCGGCAATCTCAGCCAGACGGCCGGGAATGTCAAGCCGCCGGAGATCCCGCCTGGACCTCCCGCAGGCGCGATTCCACCTGCCCCGGTGCCCCCGCCTTCAGGTCGCAGGCGGCTCGGGGACATCGGTCACCGGCGGTGCCAGATCCACCTCGTCCGGGGGACCCAGCACCTGGCGGAAAATCGGGCGCAGCGCGTCCGCCCAGATGCGGTAGGCCGCCAGTTCCAGATGCAGTCCGTCGGGGTTGACGATCCCCGGACGTGGTCCGCCTGACTCGTCCGCCAGTTGCGGGGTCAGGTCCAGGAAGCGGATCCCCTTCCCTGCCGCATACCGCGCCAGATTCGCATTGATGCGGGCGATGGCCGGATTGAGTCCCGGGTCGTCGCGGCGGGGAAAGATCCCCACCAGGATGATCTCGGCTCCGGGGACCTTCCCCCGGCAGGTTTCGACGATGGCTATAACCCCCCGCGTAATGTCTTCGATCTTCCATGGCTCCACCGGCGAGCCCTCGAAGTTGTTGGTGCCCGCCTGGATGACGATGATCCGGGGACTCAGACCGTCCAGCTCGCCGTGGTGGAGCCGCCAGAGGATGTGCTCGGTGCGATCGCCGCTCCAGCCGAAATTGGCGGCGTGCCAGCCGTGGAAGCTCTCCCGCCAGTGGGCCAGCAGATGCGGGTGGTCCGTGCCCGCCCAACGGCGGGTGAGGGAGTCCCCCACGAAGTAGACGTCGATCCGTCCGGATCGCGCTTTCTCCATCAAGTGCAGGTGGCCCAGGCGGGACTTGGGATCGGTTCGCTCCAGTGGTTGATCGGCAGGTGCAGATGTCATGGCGATGAGAAGGGTTCAAAGGTTCAAAGGTTCGCGGAGCGGAGGCGGATCGCTGCGTTTCTACTGAATCAACGCCCAGTAATCGGCCGCCAGCCGGCTCCGGTCGACCTTTCCGCGGTAGACCGCCACCCGGTAACGGAAGTGGAAGCTGGCATGCGGAGCCAGGCGGTCGTTGAGAGGCTCCGTGCCTGGCGCAAAATCCTTGCGCCCGAAGGGATTGACCGCAAACAGCCCGTAGTCCCGGGCGTGCCAGTACGAGGGGTAGTTGTGGGTCGTGGGATGGTCGAAAATCGCCACTGTCACTTCTTCCCCTTCCACCACACCCTGCAGCGCCACCCAGGGGGACCGCTTGCCCCAGATCCGCTCGGCGGTCTCTTCCCCGAAAGCGTCCAGATAGCGCCCGGTACCGCCCTTCTCACGCAGCGCATCGGCCAGGCGCAGCGCAAACATGCCTTCCTTGGTGTCGTGAAAGACCAGGGGGCGATCCAGGGCGCTGAGGGTAATGTCATGGTCCATCCAGCGAACGTCGGGCGCTCCCCCAAAGCTCACCCGCCGGATTTCGCGGGCCACCGCTTCACCGGCGGCGGTCCGCCATTCCGCCAGGGTTTCCAGCAGGCCGGTCTCGCCGCTGCGCTGGTCCAGTACCGCCAGGTGGACCACCCGTTCCTGGTGGCCCGAGCTCCAGAAATCCAGCCCATTGACGTCGCCGTAGCCAAAGTACAGCGATTCGTGGTGGGGATGGTCCGAGGTCTCACCCGAGTTTCGGATGTAGGGCAGCTCCCGGTTGACAGCATGTCCACCCGGAGAGAGGACCGGGTAGTATACCGGCTTCCGCTTGAACTCGGGTCCGTAGCGATAGGCGGTAAACAGGGATCCGCCGATCCAGACCTCCACCCGGTCGGGCCCGGAACGCAACTCCACGGGTGAAGGCGCCGGCGATACGGCGGCGACGCAGGTGGAGACGAGGAGCAGCACCAGGCTTGCCGGAAAGAACCCGCAGGAAAGGTCGTGCATGTTCATGGCGCCTATCTTAGTCCGGTTTTTCTCCCCAAGGACTACTGCCGGAGACATCCCCAGGTGGTCCGCGGCGCCCCGAGGCGCCGCGCGAGCCAGGTGATCCCAAAGGTTCCGGGTGGGCCGCGGAAGCCGAGTGCCCCCAGGGAGTCGAGTGAAGGTTCGGGGACAATCCGGTTATGCTAGGAGGCAGGAGGTACCCCCAAGCCGGTTATGCTGGGAGGCAGGAGGTACCCCGAAGATGGAAGCTCCCGTGGAACCCATCAACACCCCTAAACCCCTGAACCTCCTTGAATCTTTGAACCTTTGAATCTTTGAACCTTTGAACCTTTGAACCCCTAAACCTTCCCCATCATGAATATCGCAGTCCTCTCCGATACCCACGACCATATCTGGAAGATTGACGAGGCTTTGCGCCGGATGTCCGGCGCCGACGCCATCCTGCACTGCGGCGACCTGTGCAGCCCCTTCGTCATCCGTCATCTCGCCGCGGGCAGCGGCGGACGCCCTGTCCACATCGTCTGGGGCAACAACGACGGCGATCCGCGGCTGATTTCGCAGGTGGCCTCGGGCTTCCCCAACATCACGTTGCACGGCCAGTTTGCGGAGCTGACCCTCGCCGGGGTCCGGATCGCCGTCAACCACTACCCGGAAATCGCCCGTCCCCTGGCTGCCAGCGCCCACTACGACCTGGTCTGTTACGGACACGACCACACCGCTCACCTGAGCCGGGTGGGTCCGTGCGTTCTGCTGAATCCGGGAGAGATCCTGGGGATGAAAGGGCGCCGAACCTTCGCCTGGTTCGACACCGCCACCCGGGAGGTCCGGTTCGAGGAACTGGACTGACGGTTTCTACAGATGCCGCTCCAGGGCCGCGCACACCTCCGGGACCGCGGCCGCCGCCGGCACTTCCCGCAGCGAACGGTCCCGCCGGGAGAAGAGTTCCACCACACCGTCCTGCAGCTTCTTTCCGACGGTCAGGCGTATCGGGATCCCGATCAGCTCGGCGTCCTTGAACTTCACGCCGGGACGTTCGTCGCGGTCGTCCAGCAGACAGTCGATGCCCCGTTCCGTCAGCTCGCCGTGCCAGGACTCCGCCGCCGAGCGCTGGGCGGGGTCGTCCGGACGCAGCACGGTAATGACCGCCTGGAAGGGAGCGATCGCCTTGGGCAGCACGATCCCCAGCTCATCGTGATACAGCTCGATGGCGGAGGACAGGATCCGCTCCAGACCGATGCCGTAGCTGCCCATCACCACCGGTGTCGACTGTCCGTCCCGGTTCAGTACGTTGGCCCCCATTGACGTGCTGTACTTGAGCCCCAGCTTGAAGATGTGACCCACCTCGATGGCCTTGTCGACACCCAGCGCGGCACCGCAGGACGGGCAGGGCTCACCGGCCTCCACGCTGCGCAGGTCGGCCCAAAGGTCGGGGGTGAAATCCTCTTCCGGAGTCACATTCAGGAGGTGGTAGTCGTCGCGGTTGGCACCGCAGATCAGGTTGCGGCGTCCCTTGAGGGACAGGTCCGCCAGAATTCGCAGTCCTTTGACGCCGACGGGGCCGAGACTGCCGGGATCGGCGCCGAAGGCCTCGCGGATTTCCTCGGGTGTGGCCGGACGGAAGACGTCGGTCCCCACCGCCGAGGACAGCTTGGCCTCGTTAAGCTGCTGATCGCCCCGTACCAGGATCAGGCACGGCCGGCCCTCCACGATGTAGACCAGGGACTTGATCTGCCGCTGGCGCGGCACCGAGAGGAACTCGCTGACCTGTTCGATGGTTTTCCGACCCGGGGTGTGGACCGGCTCCGGAGCGGCGTCCAGCGCGGGGTCGTCAAACGGGAGCAGGGCTGAAGTCGCCCGCTCGAGGTTGGCGGCGTACCCGCAGCCGGAGCAATGGACCACCCAGTCCTCCCCCGCTTCCCCGAAGACCATGAACTCCTCGGACTCGGAGCCGCCCATGGCGCCGGAATGCGCCCGCACGGTGAGGTACTGGAGTCCGCAGCGGTCGAAAATGCGGCGGTAGGCCTGCTCATGCAGGTGGTAACTCACATCCAGGCCCGCCTCGTCGAGGTCGAAGGAGTAGGAATCCTTCATCATGAACTGGCGGACCCGTAGCAATCCGGCCTTCGGCCTCGGCTCGTCCCGGAACTTCACCTGGATCTGGTACCAGATCTGGGGAAGATCCCGGTAGGATCGGATCTCGTTGCGGGCGATCGAAGTGAACACCTCCTCGTGAGTCATGCCCAGACACAGGTCCCGGCCGAAACGGTCCTTCAACCGGAACATGTTGTCGCCCATGGCCTCCCACCGGCCGGACTGTTTCCAGATGTCGTCGGGATTGAGAGCCGGCAGGTAGAACTCCTGGGCGCCGATGCGGTCCATCTCCTCCCGGATGATCCGCTCAATTTTGAGCAGCGAGCGACGGGCGAGCGGCAGATAGGAATAGATGCCCGCGCCCAACTGCCGGATGTAGCCGGCGCGCAGCAGCAGCCTGTGCGAAGGCACTTCCGCGTCGGCGGGCACATCGCGCAGGGTCGGGATGAACAGTTTGGACCAACGCATAGGCGGGCATTACTACTAGGATCGCCGCCGGCACGTCAAGTCGGGAGGCGGGAGGGGGGAGTCAGGAGTCGGGAGGCAGGAGTCGGGAGTCAGGAGTCGGGAGTCAGGAGTCGGGAGTCAGGAGTCAGGAGGCAGGAGTCGGGAGTCAGGAGCCTGCCACACGGCGTTTTCTCGGAGTGGCATGAAGAAACAGCAGTCAGCAGGCTGCCACGCGTGGCGGGCATCCCGGAGGGATGCCAGAGA
>FWPU01000817.1_pt1 | contig 98922 bp, 80 predicted proteins | sample 2228361 | NCBI WGS metagenome assembly FWPU01 (sample SAMEA103939777, study PRJEB20133) | metagenome | reverse complement strand
TCTCGGGGCCGTGCAGACCCCAATAGACGTTGATCTCACTGCGCACGCCGAACTCCTCCAGGTACACACCCGGTTCGATGGTGCAGGCCAAGCCGGGAAGGAAGAGGCGGGTATCATGGGTCTCCAGGTTGTCGAAATTGACTCCGTTGCCGTGCACGGACGTGCCCAGATTGTGACCGGTCCGGTGGATGAAGAAGTCGCCGAACCCTGCCTGCTGGATCACAGCCCGTACGGTGTCGTCCACCTCGAACCCGGCCACCGGCCGGCCCTCGCTGAAACGCGTCCGCAACAGCCGGAATCCCTCGTCCCGGGCGCGGCGGACCACGTCGAACACCTCGCAAATTCGGGACGGAACGCGGTCCCCGCAGTAGCCGACCCAGGTGATGTCGGCAAACACCGGGTCATCCGCTTCGGCGGCGGCTTCCGCCGCATTTCCCGCGCTTCCCGCGCTTGCCTGCGGCCCTGCCGGGCGGGCCCACAAGTCAATGAGCAGAAAGTCCCCCGGACGCACCTCGGAATGACGGTCCCGTTCCGGGGCATAGTGAGGGTTTGCGCTGTTGGCGTTGACTCCCACGATGGGCGGGAAATCGGTCTCCAGACCTTCCTGCCGGAAACGCTCCAGCATGAACTGCTGAACCGCCCACTCACTGGTCCGACCTTCAGCCTGAATCCGGGCGGATGTGAATTCGAAGGTCTCTGCGGCGATTTGGGTCAGCAGGGCGGCGGCACGCCGGTGACCAGCCGCCTGTGACTCGCTCCAAACGCTTTCGATCCGCTGTACCAGGTCCGCCGAAGAGACGATCTCCGGCCCGCAGGAACGCACCAGCTCCAGGGTGCCGCCGTCCACACGGGCGACGTACGGGATGGCCCCCAGCGGCGAGTACTGCATCGCCACCCGGGAGAACGGTGCAAGCATCCGGCGCAGATGGGACTCCAGGGAGCGCCAGTGCAGATACACCCGCGTTTCGCCCGGCAGGTGCGCCAGGCGCCCTGACTCGATGCGGTGAACCAGCTTGACCGGGTTACCCTCGGCCGGGACCAGACAGAACCACCGGCGGGTGGCGTGGGCATGAGGGTCCAACCCGAGAATCCGGCAAGCGATGCTGTCGGAGCCGCGAAAATCGAAAAACAGCCAGGCCGGGATCCCGGCCTCCTGCAGTAACGCCTGAATACGGGCGATTCTGGACTCCGGGTTCATACGAGTTGGTAGCGGCTGACGATGGTCTGCCTGACCCGTTCCGCTATCTCCTCCAGTTCCATGGACGCATACTCGTCATACTCGATGGGGGGATGGACGATCATGGCCATCCGGCCGGGATAGATCACCATGGATCCTCGGCGGAGCCGCCGGTGAGCGCCGATCAGCGTCACCGGCACAATCGGCGCCCGAGCCTGCTTGGGCAGCAGAAACGCCCCCCGTTTGAAAGGCGCCGGCACGCCGTCCCAGGTTCGCATCCCTTCAGGGTAAATCACAAACGACATTCCTGACGCGATGCGCTCCCCGGCTGCCTGGTAAACCCTCAGGGTCTGCCGCGGATTCTTGAGGTTCGCCGGCAGGCTGCCGGAGCGGCGCAGATGCCAGCCGAGGAACGGAATCCTGAACAACGAGGCCTTGGCGACGAACCTCAACTGGAATGGAATGTACCGCAGAAACGCCCAGTGATCGAACATGCTCAGGTGATTGGCCATGAAGACGTAGCCCCGGCCGGGCGACAGCCGGTCGAGACCTTCCACGTCCACCCGCACCCGGGACACCCAAAGGATGAAGGACGCCCAAACTCGAGCACACCAGTGCTGCAAGCGGCCCGTGGAGTCGATCAGGGAAAAGACCACACTCAGGGTGGATAGCAGGCCGGTGACGAGCAGGATCACCGGGACCCTCCAGCAGGCGTTGATTCTGGCCATCCAGTCCTGGGCGGTCATGAGCCGGTCATTTTGTCATGCCCGCATTCGAGGTGTCGATTTGGGGGGTGTGGTCCGGCTGCAGGCAGCCGGGGGGAGGCGGCACCGTGGCTTCAGTAGAAGGGATGGGTTCCGGCCACCCGCCGTCCGGCGGTGACCCGGCAGTCCCCGCAGGTTCGCAGCCTGAACTCCGGCCGACTCTCGTCAGCCGCCGCCTCTGGGGGAACCCAGCCCGCCAGATAGAAATGGGTCAATGCCTCCGCCACCAGCCCCATCCGTTCCAGAATCGCTCCGGCATCCCAGACCAGGCCGCCTGACTCACGCAACAGCTCTCCCCGGGCCATCCGGTCACCGCCCAGCCCGAAGGCATCGCCCAGCCGGTTCCTCCAGCCGATGCCGAAGAAGCGGGCCCCCGCCAGGCCGAGATGGTCCAGCGTGCCCCGCCCAAGGTTGCCGAAAGCCGCCGAAAACACCAGTACCGCCTTGAAGGGATGACGCGCCTGCTTGAGCCGCAATAAGGCTTCGTCCACCGCCGATCCGGTCAGAGCTGCAGTCCCAAAACCCTGAGCCATCCGTTTCCAGAATCCGGGTCTCGCCCCCACAGTCAGGTTGCTCAGGGCTTCCACCAGCGCCAGGCGGTCTGCCGTCAGCTCCGCCAGGAACTCCACGTTGCGGTTGTAAACCCCCAGCAGGATCTCGTCTTCCGGATCCAGCAGGTGGATCAGCTCGAAGATGGCCTGCTTGGCGGAACGGACGGCCGCCTCGTCCATGCTCGAGCCGAGATCCACCAGGATGGCCAGGCTGACCGGAGCCCGCCGCTGTTCCTGCCAGAGGAGTACCGGGGTGACGCGGGAGCCCACCCGCAGCTCGACGTCCTCCCTCCGCAGGCCGGAAACCACGTTTCCGGCGGCATCGAAGACGCGGACCTCGTACAGGCTCGAATAGGAATCCACCCGGAACCGGACGTCGTCCGCGCCGGCTCCGGGGGTGGGATTCTGGCCGGCGGCCCAGCCGCCGAACGGCAGACAGCAGACCAGCAACAGACGCAGCGTGCACCCTTGCACCCGCATAACCATTGGACGGAAACCGCGGGTGCCGTGTTCGAGCGTCCGGAACCGGAGGCTCAACTGGCCACGGCTTCAGCGTTCGAAGCGGTCAGTCCGGCCGCCTGCCGCAGAGCTTCCACCCGGTCGGTACGTTCCCAGGTGAACTCCGGGAGATTGCGTCCGAAATGACCATAGGCCGCGGTCTTCCTGAAGATGGGCCGCCGCAGGTCCAAAGCCTCGATGATCCCCCTGGGAGTCAGGGGAAAGATTTCCCGCACCAGCCGTGCAATCTCCTCGTCCGGCAGCTTGCCGGTACCGAAGCTGTTGACCATGATCGACACCGGCTCCGCCACACCGATGGCATAGGCAAGCTGGATCTGCAACCGATCGGCCAGGCCGGCTGCGACACAGTTTTTCGCCACATAACGGGCCATGTAGGAGGCTGAACGGTCGACCTTCGACGGGTCCTTGCCGGAAAACGCGCCGCCGCCGTGGCTGCCGACGCCCCCGTAGGTATCCACAATGATCTTGCGCCCGGTGACACCGCAGTCTCCCTGGGGGCCGCCGACCACGAACCGTCCGGTGGGGTTGATGTAAATCTTCGTCCGTTCGTCGCGCAGCTCGGCGGGAATGACTTTGTCGATGATTTTCTCCCGCACGCCGGCGTGGATTTCGGCGTTGGACACCTTACCATCGTGCTGAGTGGAAACCACCACCGCGTCGACGCGCAGGGGACGGTAACCTTCGTATTCGATCGTCACTTGGGATTTCCCGTCCGGCCGCAGCCAGCTCACCTCTCCCGACTTTCTCGCTTCCGCCAGGCGGCGGGTGAGCCCGTGGGCCAACTGGATGGGCAACGGCATCAGCTCCGGAGTTTCCGTGCAGGCGAAGCCGAACATTAAACCCTGATCGCCTGCACCCCCGGTATCGACGCCCATGGCAATGTCAGGGGACTGCTTGTCGATGGAAATCACGACGCCGCAGGTGTCGCAATCAAAACCGTACTTGGCCCGCGTATAGCCGACATCCCGGATGACCCCGCGGACGATCTGGGGGATATCGACGAAACACCGGGTGGTGATTTCCCCGGCGACCACCACCAGCCCCGTGGTGACAAGGCTTTCGCAGGCCACCCGACCCATGGGGTCCTGGGCCATGATCGCGTCCAGGACACCGTCGGAGATCTGATCCGCGATCTTGTCCGGGTGACCTTCCGTCACCGATTCTGAAGTAAACAGATACCGTCCGCTCACTGTCTTCTCCTCCTCAACACATCTGGTTGCTTCCGTTCCGAAAGGGGAGCCGGAAAACGGGTCTTCCGGGGCCTGTGCGCCGGTAAGTTGACCATTCTAACACCGTCGGCCCGCTTCCGCGTTCGATCTCACATGCTTCAGGCAGGAGAGGCCCGCCGTTCCGAAACCCAGCGTTGCCAGTTCTCGAGCTGCTGCAGGACGGCCCTGCGGCCGGTGGAACCGCGATGGGTCCGGCGCTCCAACGCGGCCTCCGGTTGCAGTACCTGGCGCAAGTCTTCGCCTGCTTCCGGAACCAGCCGGCGGACATCCTCGTCGGGGGCCTCGTGCAGTTCGATGCCTGCATCGACGCAATGGCGTACCAGCTCGCCCACCTTCCGATGGGCAACCCGGAAAGGGACTCCGCGGCCCACCAGATACTCCGCCAGTTCGGTCGCCATCAGGAACCCGCGATCCAGGGCGGCACGTGAGCGGTCGCTGCGGATCTGCACTCCGTCGAACAGAACCCTCGCGACTTCCAGCGAATCCGCCACGATGTCGCATACGGCAAACAGGTGTTCCTTGTCCTGCTGCAGGTCCCGGTGGTACGAGGTGGGCAATCCTTTGAGCAGTGCCGCCACCGCCGTACAGTGTCCCAGAACCGACGCCGTCTTGCCCCGCATCAGCTCCAGCAAATCCGGATTCTTCTTCTGCGGCATCATGCTGGAGCCGGTGCACAGGGCGTCCGGAAGCTCAATCCAGCCCACCGGCGTGCTGGCCAGGTAGATGAAGTCCTCCGCCAACCGGCTCAGATGGAGCATGATGGTCGAACCGATCTGACAAAGTTCCAGCACGGTGTCGCGGTCGCCCACCACGTCATAGCTGTTGGTGAAAGTCGACTCGAAACCCAGCTCCCGCGCTGTGGATTCAGGGTCGAGGGGGAGGGAGCTCCCGCTCAACGCCCCTGCTCCCAGCGGCGACACCGAGTGCCGGCTGCGGAAAGACTCAAGCCGGGAGTGGTCCCGGCCCCACATCTCGGCGAACCCCAGCAGGTAATGCGCCCACGACAGCGGCTGGGCGGCCTGCAGGTGGGTCCAGCCCGGGAACAGCTCGTCCACCACAGCGGCGGCGCGGCGGCATACCGCCTCGACCGCCTCCACCAAGTCCTTCTGCCACAGGGCGGCCGTTTTCAGACAGAACAGACGGACATCCAACGTCACCTGGTCATTGCGACTGCGGCCGGTATGCAGCCGTGCGCCCGCCTCTCCCACCAGTTCCTGCAGGCGGACTTCGATGTTCATGTGAATGTCTTCCAGCTCCTCCCGGTAGGGGAACGTGCCGTCCGCGATTTCGGCCTGGATCTGATCCAGACCCGCCAGAATCCGGTCCCGGTCGGCGTCGGACAGGATTCCTCGGCGGGCAAGCATGCGGACGTGCGCCCGGCTGCCCGCCAGGTCCTCCAACGCCAGACGGCGGTCGATATGGAGAGAGGAGGTATAGCGCTTGACCAGGGGGTCGACCTTGCCTCGAAAACGACCGCTCCACGGCTGTTCGAGATCCTTGTTCTGCTCGTTCACGGTCTGAGGTCCTTCTCGGGTACTGTCGTCCCGTCGATTTTCTGCCAGATCCGCTCCGCCACCTCGAGGGGGCGAAAACCCTCCTCGATCACCACCAACAGGGTGTCCTCGCCGGCCACCGTACCCAAGACTTCCGGCATGTGCAGGGCGTCGATCTGGTAAGCCACCCGCGGCGCCGAACCGATCTCAGTCTTGAGCACCAGCAGATTTCCGCTGGCTCGATATCCCAGGATCGGCAGGCCGGCAAAACGGTCCGGTGCCACGTAACGGTAGAGCCCGGTGCGGGTGACCCGCTTGACGACTCCCAACTCGCGCAGGTCCCGGGACAGCGTCGCCTGGGTGACGTCAAACCCCTGGGCCTCCAACCTCCGGCGCAGGTCCTCCTGGCTGGAGATGGCGTCCTGGGCGATGGAGTCCAGGATGGCCCGGTGGCGGCGGTGCTTCTCGGCGTGCATCCGGTGACGCATTATAGCCGCGCCGGCCTACGATCAAGGCGACGCCCCCGCTCCTCCCGAGGTGCGCTCGGGTGCGGCCGGCCGAAAATCGGCGGGAGCCGACCGGTTCCCCCGAAGACTGCAGCCGAGGTAAACCAGCGGCAACAGACAGCCTGCGAGGAGCAAACCGGCACCCGCCGAAGCCAGGACGTGCCAGACCTGGAACTCGTCGGGGTAGGAAACCAGGCGGCGCGGCACCCCGGCGGAGCCCAGGATGAACTGAGGGGTGAAGGTCATCAGTGTACCCGCCACCAGCAGCCCCGCCGACACCGCCGCCCAGCCACCGGGAATGGGACCGGGCATCGCCCGCTGCCACCAGTCGTGGATCCCCGCCAGATAGGCAGCGGTCAGCGCCCCGGCCAGCAGCAGATGCAGGTGGGCGACGGAGAACAGGGTCCCGTGCAGATGCACCGACGCCGCCGGCGAGCCGAGAATCAGGCCGGACAGGCCGCCTGCCGGAACCAGGATCACGAACGCGAATCCGAAGCTGAGCGGCGGGTCCGGTGGGACCTGCAGCCGGCGCAGGCAGGCGAGCCAGTTTCCCAGAATCAGGAAAGCCGGGACCACCGTCAGGTAACCCGCCAGCGAGGACACCAGATCTCCCATCGAGAAGCCGGCTGCCGTGAATCGTCCCATCGCCGCGGCGTGGCCCAGCCCCGCCAACAGGAAGAAGCCCGCGACCACGCCCCGCGGGCTGAAGCACCCCCTTGCAGAGCGCCGGTCCAGCAGCTCTGTCGTCAGTCCCAGTGCCGGCAGCATCGCGGCGTAGAATGCGGGGCGGGCGAAGAACAGAAAGAGGCGGCGATACAGCGTCGGGTCGGAGGCAGCCTCAAACAGCCCCATGCCGGCGACGCCATCCATACCCCTGAGCAGCAGCAGTCCGATCCAGATCGGTGCCGCCAGCAGCCAGGAAGCCGAGGCCGCCAATAAAGACCAACCGAAATACGGGACCGGTCCGCTCCATCCGCGGCACGCTGCGGCGAGGCTGACAAACAGGTTCAGGTTCAGGCACACACCGCCCAAAGCCACCCCCAGCAGACCTGTCACCAGCAACAGCCCGCCGTGACGGCCGGCGAGCCCGAGTTCCGGCTGCACCATCCAGGTCGAGTCCGCTCCCCCCTGCAGCACCGCTGCCAGCACCAGACAGCCTCCTGCCAGGTACAGCAACGCCCCCGCCAGATTGATCCGCGGCAGGGCAAACCGCTGCAGACCCGGAGTCCGCGGCAGCAACAGGTTTCCCAGGACGCCGGGGAACAGCGGGAACACGTACAGGAACAGCATCAGGACGCCATGTGCCGACCTCAGCCTTCCGAAGAGATCGGCGGACATGAGCCAGAGTTCGGCCTGCAACAGCTCCAGCCGAAGGGCGACGGCGATCGCCGCTCCCAGCAGAAAAATCAAAGTCACGCCGCCGAGGTACAGAAATCCGATGATCCGGGGATCCCGGGCACGGGACCACCAAGCTTCAGGCTTAACGGTCAACATGGAATGCCGGATGGGAGTTGCCATTGAAGTCAACGGCTGCAGCTTAGCTTCATTGCCGCCCGGAGACAAGCCATGAACGATCTCTTGCATCCCGCCGGAGACCGTGGTCCACTGGAGTCGTGGCTCCGTGTGTTGCAGCCCTCTGGCTGACCGTCTCGTCCGCCGTCGCCGCGGTTGCCCCACCGGATCCTCCCCCGGGACCCCAGCAGGCAGTTCTGGAGACGGAGTGGGGAGCGATCGTACTGGATCTGTATCCCTCGGTGGCTCCGAACCATGTGGCGGCCTTTGCGAGGCGGGTCCAGGAGGGGTTCTATCAGGGGACGACGTTCCACCGCGCGGTTCCGCGGGGCATCATCCAGGGAGGAGACCCCCTGAGCCGGGATCCCGGAGCATTTGAACGTTACGGGACCGGAGGCCTCTTTGAGCTGAAGGCGGAATTCAACAGCGTCTCCCATACGGCTGGAGCCTTGTCTGCCGTCCTGGTCCCGGGGAATCCCGACAGCGCAGGCAGCCAGTTCTTCATTTGTGCCACCGACCAGACGCAGTTGGACGGCAGCTACACGGTCTTCGGACGGGTGGCGGAGGGCCTGGAAGTGGTGGAGCAGATCTCAATGTTGCCCGCCGATCCCCAGCAGCGGATCGTCCAGCGGGCCGAGATCGCCCGCACCTACCTGCGGGACCGTCCTCCCCCGGAGAAGATCCCCTATGAAGACCTTTCGGCGGCGGAGCTGGCCCGCTTCCGGGCGGTCATCCGGACCAATTTCGGCGACCTGGAAGTCGAACTGTTCCCCGACTCCGCTCCGGAGCATGTCCGCCGGTTCCTGCAGCTCGCCAGGCTGGGCCTTTACAGGGGAACGCGCTTTCATCGGCTGGTTCCCGGCTTCGTCATCCAGGGCGGATCGATGTCTTCCCGCTCCAGGCCTGTACCGGAGAAGTACCGGTCGCTGCTGACTCCGCTGCGGGCCGAGTTCAATCAACGCCGCCACGTCCGCGGCACCATTTCCATGGCCCGATCCGATGATCCGAACAGCGCTCTGGACTCGTTCTTCATCGTTCTCGACGACCAGCCGGGCCTGGACGGCCAGTACACTGCCTTCGGCCGCCTGACGGGCGGCTTCCAGGTGCTGGAGCAGCTGGAGCTGCTTCCGCTGGCGGGAGAGGCGCCGGTGAAGCCGGTAACCATTGAAAACATCGAGATCCGCGAGAAATAGCCGATGTGGACAAGACGGGAATTTTTGTGGTCTTCCGCCCTGCCGGCGGTGGCTTCCCGGCAGACGTCGCCGGTGGGTGGCTTCGTCGACGTCAAGGGCAGCCGGATCGTCGGGCCCGACGGGAACGAGTTGCTGATCCGGGCTATCGGTCTGGGGAACTGGCTGCTGCCGGAAGGCTACATGTTCAAGTTCAAGCGGGCGGCATCCCCGCGTCAGATCGAAGCGGTCACCGCCCAGCTCCTGGGCCCCGAGGAGGCGGTGGAGTTCTGGCGCCGCTTCCGTGACGCCTATGTCACCCACGAAGATGTGCGGCTGATCCGTCGGGTCGGCTTCAACGCCGTCAGACCTGCCCTGAATTACCGCCGGTTCACGCCGGAGTTTTACCCCGGCTTATGGGTGGAAGAGGGGTTCGCCCACCTCGACCGGCTGGTGGACTGGTGCCGTCAGGAGGGCCTCTACGTGATCCTCGACCTCCACGGGGCGCCCGGCGGACAGACCGGAGAAAACATCGACGACGGCTGGGGCTATCCCTGGCTGTTCCGCAGCGAACGCAGCCGGCGGCGCGCCATCGAGGTATGGTGCCGGCTGGCGGAGCGATACCGCGACGAACCGGCAGTCCTCGGCTACGAACTGCTCAACGAACCGATCCCCCACTTTGAGGAGTACCGGGAGCTCAACCCGCTTTTGGAACCTTTCTACCGCGAGCTGACCGCCGCCATCCGCGAGATTGACCGGCGCCATCTGGTGATCCTGGGCGGAGCCCAGTGGAACACCAACTTCGAGGTCTTCGGCGAACCCTTCGACGACCGCCTGGTCTATGCTTTCCATCGCTACTGGACCGACCAGGATCCGGCGGTGATCCAGCCTTATGTTGATTTCCGCAGCCGATGGGGAGTCCCGGTCTTCATGTCGGAGTCGGGCGAAAACTCGGACCAATGGGTCCGCTGGTTCCGGACCCTCCTGGAGGAGCACGAGATCGGCTGGTGTTTCTGGCCGTACAAGAAGATGGAAGCTACAACCTGCGTCGCCTCCTTCTCCGTGCCGGAAGGCTGGGAGGCGATTCAGAAGTTTGCCGACCGTCCGGAGCGGGGCTATGAGGCCCTTCAGAAAGCAAGGCCGCCGCTGGATCAGGCGGGCCGCAGCTTTGAGGAACTGTTGGCTGCCGTGACCCTGGACCGGTGCCGGGTCAACCAGGGGTATCTGGCGGCGCTGGGGCTGGGTCAGACGGGGTAGCCGTAGAACCGCCGGATCAGCCCGCACACTTCTTCCACCTGACCCGGCTGCAGCCCCGGCCAGAGGGGCAGGCAGACCACCGATTCGCAGATTCGCTCGCAGTTGGGGAAATCCCCCCGAGAGTAACCCAGTGCCCGGTAAGCGGCCATCAGATGCACCGGCACCGGGTAGATGACCCGCGTCTCGACGCCCGCCCGCGACAGGAACCGGCACAGCTCATCCCTGCGCTCCGCCAGCGCCGCCGCAAGGTGGTAAGCATGGAGGTAACCGTCGGGAACCCGCTGGAAGCGGACCTCGGAAACTTCGGCCAGGCACTGGCGATAGGTTTCGACCAGTTTGCGGCGTTCGTCGTTCCAGCGATCCAGGTGTCGCAGCTTCAGCCGGAGCAGAACCGCCTGCAGGGCATCCATGCGGGAGTTCCATCCCTCGATGCTGTGGGAGTACGGAGCTACCTGCCCGTGGTTGCGCAGCAGGCGTACCTTCTCCGCCACTTCAGCGTCGCGACTCACCAGCGCTCCGGCATCGCCGAATGCCCCCAGGTTCTTGGAGGGGTAGAAGCTGAAAGCAGCCGCCTGTCCCCACACCCCTGCCCGCCGCGAGCCGATGGCGGCGCCGTGGGCCTGACACGCATCCTCCAGCAGCAGCCAACCCCTGCGGGCAGCCAGCTCCAGCAGGGCCGGCATGTCGGCGGGCAACCCGAAGATGTGAACCGGGATGACCGCCCGCGTCGCGGGCCCGGCCCGCTCATCCACCGACGCCGGGGACAATGTGAAGGTCTCGGGGTCAACGTCCGCAAGCACCAGGCGCCCGGTCTGGCTGACGGCTTCCGCGGTGGCGATGAAGGTGAAGGGTGAAGTGATGACCTCATCCTGCCGGGAGATTCCCCACGCCAGCAGAGCCAGCCGCAGGGCGTCGGTGCCGCTGTTGAGGGCCACGCAATGGCAGTCTTCGCCGCAGTAGCCTGCGAATGCCTGTTCAAACTCCGCCACCGGAGAGCCGCCGATGAACTGGTTCTCTTCTACCAGCCGTTGGGCGGCGGAGAGAAACTCGGCAGCGACGGCTTGGGTCTGAGGTCGGAGCTCAAGGAAAGGGATCCTGGACATGGGGCCGCACCTCAAGCGCTGGGTCTGGCGGCCCGATCAGCGGTGGCGGGCGCCGCCAGGGATCCCGCCGCCGCGAATTCTAGCAGAGCCTCCCGGCGGATGGTAACATCCGTCGTCCATGCATCCGGCCCGGCCATTCGAGTACCGCCAGGGAATTCTGCATTGCGAAGACGTCTCGCTGGTTGCAGTGGCCTCTCAGGTACAGACCCCCTGCTACGTGTACAGCGGGACCGCGGTGCGGCGGAACTACCGGGCCCTGGAGGAGCGCTTTCGCCCTCTGGAGGCAACGGTTTGCTACGCCGTCAAGGCGAACTCCAACCTCTCCCTGTTGCGGTTGCTGAAGGACGAAGGCAGTTGCTTCGACATCGTGTCCGGAGGGGAGCTGTATCGCCTCCGGCGGCTGGGAGTGGAACCCCGGCGGATCCTGTTCAGCGGGGTCGGCAAGACCCGCGACGAACTGGAAACCGCCGTCAGCCTCGGGATCTTCGCCGTCGTCGTTGAATCGGTGGAGGAACTGGAACTGCTGGCAGACATCGCCGCCGCTCAGCCGGTTGACGTCTCCCTGCGGCTGAACCCTGAAGTGGATGCGAAGACCCATCCGTACATCTCCACCGGTCTTCGGCAACAGAAGTTCGGCATCGACATGGACCAACTGCCGGACTCCCTGGCCGTCTTCCGTCGGAGTCCCGGGCTCAGGCTGGTGGGCATCGGCGCCCACATCGGCTCCCAGATCCTGGAAGTGGCGCCCTACGTGGAGGCGTTCCTCCGTGTCCGGGAGGCGGCGCTTTCGCTTCGGCGGGAGACACCCAGCCTGCGTTATCTCGATCTTGGGGGAGGGTTCGGTATCCCCTACCGTGGAGAAGCCCCTTTCGACCTGGGGGAGCTCTCCAGCCGTCTCGCCGAGGTCCGCGGGGACTTTCGGCTGATTCTGGAGCCCGGCCGGTTCATCGTGGGGCCGGCGGGCGTGCTGCTGACCCGAGTAATCCGCCACAAGACCAACCATGGCAAACACTTCGTCGTGGTGGACGGAGCGATGAACGACCTCTTGCGGCCTGCCCTCTACGGTGCCTACCACGAGATTCTCCCGGTCAGGCGGGCCGAACCTTCCCTGAGTGCCGATGTCGTCGGTCCTGTCTGTGAGAGCGCGGATTTCCTGGGCCGTGACCGGCTGTTGCCGAAGCCGGAACCGGGCGACCTGCTGGCCGTCATGGACGCCGGGGCCTACGGCTTCGTGGCTTCGTCCAATTACAACAGTCGCCCGCGGGCGGCGGAGGTGCTGGTGGAGGGAACGGAATTCCGTACCGTCCGCCGGCGCGAGACCTGGGAAGAGCTGGTGGCGACGGAGGCGGAGTCGTAACCGGGGGAGCCGTTGCCCGTGAGCCGCCGTCCTGGGCTGAAACCTGCGGGGCTGCTTGAGTCTGAGCGGTACCAGGGTTAACCTGTCTCGGGGTTGTGGGGGAGATGGGCGGCGAGCGTGACGACACGGCAAATCACCACCGTTGATCCCTCCCTCCTGTCCGCGGAAAGCCAGTTCCAGGCCGAAGACTGGGCCCGGAGGCTGCTGGTCGCCTCGGTGGTTTCGTCGCTGTTCTCAATCTTCGTGGCGGGGCTGGCGGCGGCGGCGGGAGCGGTCCTGTGGGCTTGGGGATGCCTGCGCCGGGACCGATGGTATCTGCCGCTCCCCCCTTTCACCATCTACCTGGGAATTTTCCTGGCACTCTCACTGGTTTCCAGTCTCGCCTCGCCGGACGTGGCCGCCAGCTTGCTGTATCTGAAGAAGTTCCTCCGCTTCGTCCCGGTGATTCTGATGTTCGGACTGCTGCAACGGAAGCACCTCGAACGCAGTCTGATCGCGCTGTATGCGGTCCTGGGCGCCAGTGCCCTGTGGGGACTCCTCGAATACGCCGGTTTGAAGGAGATCAGCCTGCTGAACCGGATCGACGGTTTCATGAGCCACTGGATGACCTTCTCGGGACAGGTGATGCTGGGTCTGGTGTTTCTGGCAGGCTGGGGACCTTCGGCGAGCCGGCGGTTCCCCCGGTGGACGAAGGTGGCCGTGCTTCTGGTTTGGCTGCTGTTGGCGACGGCACTGGTCCTTACTCTGACCCGCGGAGCGTGGCTGGGAGCGATGGCTGGGATGGGGCTGTTGCTGGCGCTGCGCAACTGGCGCTGGTGTGTGGCGGGCCTGGCGGCGGTCGCCGTCCTTTACATGATGTTGCCGGAACCCTTCCACCAGCGCGTCCTCTCCAGCTTCGACCTGAACGACGCCACCACCCGGGGTCGGATCGCACTGTTGCGGACCGGGCTGATCCTGGTGGAATCGAGTCCATGGACCGGCGTCGGCCCGCGGCTGGTTTGGCCGGTGGCCCTCGCCAACCGCCAGGAACATGAGTTGCCCGACGATCTCTATCAGCACCTGCACAACAACCTGCTGCAGGTGGCGGCTGAACTCGGCGCCCCGGCACTGCTGGCGTGGCTCGCCATCTGGCTGCGGATCGCGTGGGATCTGGTTCGGATCCGCCGCCGGGGCGACGAACTGTCCCAGGCGCTGGCCTCGGGGGGGGTGGCGGCCATGGTTGCCTTTCACGTCATGGGTCTGTTCGAATACAACTTCGGTGACTCCGAGATTTCCCTGTTGCTGTTTTTCCTCCTGCTCCTGCCCTATCTGGCCGCCCGGGAGGTGAAGGCTCACCAGCCATGAAGGACCGCCGTCCGCTGGACGTCGCCATACTGGGAACCCGGGGAGTTCCGGCCAACTACGGCGGGTTCGAGACCTTTGCGGAACACCTTTCCCGCCGTCTGGTCCAGCGTGGCCACAGGGTGACGGTCTACTGCCGCAGTCACTACGTGGAGCCCCACCTGGAGTGGCTCGACGGGGTGCGCCTCCGGCGGCTGCCTGCGATCCGCACCAAGCACCTGGAGACGGTTTCCCACGCCGCGCTGAGCGTTCTTGACAGTTGCTTCCGCCGTTATCAGGTGCTTCTGTTCTGCAATGCGGCCACCGCCTTTCTGTGCGGGCTGCCCCGATGGACCGGCCGGGGGGTGATTCTGAACGTGGACGGCATCGAACGGTTGCGCCGCAAGTGGGGACCCGCGGGGCGGGTCATGTACCGGGCCGGAGAGCGGTTGGCCACCCTGCTGCCCAGCCGAATTGTGGCGGACGCACGGACGATTCAGGCTTACTACCGGCGCGAATACGGCTGCGATGCCCGGTTCATCCCGTATGGCGCCGAGGTTTACCGGTTGGAGACCCGCGCGGCCCTGGACCGTCTGGGCCTCGAGCCCGGACGCTACCTGCTCTACGTGAGCCGGCTGGAGCCGGAGAATAACGCGCATCTGGTCGCCGCCGCCTACCTGGAAGCGGGGCTGCATCTGCCGCTGGTCCTGGTGGGTGACGCCCCCTACGCGGAGGGCTACAAGCGGCATCTGCGGGCGCTGGCGTCGCGGGGGAACATCCTTCTGCCGGGGGCCATTTACGGGCGCGGTTATCGCGAGCTGCTGTCCCACTGTCTGTGCTATGTTCAGGCCACCGAGGTGGGGGGCACCCACCCGGCGTTGCTGGAGGCGATGGCCTCCGGTGCGCTGGTGCTTTACCACGACACCCCGGAGCACCGGGAGGTGGTCGCCGATTGCGGGTTGGCGTTCCGGGTCGACGACACCGCCGCCGCCGCGGCCTGGCTGCGGCGGGTGGTGGAGTCACGGCAGGAGTTCGATTCGCTTCGCCGTCAGGCTGAGGATCGCGTCCGAGCGCATTACGACTGGGAGACAGTAACCGACCAGTACGAAGCTCTGATGTATGAAGTGGCCGGCTAGACCGCCCGACGCCCTGCTCATCCTGGCGAACTTCGTTCGCAAGCTGGTTCTCCAGCGGAACCTGATCTGGAACTTCGTGCGGCGGGATCTGCGTGCCCGGTATGTGGGATCGTTGATGGGTTTCTTCTGGGCGGTGATCCACCCGCTGGTTCTGCTCGCCTCCTACAGCTTTGTTTTCTCCATAGTCTTCCAGATCCGGCCCTACCAGTCGGCGACGGAAAACTTCGCGCTCTATCTGTTTTGCGGGATTCTCCCGTGGCTCTACTTTCAGGACACCCTGAGCCGAAGCTGCACTTCGGTGACGGATCATGCGCATCTGATCCGCAAGACCGTCTTTCCCTCGGAAATCCTGCCGGTCTCACTGCTGCTGTCCAACCTCGTTTATCACCTGATCGGACTGGGGGTGCTCTGCGTGGTACTGGCCGCAGCGGGGCTGCTGAGGTGGACAGTGGTGATGATCCCTCTCTACCTGGGCGCGCTGATGGTGTTCTGTCTGGGTCTGGGCTGGTTGAGCGCAGCCGTTCAGGTGTTCCTGCGGGACGCGGCGCAGGTTCTGTCGGTCCTGCTGGTGTTCTGGTTCTGGCTGACGCCGGTGTTTTACAGCCTGGAGCAGGTCCCTGAAGCGTACCGGCCCTTGCTGCAGGCCAACCCCATCGCCATGGCCGTCCACGGCTATCGGGACTGCCTGCTGGAGGGGCGGTTGCCGGCCTGGGGTGAACTGGCGCTGCTCTGGCTGATGGCGGCGGCGGCGTTCGCGGCGGGCGGACTGGTGTTTCGGACGACCAAACGGGAGTTCGTTGATGTCCTCTGAATGGGCGATCCGGCTGCGCGGCCTGTCCAAGAAATACCCGGTCTACAGCCGGCCCGCCGACAAGTTCCTGGAGCTGGTGAGCTTCTCCCGCCGACCCCGTCACCAGGAATTTTGGGCGCTCAGGGACCTTGACCTGGAGGTGGCCCGCGGTTCGACGCTGGGGGTGATCGGGGTCAACGGTTCCGGCAAGAGTACGTTACTGCAGCTTGTGGCAGGGATCCTGCGGCCCTCCGCCGGCTCCCTGGAAGTGAACGGGAAGGTTGCCGCCCTGCTGGAACTGGGCGCCGGTTTCAACCCGGAGTTTACCGGCCGCGAGAACGTCTTCATGAGCGGCGCCATCGCCGGGTGCAGCCGCGCCGAGATGGAAGCCCGCTTTGACCGCATCGTGGAATTTGCCGAACTGGGCCCCTTCATCGATCAACCCGTCAAGACCTATTCCACCGGCATGTTCGTGCGTCTGGCCTTCGCCGCCGCCATCCACGTGGAACCCGACATTCTGCTGGTGGACGAGGCGCTGGCGGTGGGAGACCTGATCTTTCAGCACCGCTGCATCAACCGGATCCGTCGCATGCAGCAGGAAGGCCGGACCATCCTGTTTGTGACCCATGATCTTCAATCGGTGACCCAGTTTTGCGACCGTGCCATTTTGCTGGACGGAGGGCGCAAGCTGGAGGACGGCCATCCGGAGACCGTCGTCCAACGCTACCAGGCCCTAGTGGTCGAGCGGGAACGCCGGAAGGCAGGGACAGGGGAAGCCTGGATCGCCATGGCTGAGGAAGAGGGCTTGCCGCTGGTGCAGACCATTCCGTACGTTCACCACCGCTATGGGGAGGGCGGGGCCGAAATCCTGGGAATCATTCTGGTGACGCCCGAAGGGCGGGTGGTGAGCCAGGTCAAGCCCGGCGAGCACCTGCGCTTTGTGGTCAGTGTGCGGTTCCGGAAGGACTCGGCGAACCCGATCGTGGGATTGACGGTACGGGATCGACTGGGCACCGAGGTGACGGCCACCAACACTTCCTATGAGGGGCTCCAGCTTCCTCCGGCGAAGGCGGGCGAAACGCTGAGTGTCGGGTTCGACTGGACGGTGCCGGCGATGCGCCCGGGCAGCTACTCGGTTTCGCCGGCGGTGGCCAGCGGCAACATCTGGGAACACGTCATCGAGGATTGGATCGATAACGCCTACATTTTCAATATTGTGGAGACGGGCCTGGTCTACGGTCAGATGCGGTGGCCGTTTCGGGCCCTGTACCGCCGGGTGGAGCGGGGGTAGTCGGGAGCCGGGGAGGCGGGACCCGGCGCCAAACCGGCCGCCCGGTGCCGACCCCGTTTGGACGTTTGAACCTTCGAACCCTGCTCCCGTCCTGTCCCGCCGACCGGAACCTGTGGCATCATGAGTCCAGAATTCCTACCGGCGGTTGATGCACCGGTGTGAGGCGGCCTATGGATGCACTGCTGCTCTTGGTGGTTTGCGGGGGCGGTTACCTGCTTGCCTACCACACCTATGGCAGGTTTCTCGCCCGGAAGATCTTCCGGCTCAACCCGGCGGCGCCGGTACCCTCGCGGGAGCTGGAAGACGGAGTCGACTATGTGCCGAGTCGGCGGGGCATCGTCTTCGGTCACCACTTCACGTCGATCGCCGGCACCGGCCCGATTGTGGGACCGGCCATCGGTGTGATCTGGGGCTGGCTGCCGGCCGTCCTGTGGGTGGTTTTCGGCTGCATTCTGATGGGTGCGGTGCACGATCTGGGGTGCCTGGTGGTGTCCATGCGCAACCGCGGACTGAGCATCTCCGAGGTGGCCGCCCGTTACATCAACGGCCGGGTGCGGTTCATCTTTTTTGCCGTGGTTTTCCTCACGGTGATGATCGTGATCGCCGTCTTCGGGGTGGTGATCTCCGCCGTTTTCACCCGTTTCCCCAGCGCCGTGCTGCCGGTCTGGCTGCAGATCCCCATTGCGGTGTTGCTGGGCCGGGCGGTGTACGTCCGCGGCTATGGTGTGGCCAAGGCGACCCTGGTGGCCGTGGCGGCCATGTATCTGAGCATCGGACTGGGGAGCCTCCAGCCCATCGAGTTCCAGTCCTTTCTTGGGCTGCCGGTTACCGGGTTCTGGGTGATTACGCTGCTGGTGTACTCGTGGGTGGCGTCCACGCTTTCGGTCAAGACGCTCTTGCAGCCGCGTGACTACATCAACGCCTGGCAGCTTATGGTGGCGATGGTGCTGCTGGCTGCTGGTACGCTGGTGGCCTCGTGGTCCACCGGCTTGCCGCTGGTGGCTCCTGCCGTCAATCCCAGTCCTCCGGCTGGGACGCCGTCGTTGTGGCCGGCGATGTTTGTGATTATTGCCTGCGGCGCCATCAGCGGCTTCCATGCACTGGTGGCATCGGGCACCAGCCCGAAACAGGTTGCCAGCGAACCCGACGGGCTGTTCGTGGGCTACGGCTCGATGCTGCTGGAGGGGGCGCTGGCGGTTCTGGTGATCATCTGCGTCACCGCCGGCATCGGACTCGCCTTGCACACGGCCGGTGGAGAGGTCCTTACCGGCACCGCCGCCTGGAACCACTACTACGGAACCTGGATCGGGGACAAAGGGCTCTATGACAAACTGGCTCCGGTGGTGGAAGGTGCAGCCAACCTGATCAACGCCATGGGGATTCCGGCGGCCTATGCCGTCACCGTGATGGGCGTCTTCATTGCCTCATTTGCCGGCACCACCTTGGATACCGCGGTGCGCTTGCAGCGTTATGTGGTGAGCGAGCTGGCGTCCGATCTCGGGGTTCCCGCCTTGCAGAGCCGCTGGTCCGCTACCACGTTTGCGGTATTGACCGCGGCGGCACTGGCTTTCGCGACCGGTGTGGACGGCACCGGCGCCATGCTGCTGTGGCCGCTGTTCGGCAGCGCCAACCAGCTCCTGGCGGCGTTGGCCCTGTTGGTGGTGACGATGTATTTGCGGCGCCAGGAGGGCGTCAAGTACCTGGTTACCGCCGTTCCGTGTCTGGTCATGCTGGTGATCACCAACTGGGCGATGGTGGAGAACGAACTTGAGTACCTGGCCCAGGGCAACTGGCTGTTGGTCTCCATCGGCGGACTGGTCTTTGCCCTGGCGCTCTGGATGACGGTGGAAGCGGTCCGGGCCTTCTTCCAGTGGCCCTCCGCAGCGGCCCGTGGGATTCCTGCCGCCGAAACCGCCGCCGAATCCTGACAGCTCAGTTGCGGGTCGAGTCAGTCGCAGGCCCAAGCCTCGACCCGGAATTCCAGAATGTTGGACTGAGGAGCCGAGTCGGTCTCCACCGCCGGCGGGTCACCGCCGTCGTCGTAAACCAGCAACCTGACGCCGGAGGCGGCCTGCGGATGCTGGTTGGTGATGAAGACCTCGGAGGACCACCCTCCACCAACCACCAGGTGCGGGAAGACCGTGCGGCGGACCCCGGTTTGGGCAAGACCCTGGGACTGGAACACCAGGCCGAGAAGCGGCGGAAGACACCAGCGAAGCACAGTCGAGGCCCGCATGGAGCACCTCCAGGAAAGTAAAGACTGCATTCTCCGCTTATATGATCCCTGTGTAAATCAAATTTCCGGGAACAGGGGTGTTGTCAGGGGATGGGGCGGGCGGGAAACCGGCGGTGGGCGACGGACTTGAGCGGCAGCCGGCAGCGGGCCGCGGCAGCCGGAAGGACGCGGAAAACCTGTGGCCCCTGACTCCGGACAGTGGTATAAGTTAGGCCCATGAGAAGACGTGCTCTGCTTTTGGTTGCTTTGCTGAGTCTCGGTCTCTGGTTCATGGGCTGTGGGCAACCCGAGGAGCAGGCGGCGGTGGAGACCGCACCGGCGGATGAGGCTCCCCCGAAACCCGTTCCGGGCGATATGGTGACGGTGCCGGCGGGAGAGTTCACGATGGGAACCGACAAGGACCCCCATCCGTTGAAGCTGGCTGAACCGGCACACAAGGTCAATCTGCCCGAGTACAAGATCGACGTCTATGAGGTCACCAACGGCGAGTTTGCCAAGTTCCAGATCGAGAGCTCCTACAAGGCTCAAGGTGACTGGCAGTCCTACTACAAGATCGGCCGTGAGGACTACCCGGTGGCCAACGTGACCTGGAGTGACGCCAAGGCGTACTGCGAATGGGCGGGGAAGCGTCTGCCGACGGAAGCGGAGTGGGAGAAAGCGGCTCGGGGAACGACTTCGACGCGGTATCCGTGGGGTGATGTTTTCGACTGGACCAAAGCCAACACGAATGAGCACGGTGTACGCGACACGCTGGAGGTCGGTTCATTGCCGGAGGACAAGAGTCCGTACGGTTCGTATGACATGTTCGGCAACGTTCAGGAGTGGACCGCGGACGATCTGAAGCCCTACCCGGGGGCGAAGCTCGATGATGTGTACAAGCGCAAGCTGAAGGTGATCCGGGGCGCATCTTACGCCATGAAGGGCGACAGCATGTATCTGTTCTCCCGCACCGCAGCTCCGGCGGAGGCCCAGTGGGGGATCGGGTTCCGCTGCGTCCAGGACGTGCAGGGGGCCGGTACGCAGTAATCCCGGAAGAGCTGCCGGTATCCGGGATCATCGAGGGGAATCCTGGCGCCGTCGTGGGGGCGGCCGCCGGTCGACTACGGACGGTTGGCGGTGTCAGTCCGGTGGGAGGGTTGATCCGCAGAGTCGCCCGATGCGCCGGTCAGGGTTGAAGTCAGGGCGGCGATCCCTTATGATGGGTCCCTGCTTTCGACGCGGGGTGGAGCAGTCCGGTAGCTCGTTGGGCTCATAACCCAAAGGTCGAGGGTTCAAATCCCTCCCCCGCAACCAGGATTTATGTGGACGAGGAGGTCGCCGCCGGCCGGCGACCTCCCGCCGTCTCCCTCTGGGGTCAGCATGCCCGCCAGTCAGGCCTCCAGCATGATTTTCAGCTTGTCGGCAGCAAGGTCCGACACGAGCGCCCGGGCACGTGCCAGCGGTTGAACGGATCGCAGCCAGGATCGCTTCGGCCTGGTAACTGGGCCGGGGAGCTCGCGGGGGGGCAGTTTGCCGCTCGGCGTTCGGCCATCCGAGACCATCGTTGATCCGCAACGTCTTCGCCCGCCCATTGACGTTTGCTTTGTCCTCTGACCTGCCACCCCTGTGTCCCCCAGTGTCAGAGTCTTCTGCGACAATGCCTCATGGCCGACGACTGAGAGCGCAGCCTGCTTCGGCGGCGCGTAGTGGTTTCTCAGGGGTTGAGCTGGTGGCAGTGTACCAGCCGCGCCTGTGACGCGGCTGCACGTGTTCGAGCGTCAACCGCGCGGCTGTGAAGCGATACTGATGACTGAACCGAACTCGCTGCTTCGTTGCGCACTCGGCTTGAAGGAGGACGAGACCCCCTTTCCCTGGCAGGAAGATCTGCTTGTCCGGTTTCAGCATGGGGACATCCCTGAGACCCTCGACATTCCCACCGGCCTCGGGAAGACGTCGGTCATGGCAGTGTGGTTGGCCGCCCGGGTCTGGGGAGCCAGGCTGCCGCGGCGACTCGTATACATCGTCGACCGGCGCGCGGTGGTTGATCAGGCCACGGAGGAGGCCATGCGGCTTCGGCACTTCATGGACAGCAATCCTGACTTGGGGAGGCGTCTCGGCCTGTGCGTTGGACAGCCGCTGCCGATCTCGACGCTGCGCGGCCGATTCGTTGACAACCGGGAATGGCTCGACGATCCGGCGAGTCCCGCAGTCATCGTTGGGACCGTGGACATGGTAGGTTCGCGGCTGCTCTTTGAGGGCTATGGCGTATCCCGGAAGATGCGGCCCTACCATGCGGGGCTCTTGGGTGCCGACTCCCTGCTCGTCCTCGACGAGGCACACCTAGTGCCTCCGTTCGAGCACCTCCTGCGATCTATTGCGACAGATTCGACTCTCCATCCGCTCGGCGAGCGATGCCGACAGTATGTTCCTCCGTGTCGGGTTCTCGCGCTCTCGGCTACGGGGCGCACAGGTGGCAACGGTGTGGTGGGGCTGACGCAAAAGGACCTCGATCACCCTGTGGTCAGGTGTCGGCTGCACGCCAAGAAGTCTCTGCGGTTTGTCGCACTCGATTCGGGGACCAGGCTCGAGGAGGCGCTCGCAGATCAGGCGTGGGCGCTGACAGCCGAAGGCGTGAGCCCAGTGCGTGTTCTCGTGTACGCAAATAGCCGGGAGGTCGCCCGGAGGGCCAAGGAGGCAGTCGAAAGGCGCGCCAAAGGTGACCGGAAGACGGGTACACCCGCGGTGGCGATTGACACCGAGCTGTTGGTCGGTGCCCGCCGGGTGTTTGAGCGTGAGGCGGCTAAGGAACGGTTGAGTACTCTCGGGTTTATCGCCGGGAGCACGGTCGCGCGTTCCAAGCCTGTGTTTCTCTTCGCTACGTCCGCCGGTGAGGTTGGGATCGATCTCGACGCCGACCACATGGTTTGTGATCTCGTCGCATGGGAGCGGATGGTGCAGCGCCTTGGTCGGGTGAACAGGCGTGGGGAGCCTCAGGATCAAGTCGCCGAGATTGTGGTGCTGCCGGACCCCGAGCCGGAGAACATCTGGCAACTGCTGACGAAAAGTGCGGGGGACCTGAGCCCCAAAGAGCGCAAGACAGTTGAACATTTCACGAGAATCAGGGCGACGCAACGCGCCTTGTTGCAGCTACCGGTGAAGAACGGCGGGTTCTTTGATGTGAGTCCGGGCGCCTTGCAGGATCTCAAGAGACGGGCCACAGCCGACGACACCTTACGGAAGATACTCGAAGAAGCGACGACGCCAGAGCCGCTTCGACCCGCACTGACGCGGCCACTTGTGGACGCTTGGGCCATGACATCTCTCGAGAAGCACACGGGGCGTCCCGCCATCCAACCGTGGCTACGAGGCTGGATCGAGGATGAACCGCCACAAACGACAGTAGTCTGGCGATCGCACCTTCCCGTTCGCGCGGGTCATGCGACGCCGCGCAATGAAGAAGTGGAGAGCTTCTTCGAAGCGGCCCCTGTTCACGCGAGCGAAATCCTCGAGGCCGAGACATCTCACGTTGTCAGATGGCTTCAGCTGCGCGCGAAATGCTTGCGTAAGGAGCAAGAGGCGGGGGGCGACGCAACGAGGGAGTCTTGCCCCGCAAAGGACCAAGTTGTGGCCTTTGCCCTCGCTCCCGACGGGCGGCTCCGTAAGGCTTTCAACCTGGGAGAGCTCGATCGAGTCGAGGACGGAAACGGGCTTGCGGGCGCCATGCTGATCGTCGACGCGCGGCTCGGCGGATTAAGAGACGGGCTTCTTGATGAAAAGGAATCCAGCGTGCCCCGCACAGTGGACGACGGAAAGGTTTGGTTGGGTGAGAGTACGGTCGGGTTCCGCGTGCGGAGCGCCGACACATCGGCAGAACCGGTGCAGGACGGGAACTGGCGGGAACGGTTCCGCCTCGCCACCGAAGTAACGGAGGACGGCGAGGCGGTCCACTGGCTGGTGGTCGACAAGTGGGGAAATGATGCCGCGACCGAGGACGACCGCTCACTGATGAGCTGCCGACAACTCCTGGACGACCACGAATCGCTGGCCGAAGCTTGCTGTCGGCACCTCGCGCAGGCGATCGGCCTGGACGCCACGCTTGGCGAGGTGCTTGCGCTTGCCGCCCGATTTCATGACGAAGGCAAGCGTGCGGGCCGTTGGCAGCGCGCTTTTCGTGCCCCCAGGGATGCCGTTTACGCGAAGACTGAGGGACCGATCGACCAACGCTTGCTCGATGGCTATCGCCACGAGCTTGGGACGCTCATTCGGGTCCAAAATGACGAGCGGATCCTGGCGCTCGCCGAGGAGCATCGCGATCTGGTGCTGCACCTCATCGCAGCGCATCACGGATTTGCTAGGCCGGTCATCGGTACCCGCGGATGTGAAGACGCTCCCCCTTCTGCGTTGGAAGAGGAGGCCGTTGAAATCGCCCTTCGGTTCGCGCGCCTGCAGGCGAGCTGGGGTCCTTGGGGGCTCGCCTGGCTGGAGGCCCTCCTGCGTGCTGCCGATCAGCAGGCATCGCGCTACAGCGGCGCTTCCGAATGCCCACGAGGAAGTGAGTGATGGCCTGTTCGTCGATTCCTGTCGATCTTGCCAATCCTGGCCAGGTCTTCGCCTGCATGGGACTCCTCGAGGCCGCTGATGTACTGCTCGGAGGAGCCGAGGGTGGGTTCGACTGGAGCAATGAATCCCAAGTTCGGTTCGAGCTCTGTGCGGAGGGCACAAGAAAACCGGTGAGCGTTGTGCTCGCATTCCTGGCGGCCGCGGAGTTGGAGAGGCTCGTCCCCCGGGGCTATATGGACCCGCCTGCCAAAGGGAGCAGGGCACCGAAGAAGGCACGCAAGCCATCCAATCTTACCCCGGAGAATGAAGCCTCTGACGGTCCAATCCGCGTAACCGAAACATTTCCCGCGCCGAGGGGCGACCGTTCTACCCTACCTTTGCGCCTTAAGCTGGACGGTCTCCCGGACCTCCACGTGACCCACTGGTGCGATGAATCTTCGCGCAACCCATTCAAGCTCTTCGCCGGCCGGCAGCGCAGCGCTGCCATAGCTCGGCAGATGGTCGCTGCCGTGCGTGGACTCTGGAACGGCCGTCAGGAACAGTTGCTGGCCGACCCATTCGGCCTCACCGTTCCGTTGGGCGGCAGCAGCTTTAAGTTCGACGCTCGCAAATCGTGGACGGCGATTGATGCGGGGTACTCTCCGGATGAACAGGCCCACGCTGTCGAGGCCTCGCCCGTCGTAGAGATGCTTGCGGCAATCGGTCTCGAACATGCGCGTCCCGACGAGTTTGAAACGCGCCAAGTGCGGTACGGTGTCTGGAAAGGCCTGCTGCCAACGGTGCTTGCGCGCCCCGCGCTCGGAGGTTGCCGCCTGGGGGTTCCGGTCCGGGTGTTCCGGTTTACGCTTGAGCTCGCGGGCAAGAACAAGATCGTAACGTTCGCACGAGAGGAGAGACGTTCATGAGCAATGCTGCCAACGTGACAGAAGTCAACCAGCAGCTTCTCGACATCTGGGCTACGAGCGCCGATGGCCCGGTGGCGCTGCGCCTCAAGCAGACGCTGCTTCCGGTGGAGGAAAGCGGCATCATCTTCCCGCCGACGTACGCCGACATCGGCTACAACATCGACACCCTTTCGGACGGCACCCGTGTTGCGACGGTCGACAGTGTGGGGTCGCAGGCCAATCGCCTCGAGCCGATTTTCTTGTCCGAGTCGAAGAACCCCAACGATTGGCTCGTCCCGCAGATCGAAATCGTCATCCGCAGGGAGGGCTGCGGCGAATGTGAGGCATGCAGAAGAAGCGAAACTCAAGGCGAGGGCAAGAAAGCCAAAAGGGACGCCTGCACGCAGCCGCGCGAGGTGACGCGCTCGCTGCTCGAGCTCGCGCACCGCGCCGCGGACGCGGTCGTGCAATCCTCGCCCGATCTGCTCAAGTTGATCGCGCCCGCCTTCAAGAAACTTGAGCAGGGAGATGCCGGACCGCTTTGCACCGTCGCCCCGACGTCGCTCGTGTTCGGGGTCTGGGATTCGCGGGGTGATACGGGCGAGAAGCGTCCACGCCTCGTGCGATCGATCATCCGTGCCTGGGACGTTGAGCCGCTGCATTCTGCGGCGCAGTTCAACTCGGTCTGGAAACTTCTCGATGGGGAGAAGCAGAACGATCTAAGGAAGGAAGCAAAGGCGAAGAAGACAGATCTCTCCGAGAAGGGTCTGGCAGACGCGCCTGCCACGTTCCGCAAGACGAAAATCCCACAATTTAATAAGGATACGGGGTTGCCCAACCCCGAGGCCCGAACCCTCGGCGGTGTCCTCGTCAACGGTCGCATCGAGCGTGACGTGACGGTGAACCTCGTGGCGCTTCGCGGCCTGCGGGGCGATAACGAGGCCGAGACCATCGCGATCCGAAAGTACCTTCTCGGCCTTGCGCTCACGGCAGCGACCACCGACTTGGAGCTTTTCCTCCGCGAAGGGTGCTTGCTCCGCTATGCGGACGACACCGACGCGTGGTACCAGGTGCCGCGGCGAGGCGAGCCAACGCCGATCGCCCTCAACACCGCAATCGTCCACCAGTACGCGGACGCGGCAGCCGGCTACTTCCGCGCGCAGTGGCCGGCAGTGTTCCAGGAGAAGTGGCCCAAGCCAGACGGATCGGTCGAGCTTAAGTACTTCTTCGATTTGGAGACGGCCAAGAGTTTGCTGGCGCGAAAGACGTCCGAAGAGGAGCCGCAGTCGGAGTAACCCGCCGATGAGCGCACTGGTTGTTTGCGTTCGCCTGCACGATGGGCGCTACCACGGCCAGGGCGACTGGCCGCCTTCTCCCGCACGCCTGTTCCAGGCCCTTGTCGCCGGCGTCGGCCTCGGTGGCCCGATTGCACAGACCGACAGGGAGGCGCTTGAATGGCTCCAAGGGCAGAAGCCGCCGATCGTGGGCGCACCGCTTGCGTGGCGACCTCGGCGGGGCGTGCTTTTTTACATGCCGAACAACGACAGCGACGCCATTGGAGGCGATCCGCGGAAAACAGCGAGAATCAGGACTGCCACCAAGATCTTCCGCCCCTACTTCTTCAACGCTGCGGTTCCTTTCGCCTATGTGTGGTCGCTTGCACCTGAAGGAGCCGACCATGAACGCGCACGAATAGTTTGCCGACTGGCCGATAGCCTGTACCAGCTCGGGCGGGGTATCGACATGGCGTGGGCATGGGGTGAGATCCTCGACGAGGATGGCCTCGAGAAACTCCTCGTGAGTTACCCCGGGCGTCTTCACCGTCCCTCGCCGGGTGGGACTGCCCCGGCGTTGCCGTGCCCCTGCCCGGGTTCGCTCGAGAGCCTTGAGCGCCGCTATCGAGCGTTCAGGGAACGATTTCGCTTCCTGAAAGGCGGTAAGGCCGTGCAGGTGGTGTTCCGCCAGCCGCCCAAGCCGGAGTTTCGATTGATGTCGTACGACAGCCCGCCGTCGTGGGAGCTCTATGAGCTTCGGGGTTCCACGGCGGATGCTGCCTTTGCCCCGTGGCCTCTCGCGGGGGCATCAGCTCTCGTCGTCCGGTTGCGCGACGCCGCGGCGGAGCGCCTCACCCGCGCACTCCCCGCCCACAGGGCGGACATCGAGCGCGTTTTCATCGGCCGCAAGCCCGACGGGACTAACGATTGTCCTCCCGAGGACCGGGTGCGGATCATCCCCTTACCATCGATTGGTTACGTGCATGCCGACCGCGAGATCCGTCGTGTGCTGGTCCAGGTGCCGCCGGGTTGTCCCGTCGCTGCCGCTGACGTGCAATGGGCGTTTTCCGGTCTCGACGTGGTGGATCCCGAGACCGGAGAGATCCAGGCGGTCCTCACCCGGACGGACGAGAAGATGTTCGTCCGTCATTACGGCTTGGGGGACGACGGGGGCCGCCGGGTGTGGCGCACGGTGACACCTGCCGTGCTGCCGGAAGTGGCGCGGCGCCGAAGAATCGATCCGGTGCGGCGGCGCGAGGAGGCCAAAGGGGGCGGCGAGCGGGCTGGTGAGCATGCACGAGCGGCAGCAGCAGTGTGTCAGGCACTGCGTCACGCTGGGCTGCGCACGCGCGTGAAGTCGGTTCGGGTGCAGCGCGAGCCGTTCGAAGGAAACGGAGCCAGGGTCGAAGTGTTCAGCGGCGGGACGCGCTTCTCGAAGCAACGCTTGTGGCATGTGGAGGTGGCTCTTGAAGCGCCGTTTGCTGGGCCGCTGGTCATTGGCGACGGTCGGTTTTTGGGACTCGGGGTTATGGCGCCGATGGAGATAACGCCGAGCGTTCACGCTTTCGTGATGGCGACCGGAGCCCTTGACTCGGTGCACCCGGAAGAGCTTGCGCGCGCGCTGCGGCGCGCCGTGATGACAAGGGTGCAAGCCATACTCGATGGGGAGCCTCTCCCGGGATTTTTCTCCGGCCACGAACCAGACGGGCGTCCGGTGCGCGGTGAGACGACTTCACATCTGGCCTTCGCGTGCGATTTGGAGCAGTCGAGGCTCCTCATCCTGGCCCCTCATATGCTCGATGGTCGGGTTCCTTCGGCTGAGGAACGGGAACATCTCCAGGTTCTCGAACGTGCGCTCGAAGGGTTCTCCGAACTTCGGGCGGGCGCAGCCGGGCACTTTCAGTTGAAGAAGCTCGAACCGGACATGGCGACGGATCCGCTTTTCAGGGTTGCCCGGACATGGGTGTCGCTCACGCCTTACCTTGTCACGCGCCACATTTCTGTGGGCTCGGCGGCCTCCGCTCTTGAGCGGGATGTGGCGGCGGAACTCCAGCGGCGCGGTTTTGCTCGTGCGGCGGTGACGGTGACTGCCGTTCGCGCACTTCCGGGGCGGGGGCTGGCGGGTTCTGTTCGATTGGATTTCAAAGTCCCCGTTCCGGGACCGCTGCTCCTCGGGCGAAGCCGCTATCTGGGGGGTGGACTCTTCTCGTCACGGGTCTGAGTGGTGGGTAGGGCGGCCGCTCTCCCGAGGCAGGTCAAGAAGCCAGTCTCCACGACTTGGCGACGCACCGCGCCACCCCCCCAGACCCTGGCTCGGACCTTCCGGGGCGAGCCATTCCCGGCGAACTGCAGCACCTCCCGGGGTTTCCCGATCCTCATGTCGGGTGTGGCCGGTCCCGCACGCCGGCCCGGTTTCTGCCGCCTTGGCCGGCTTTTGGCCGGACGGGATGTCGCCGCCCACCATCCAGCGGAAACACCGGGTGTCCATTGGCACGTAGAACTGTGCTGCACCAGTTTATCGTGCTATGCTGTCTGCATCATGAAGACCAACGTCACCCTCAAGCTCGATGCCGATCTTCTGCGCGAGGCCCGTGTCGTGGCGGCCGAGGAAGGGCGATCGCTCAGCGCGCTACTGGGCGACCGGCTGGAAGCGATTGTGCGGGAACGAAAAGCCTTTGACAGGGCTCGACGGCGCGCCCTGGCCCGACTCCGAGAGGGTCTCGATCTCCAGTGGACACCGCCCAAGTCACGCGGCGAACTCCATGAGCGATAGGTACTTCGTCGACACCAACATCCTCATGTACGCCCACGACCGGGCGGCGGGAGAGAAACACGTGCGTGCCAAAGCGCTGGTGGCGGACCTCTGGGAGAACAGGTCCGGTGTCATCAGTACTCAGGTCCTGCAGGAGCTGGCCGTCAACCTGCGCCGGAAGGCGAAGCAACCACTCGGCGCAAAGGCCACGCGTGAGTTGCTGTCCGACTACCTCGCCTGGCAGGTCGTCGTGAACGGAGGCGATTCGATTCTCGAAGCGCTGGACCTCGAGGCTCGCTACCAGATTTCGTTCTGGGACGCACTGGTCGTGCATTCGGCTCAGGTCTCTGGCGCGAAGATCCTCTACTCGGAAGACCTGTCCGACGGGCAGACGTACGGAACCTTGCGCGTGATCAATCCATTGCGAGCGCGGGTCTAGCCAGGACCTCCCCGCGAAGCTGATCCGCCCAAATGATCGAGACCCAATGCTGCGCACGAAGGCTCCCCGTCAGGTGCCGGCCGGAAAGCACTGCGCCATCGCCCGGTAGCCGGCGGCGGCTCGGGTCAACTGTTCCACCTCCACCCACTCGTTCACCACGTGCGCCTGCTCCTCGCTCGAAGGGCCGAACCCGATGGTGGGGATCCCCCGCACCCCCGCCGTCTCCGCGGCATTGGTGCAGAACCGATATGCGGTCGTCCGAAACGGAATCCCCGCCTCCTCCAGTCCCTTCGCCGCCGCCCTCACCAGCCTGTGCCCGGGATCCAGCAGCCAGGGCGGATACCACTTCGCCCCCCTCAACTCCAAGCCGGTCCACGTGCGGTAGACCACCGGGCTCAGTTCCAAGCGGTACCTCCGCACCCCCACCCGCCGAAGCACCTCCGCCAGCTCCTCCTCCACCTTTTCCCTGCGTTCGCCCGGCAGCAGCCTTCTTTCCAGGGTCGCACGGCAGCGAAACGGTACCATCGACTGCGCCGGATAGGGGGCGGACAGGATATCCGTCACACACCACAGAGCCGGTCCGGCTACCGGGTGGTCAGGCAGAACCAGCCGCAGCAGCTCCCGGACCACCTCCGCCATCTGAACCACCGCGTTGTCCCCCAGGTGGGGCGATGAAGCGTGTGCCGCCTCACCCTCCACGGTCAGCCGGTACTCGGCCCGTCCCCGACCCCCCACCGCCACCGCCAGGGAAGTGGCTTCTCCAATCACCACGGCGTCGGGCCGAAAACGGTCCAGCAGCAAACCCAGCGCCGTGCCTTCGGTGGTCTCCTCGCCCACCGAACCGCTGACCACCACCCGTCCCCGAAGCTGTTCCCGTTGCAGGCCGCCGATCCCCACCGCCATGGCGGCAACCGCTCCCTTCATGTCGGAGCTGCCCCGGCCGAAGATGCGCCCGTCACGAATTTCGCCGCTCCAGGGCGAGTCCTGCCAACCCGCCTCCGGTTCCACCCCCACCGTATCCAGGTGGCCGTCCAGCAGGAGGACCGGCCCGGGCTCCCGGCCGTCAATCACTCCCCAGGCGTTGCCGGCCTCATCCATGCCGGCGTCGTCATATCCCAGCTCGCCGAACGCCGCCAGCAGCCGTCGTGCCGCCGCCTCCTCTCCGCCCAGAACGCTGGGCAGACGCACCAGGTCACGGGTCAGCCGTACAAGCTGTTCAACCTCCCGTTCGTCCAGTGCTGTTTGGTGAGGCATGGCGTCAGACCCGCGGCGGAATCTCCCCGGGTGAAAGTGGGCCGAGTTCGGCCGCCGTTGCATTGGCCGCTGCCTGGGCCGCCGTACGGGCGCCGGGGATCGCCACGTGACAGGCCGGATGGGAAAGGCAGAAGCGCAGGCTGAGCTGTGCCATGCTTTGGCCTGGAAACGAAGCAAACCACGTTGCCAGGCGGTCCAGTCGCCCCAGGTATTGCTCGAGCCGCGGGGGAGCCAGGTTGACACGGCGATGGTCGCCGGCGGGAAAGCGTTGGTCCCGCCCATATTTCCCGGTAAGCAATCCGAACAGCAGGGGGATCCGGACGATCACGCCCAGCCCCAGGCCGGCGGCCTGGGGCAGCAGCACGTCTTCCGCCTCCCGCTCCAGGAGGTTGTAGCGGACCTGGATGCAATCCAGAACCTCTTGTCCCCGGTGCAGAAATCGACTCTGTTCCGTTTCCAGAAACGATTTCACACTCCAGCCCGCGTACCGGATCTTGCCCTGGCGTTTGAGCTGCGCCAAGGCTTCCCAGGGTTCATCCGAGTCCAGGTCCGAAGTGCCGAGGCTGTGGAGCTGCAGCAGATCCAGGCAGTCGACGCCCAGACGCCGCAGGCTCTGCTCGGCGGCGAAAACCAGGTAATCGCGGCGGCCGTTGAGCCGGATCCGGCCGTAAATGGTTTCGTCCTCCGGTCCGGCGTTGTAGAAGTCGTTACCCGCCTTGGTCGCCACCACCACGTCCCGGCGCCCCGTCTCCCTCAGCACCTCGCCGATCAGGGTTTCGGATCGGCCGTAACCGTATACATCCGCGGTGTCGATGAAGGTGACCCCGGACTCGAGCGCCGCCAGCAGGGCCTGCCGGGAATCCTGTTCATCCTGCGGCCCCCAGTCCCGGCCCCCGATGGCCCATGCTCCGAAACCAATCCGCGAGACCCATGGGCCGCGGTCGCCCAGTCGGATCCGTTCCATGGTGTCCGATCGCCCGGCGGAAAGTGCGGTGTCAGTTCGGACAGCCCGCCCGGGTGACCCGCACTCGGCAGGCCGCCAGCGGGACATGGGTGTCGGCGTCCACCAGGTAGAACACCATGCCGTCCTTCACCCAGTTCCCGGTTTCTTTGCTGCCCTCGGGGTTGGCCAGGGCAAACAGCTCTCCTTCCGGCATTCCCACCCGGATCTCCACCCGGGACGCTCGGTCCGTCTTCCAATGCAGCGTCGTCACTCCCAGATCGTCGTCGCACGACTGGACAACGGACGGCTCGGCCCAAAACACCTCGGGCAGATCCAGCTCGGCCAGGTTGGCATCAGCGGGAACTTCGCCGGGGACGGGTCCTTCATAGCCCCCACAACCACTCAGCAGCAGCAGACAGGCCAACGCCGCAGCTCGCATCGCTCTCCTCCGGAAGCCCTGCAAGCACAGGGCTTCTTGAACCGCGGATTTTACTCCACACGGAGAACCGATGTAATGTTCACGCCCTCACCGACCATGAGCGCCGAACCGAACCCAACCGTGCTGGCTGTCGGCATCGCCGGCGGCTCAGGCTCCGGCAAATCCACTCTGATCGCCCGCCTGGTGGGGCAACTGGGTCCGGAGCGCTGTGCCGTTCTGAGCCAGGACGATTACTACCGGGATCTCTCCCGACTTCCGGAGATGCAGCGGGAACGGTTCGACTTCGATCGGCTGGAGCAGCTTGAAACGGAGTTGCTGGTGCAACACATCAAAGCGCTCAAGGCGGGGCACGGTGTTGAAGTACCGAGCTACGATTTCGCCACCCATACTCGGCGTCCGCTCCGCCGCCGCGTCGAGCCCGCTCCGGTGCTGCTGGTGGAGGGCATCCTCCTGTTTGCCTCGGCCGAGCTGCGACAGACTCTGGACCTGCGGATCTTCCTTTCGGCTCCGGCCCACCTCCGCCTGCAGCGCCGTCTGGAGCGGGACGTCAACTTCCGGGGACGCCGCCCGGAAGCCGTCCGCCGGCAGTGGCAGGAGTCCGTTCTTCCCGCCCATCGTCGACTGGTGGAGCCTTCCCGCCGACACGCCCACCTGATCATCAACACGGCGGGAGCCTGGGAGCCGGCGATACGGTTGCTGTGCGCCGCCTTGAGCTGCTGGGGCGCGCAGGTGAGGGACAATACCTGAAATGCGTCCGAGGTCGGCACTGTACGGGTTGTTGCTGCTGTTGGTGGTCCCCTTCGCGGGCAGGGCATTTCACATCGATGACCGGATTTACCTGGAGATCGCCGACAACGTCCTCCGGCAGCCGTTGTTTCCCTATGACTACAGCCCCGTGTTCGAGGGCCTGGTGACCCCCGACGCGGCCAGCCATTCCCACCTTCCCCTCACCTCGTACTATCTGGCCCTGGTGAAGCTCCTGATGGGCGGCGATTCCGAAGTCGCCATGCATGGGGCGTTTCTGGTGTTTCCGGTGATCGCTTTGTGGTCGTTTCTGGATCTGTGCCGGTTTTACGTTGGGCGCAGGGCGGCGGCTGCGGCGCTCCTGATCTCCTCCCCGGCATTTGTGGTGCTGGGGCACAGTCTGATGCCGGATCTCCCGTTGCTGGCCTTCTGGCTGCTGGCACTGAGCCGGTTTCTCAGGATCGCGGGCGGGTCCTCCAGCCGCACCGACCGCGTCCTGCTGGCAGCGGGTCTGCTGGGCGGGGCCTTCCTCAGCCTGCTGACCGCCGGACTGCTGCTGCTGATGGCCGCCTACCTGCTGCTGGACCGGAGCTGCGGCTCGGCTCCGCGGCGTCTGCTGTGGACGCTGCTTGCGCTGCCGCTGCTGCTCTGGTTCGCGTGGTACCTGATTTCCTGGTTCCACTACGACCGTTTCGTGCTGACCAACACGTTCCGCCACATGACCAAGCGGGAAACGTTCGATTGGGGCCTGCTGGGCCTCAAAGCCGTCAGCTTCACGGTCAATGTGGGAGCGGTATTTGTGTGTCCGCTGCTGTTGTGGGGCGTCTTCGCCGGGGCCTGGAGAACGCGGCTCGCCCTGGCGGCCGGAATCCTGACGCTGCTGCCTTTCGCGGTGGCGGTGGAAGGTTGGCACTGGCGCCATGTCCTGCTGCTGGCGGTCTTCTTCGCCTCCGGCGTCCTGGTGATATGGGAACTCTTGCTTTTGCTGGGCGACAGCCGGCCCCGGGTCCGGCTCCTGGCGCTGTGGTTTTTCGGGATCTTTGGCGCCTGTCTGGTGCTGTACTACGCCGGTTCGGTGCGATACGTCCTGCCGGCATTACCGCCGGTGATTCTGGCCTGGGTCATGCGGCTGGAAAGCCGCGTCCGGGACCTGTATCTCCAGCGAAATCTCGCTTGGGCAGGGGTTGTGCTCACCATCCTGTGGACGCTGCCGCCGGCGCTGGCCGACTACGAGTTTGCCGGGGTGTACCGGAAGGCCGCCGGGGAACTGGTGCGAGACTACCAGCGCGAAGGAAACACGGTGTGGTTCACCGGGGAGTGGGGTTTCCGGTACTACCTCGAGCGGGAAAGGGCGAGGCTGATGAGACGGGACGAAATCTCGGCCAAGCCGGGAGACATCATCATCAAACCCTACCTTGCCAGCCCCTGGGTGACGGTCTACGACGGCCCCCCGGGCACGGTGCTGCTGGAGCAGCGCCTGGTCGGAACCCGCCACCCCCTGCGACTGCTGGATTTTTCGTCACATGCCGGTTTCTACAGCACCGGCTGGGGTCTCCTGCCGTTCAGTTTGAGCACCGGCGAGCCTTGGGAGTGGTTCAACGTGTACCGGGTCGAGCGCTCCTGGGAGGGGCCTCCGCCTCCCCAGGAACGCCACTTCTGACGGCTCGTCGCCCAGGTTTCCGGAGATCCGCATGATCGGCGCGGGCGGCCCGGCGCGGATGGAAAACCGGCTGTGCGACCAGCCGCTCAGTACATGCGCTGCTTGTCCACCACATTCAGCAACGGCAAACCTGCGGCGTAGCGCCGGACATTCTCCGCGAACAGTCCCACCATCCGGACCTGCCGGTCCGGGCTCCACCCGGAGGTATGAGGCGTCATCGCCACATTGGGACAACTGAAGATGGGATGCCCGGCCGGTGGCGGCTCCTGCGGGAACACGTCCAAACCGGCGCCGGCGATCCAGCCCTCACGAAGTGCCTGGACGAGGGCCATATCGTCAAACAGTTCCCCCCGGGACAGGGCGAGGAAGTACGCAGACTTCTTCATCGCCCGAAACACATCCGCATTGAACATCCGGCGGGTCTCGGGCGTGAGCGGCGCCGCTGCCACCAGCACGTCACACTGCGGGACCATCTCGGGGAACCACCCCGGATCCCTCAGCTCCGCCACGAAATCGGGTTTGGGCAAGGGCTTGGCGTCGGTGGCGATGATCCGCATGTCGAAGCCGAAATGCGCCCGGCGGGCCACCAGGGTGCCAATACCTCCCAGCCCCACAATCCCCATGGTGCGGCCGGCGAGTTCCACGTGGTGGTCGGAAGCGGGATCTCCCACCGGCTTCCATTCTCCTTTCAGGAAGCTGGGCAGGTAGTAGCGGGCGATTCCGCGGGTCAGGCAGAGCAGCAACCCCATGGCCGTCTCGGAGATGCCGGGAGCGTAGGTCCGTGCCTGGTTGGTCAGCACCACGGGGCTTTCCCGGAAGTGGGGATCGTCGATCAGGAAATCCACCCCTGCGGCACCGTGCTGCACCCACTTCAGGCGCGGTGCCCGCGCCAGGTCCTGGCCCCGCACGGTGCCGTACACCACCTCGGCCTCCGGCAGCCGTTCGAGGAATTCCTCCTGGGTCCTGCAGATGACGATCTCCACCGGCACGGCGGCGGCGCTCCGGATCCGCTCCACCTCAGGCGGAGAGAAAGGGTAGCGGGTCACGATGCGGATCGGGTCCTGGGACACCGGGAAGGCGGCTTCCGGAAACACGCTGGACACCACCGGCATGCGCTCAGAGACTGCCGCCGGTGCCGCTGCCGCCGCTTTCATGAAACTCCGGCGACTGAAAGGCTGGCTGGTCATGCGCTTCTTGTACCACAGCCGCCCGCCCGGGACCACGAGGGGGACGCCCGCCGCCGCCCGCCTCACCGACCCAGCAGGCACGCCGCCGCCGCCAGCGCTGCGGCCAGCGGCAGTGTCACCAGCCAGGCCAGGACGATGGCCGAAACCATCCGGGTCTGGATTCCGCCCGAAACGGCACCGATGCCGCACAGCGAACCCACGGTGACGTGCGTGGTCGAGACCGGCAGGCCCCAGCGCGACGCAAAAATGACCAGCACCGCCGCCGTCAGGTTGGATGCAAAGCCTTGGCCGGGGTTCATGGCCGTCACCTTGTAGCTCATGGTGGCGGCGACCCGGCGTGCCGACAGCCAACCACCGGCGGCCATGGCTGCCGCCACCACCGCCATGCTCTCCACTGGCGCCAGAGAACCCCCTGCCAGCAGGAGGGCGGCGATTTTCGGGGTATCGTTCAGGCCCCGGGCGAAGCTGAGGGCCCCTGCGGTCAGGTAATGCGCGGCATCCACCACCGCCGACACCGGGACGCCCAGGAATCGGCCGCAGTAGAACTCACGACAGGTCTGTTCAGGCGCCAACTTGGCCTGAACCGCCGCGGTCGCCCGGATCAACTGCTCGCCGGCAGCGGCCACGGGCTGCGTCGCCACCACCGCCGGTCCGACGCAGATGCAGCTTTCCTTGTCGATACCCAAACTCAGACGGGCGGCTCGGAAGCCAAGATAGACCGCGGCACAAATCAGGGCTGCCAGGAGAGGACTCAGCAGCAGGGGAAGCAGAAACCCGTCCTTCAGCACCATCCAGTGAATCGGGCCCTGGGTCAGCCCCGCCCCAACCAGGGCCCCGGTCAGCGCGTGAGTGGTGGAGATGGGAAAGCCCAGCCAGGCGGCAAGGCCCACCGTCAGGGAGGCACCGATTCCCACTGCCACCAGAAAGTCGACTTGCCCGGCCAACGCTTCGGAAACCAGCCCCTTGCCGGAGAAGGCGTCCAACAGTCCCCGTGCCAGCCAAACCGCGGCGAGCGAGCCGGCGAAGGTGGTGAGGCAGGCCCAGTTCAGGGCCCGCCGATAGTTGGTCGTGCCGCTGCCCAGCAGGGAAGCCACGCCCTTGAAGTTGTCGTTGGCCCCATTGGTATAGGACACCAGCAGGCCACCCAGGAACAGCAGTACCAGGCTCATTCGGACCTGAAACAGGAGACAGGGGTCAGGAAAACAGGAGACAGGAGAACTCCACCATGCGGCGGGTTCCTGTCTTCCGGCTCCCGAGTCCCGGCTGCCGACTCCCTCAGTTCATACGCCCCTGACTTCTGCTCCGACCAGCCGTTCGACGGCGTCGGCGAACCGGGCGGCGGCGCCGGAGTCCATCCGAAAGTACAGGGCAGGTTCAATCAGTTCGACCTCCATCAGCCGGAACTCTCCCCGCGGATCCCGTACCAGGTCGATGCGGGCATAAAGCGGCGCCGACCCGCCGGGGAGCGCTCCCAGAACCCGGCACGACGCCTCCAGCAGTCTGGGCTCCGGCACGGCGGGCCGGATCAGTCCTCCATGCTCCTCCTGAACTCTGAAGTCGCCGGGTTTCGGTGTTTTCAGGATACAGTGGCTGAGCTCTCCAAGGAAGTAAAACAGCGAATACTCCCCCTCCTCGATGACGGCGGGCAGGAACGGCTGAGCCAGGAACGGCTGTCGGCCGAAGCTCGAGAGCAACTCGTCCCGACGGCGGGAGGGGCAGTTCCTGCCCAGGCGGTAGGCGTGGTCGGCATTGGCCCCGATCTCCGGCTTGAGGACGATCTCGGAGGTGGCGAAGCGGTCGAAGAGCTCCTGCAGGCCGGTGTCGTCCAGCCGCGGGTACCAGACCGCCGGTACCACGGGCGCTCCCCGTTGTTCCAGCTCAAAAAGATAGGTTTTGCTGAGGTTCCAGCGGACCAGCCCGAGCGGGTTCTCAAGCCGGGCACCAGACTGTTCGATCTCTTCCAGGACTTCCAGGAACCCTTGCGGTTCCCTCTGGTAATCCCAGGTGGAGCGGATGACGACCAGCTCGAATTGTGACCAGTCGGTGTCCGATCGCCAGGAGACATTGGTCACCGTCCAGCCCCGGTCCCGCAGCGGCTGATGGGCCAGCTCGTCATCGCAGACGAAACCGTCGAGTTGGTCCATGGTGAGGAATGCACAACGCTTCACGGGCGGGATTATAGCGGTCTCAGAAAGGACTCGCAGACGAAGGAAGGACGGGGGCGTCGGCGCCTGGCCGTGCTTCCCCGCCGGGGCGACTGGGGAGCCCCGTATTCCAGGGAATCTATGTTCCCGGCGGTGGACCCAGTTGGCGGTAACGGATCCCGGGTGCCGGCCCCTTTCCGTTCTGACCGCCTGCCTTGTGGATCAGGGCAACCTGCTGTAACTCCCTGTCCCACCAGCCCTCGACGACCACCGACTGCTCGGAACGGTCCAGCACCTCGGATTCCCCGGTGGGGAGATCCAGGGTGCGTACCTCATAGCCGTTGACGGAGCCCACCGGAGGACTGAAGACAACGGTGTAGATCAAACGCGAGGCGGAGGCGAAATTCACTCCCCAGATCTGCGCTTCGCGCACCCCTGAGTACGGAAGCGGGATGCGTCCGATGGTCTCGCCGGTCTCCCGGTCCACCGACTCCAGGATCGGGTGGAAGGGATGCCACAGGTAGATTTCCCCTTCCGGGCTTGCAACCACGCGCGTCTCCAGCAAGTCGGTCAATTCACCGGTCAAGTCTTCCACAGTGCGGGCCGAGAACCGATGGGGCCGGAATGAGCGCACCAGCTTCCCATCGGGATCGACCTCGTGGAGCAGCGGCAAATCCGGTGGCTGAATCCCGGAACCCTTGTCGGCTGAGAGACGGAGGCGGTGGAGCTCAGCCAGTTCGAGACCGAGAACCAACAGGGTCCCGTCGGCCAGGGCCGCCAGCGAGGCGCCCTCAAACTGGGGGATCCGGGCCAGCTCTGCTATCTGAGGCACGGCGCCCTGCTCCACGATCCGGTAGATCGCGGTTTGCGGAGGAAGCGACGCCGTGATTCCCAACACGCTGACGGTGTCATCCTCCGCCACCGCCAGGTCGTTCACACTGAGGGGAGTCAGGTCGGGAAGCGACGCGAAGGGGATTTCCCACACCGGGCGGCCGTCCCGGGACCACTTGCCCACAGTGTGATCGTAATGCCGTGTGAACAGGGTTCCTCGGGGACCTGCTGCCAGACTGCGGATCATGCGGCCGTGGGTCCGCATGAACTCGCCGTCTTCGACCGCCGGGACGGTTGTCAGTGGCTGAGGCGAAGTCAAGTGCGGCGCCAGGCGGTATGCCCCCAAGACGGCCGAGGTGATCCCCAGGAGGAGAAAACCCCAATACTGTTTGGCGGGAGACATTGGAGCCTCCTTTCTGAACTCAGTCGGGATCGACAGGAAAACATTAAACGGTCCTTAAGCGGGCGAACCCGCACTGGTCGATGACGCACCAGATCATGGAGCCCGTGGTCTGGCACTCGTGGCACCACGCAGAGAGCGAGCACACCGGACCACTCTTCGTCCCGCCCGCACCACAGGCGGCATCGCAGTTCAGTTGCCCCGTCTGCGTACGCTTATGCGGCCAGAACCCGTCGCAGAAGCAAGGGTCGACAGCTCGGACGGGCACAAGCAAATGTAGGAAAAGCAGACCAAGTGCCACTATAGCGGCGGCAACCTGATTTCTCATTGAGGTCGAGTCTAGAGCAGGTACATCTCGTGCGTCAATAGAGTATCCTCCTCATTACGTCTGGTCTGTCTCACTGGCGGGCGGGGCGCCGGCACCGTAGAATGCCGTGCCACATCGTGACCACTGATCAACTTCTTTGCCAACTGCAGCGTCTCGCGGAGTTTTGCGGTCTCGAAACCGCTTATTACGATGGTCTCGGCCAGTACCGCCAGGCCGCTCCGGAAGCCGTGGTCCATGTCCTGAGAAGCCTCGGCACCGGACTGGAGCGGATCGAGGACGCGGGCCTGGTCCTGGAGGAGCAGCGCCGCCGCGTGCTGGAACGCGTCGTGGAACCGGTCTTGGTCTGGTGGTTGGACCAGCCGTTGGAGCTGGAGCTGTCCCTGCCGGCCCCACGGGATGTGGAAGGCTGGTTGCGGCTGGAGTTTGAATCCGGCCGGCGGCTCACCCTCCGTCTCGAGACCTGCCGGTCGTCCCAGGTGGACGACTCCGTGGCGGCAGGCGAGCAGTACCGGAAATACCGGTGCCGAGTGGAGCAGCCGAGCGAACCCGGCTACCACGAGCTGGAGCTGGAGATACCCGGTCTCGCCCCCCGCCGGGCCCGGGTCATTGCGGCCCCCAGCCGAGGAATCCAACCGCAGGGCCGGAAGTGGGGACTGTTTGTGCCGCTGTATGCCCTGCATACCGCTCAGAGCGTGGGGATCGGAGACTTTACCGATCTCGGGCGTTTCATGGAGTGGACGGCCGCCTGCGGGGGTTCCGTGGTCGGGACACTGCCGCTGTTTGCATGCTTTCTGGAGGAACCCTTCGCGCCGAGCCCCTATACGCCGGTGAGCCGGCTTTTCTGGAACGAACTTTTCCTGGATCCGAGACGGTGCTTTGGCTGGGACCGGGCTGCTGAGCTGCACGGAAACCGCTCTCTCAAGGCGGTCGAGGCCGAACTGGCGGAGCTGACCCGCCGACGCTCCGTTGACTACCGCCGTCTGGCCGGGCTGCGGCGCCGGCTTCTCGAGCCCTTCGTGGAGCTCGCCCGCGGCGCCGGTGAGCTGGACCGGTTTGTTGCTGAGACCCCGGAAGCCGGGAACTATGCCTGTTTCCGGGCGCAAGTCGAAGAGCAGGGAGCGGACTGGCGTCGGTGGGCGACACCCCCGGCGGCGACCGGCCGCTGCCTTTCGGGCGCCGCCGACTATCATCTCTATGTTCAGTGGCAATGCCGACAGCAGATGGAGTCACTGCTTGAGCACAGCCGCCGGCTCGGCACAGAGCTCTACCTCGACCTGCCGCTGGGGGTCCATCCCGACGGTTTCGACGCCTGGAGGTGGCCGGAGGCCTTCGCTGCCGGCGTCTCCGGAGGGGCTCCTCCAGACGGATTCTTCACCGCGGGGCAGGACTGGGGCTTCCAGCCGTTGCACCCGGAACGCGCCCGCGAGGACGGCTACGCTTACCTGCGGAAAGTTGTGGAGAATCTGGCGCGCCACGCCAGCATCATGCGTCTGGACCACGCCATGAGCCTGCAGCGCCTGTACTGGGTGCCCCATGGGATGAGCGCCAGAGAAGGGTTGTACGTCCACTACCGGACGGACGAACTGCTGGCCCTCCTGCTGCTGGAATCGGCTCGCCACCAGTGCGTGCTGGTGGGAGAAGATTTGGGCACCGTGACCCCCCAGCTCCGCGAGGTCCTGGAAATGCACGGAATCCAGAGGATGTACGTGGGGCAGTTCGAGTTCTCGCTGGACCGGAACCCTCCGTTTCACCCCGTCCCCCGCTCGGTGGTCGCCAGCCTGAACACCCACGATACGCCGACGGCTGCCGGCTTCTGGCACGGCGACGACATTGAAGACCGGGTGGAACTGGGGCTGCTGGCCGAAGATGTGGCGGCCGCCGAACGGGAAGGCCGCCGGACGGTGCGCAGGAGGATGATGGCCTGCCTCGGGATTGAAGGGTTTGATGTCGACCCGGCCGTGCAGTTCCAGGTGCTGCTGGCCTGGCTGCAGCATCTGGCCGAAAGCGATGCGGCGCTGGTGCTGGTCACCCTGGAGGACCTGCTGCAGGAGCGGGCGCCGCAGAACGTCCCGGGTACCGTCGATCAGCGGCCCAACTGGCGGCGGCGGACCCGAATTCCGCTGGAAAGCATTTTCACCCTGCCGCAAGTGGTGGATACTCTTCAGAGGGTGGACCAGGGCCGCCGGCGCAACCGTCCGACGTAGGGGGTACTCATGGCGAAGAAGCGGGGACAGCCGAAGCAGGGGCCGACCCAGGCCACGTTGCTGAGCGAGCAGGATCTTTATCTCTTCAATGAAGGCACGCATTTCCGGCTGTACGACCACCTGGGGGCGCACCCCATGGACATTGCAGGGCGTCGCGGCACCTGCTTTGCCGTGTGGGCGCCCGACGCCGTCGAAGTCTCGGTGATCGGCGACTTCAACGGCTGGGAGACCGGCCGGGATCAGTTGCACCCCCGTGGTTCCTCAGGCATCTGGGAAGGTTTTGTGGAAGGGGTGGACCGGGGAACGGTCTACAAGTATTTCATCCGTTCGCGGTTCAACGACTACCAAGTCCAGAAGGCGGATCCCTTCGCTTTCTACGCGGAGGTCGCTCCCAAGAGTGCATCCGTCGTCTGGGACCTGGAATACGAGTGGAATGATCAGTCCTGGATGCAGGAGCGGGCGGCACGCAATCACCTGCGGGCGCCCATCAGCATCTACGAGATGCACATCGGTTCCTGGATGCGGGTACCGGAGGAAGGGAATCGACCTCTGACCTACCGCGAGCTGGCCCCGCGCCTGGCGGAGTACCTGAACCGCCTGGGCTTCACCCACGTGGAATTCATGCCGGTCATGGAACACCCGTTTGGAGGCTCCTGGGGATACCAGGTCACGGGTTACTTCGCCCCCACCAGCCGCTTCGGCACGCCCCAGGACTTCATGTACCTGGTGGACTATCTCCATCAGCATGGAATCGGAGTGATCCTGGACTGGGTTCCTTCCCATTTCTGTGCCGACGGGCACGGGCTGGGCTTCTTTGACGGTACCCACCTTTACGAGCACGCGGATCCGCGCAAGGGTTTTCACCCCGACTGGAGCAGTTACATTTTCAACTACGGTCGCAACGAGGTCCGCAGCTTCCTCCTCAGCTCGGCGCTGTTTTGGCTGGATCGCTACCACGCCGACGGGCTGAGGGTGGATGCGGTGGCCTCCATGCTCTACCTGGATTACTCCCGCAAGGACGGCGAGTGGATTCCCAATCAGTACGGGGGAAAGGAGAACCTGGAGGCGATCGAGTTCCTGCGGCGCTTCAACCATGAGGTATATGCGGCCTTCCCGGACGTCCAGACCTACGCGGAGGAATCGACGGCGTGGCCGATGGTGTCCCGGCCCACCTGGGTGGGTGGACTGGGTTTCGGGATGAAGTGGGACATGGGGTGGATGCACGACACCCTGACGTACATGTCCAAGGATCCGGTCCACCGGCGCTATCACCACAACAACCTGACCTTCCGCATGCTGTACGCCTTCCAGGAGAACTTCGTCCTGCCGCTGTCCCATGACGAGGTGGTCCATGGCAAGCGTTCGCTGATCGGCAAGATGCCCGGCGACGACTGGCAGAAGTTCGCCAATCTCCGCACGCTGTTCGGCTACATGTTTGCGCAGCCTGCCAAAAAGCTGCTTTTCATGGGCGGTGAGTTCGGCCAGTGGAACGAGTGGTTCCACGAGGTGAGCCTGGACTGGCACCTGACGGAGCTTCCGTTCCACTCGGGCCTTCAGCGGTGGGTGGCGGACCTGAACCGGTTCTATCGACAGGAACCTGCGCTGCACGAGAACGACTTCGACCCTGCAGGGTTCGAGTGGGTCGACTGCGGGGACAGTGATCAGAGCGTCATCAGTCTGCTGCGCAAAGGGGAGCGGGGGGATCTCGTGCTGGTGGTCTGCAACTTCACTCCAGTCCCGCGCTTCGACTATCGCGTGGGGGTGCCGAGGGGTGGGTACTGGCGGGAGCTGCTCAACAGCGACGCGCCGGCGTACGGAGGCAGCGGCCTGGGGAACTGGGGAGGCTGTCATGCCGAAGGGCAACCCTACCATGGCCGTCCCTGCTCCCTGCGGTTGACGTTGCCTCCGCTGTCCGCCGTTTTCTTGAAGTCGGCCCAGGAGTGAGCGAAAAGGCGATGGGGACGCCCGGCCGGCGGCTGCCGCGGCCACAGACCCGCCAGCGTCGAGTCTCCGTTCGGTACCGTGCAAACAGGTCAGGGTGGCACTTGACAAGCAAGAAATGCGGTTCCTATACTTTCCGGGTCCCAAGCGTCGGTCAAAGTTGGCCTGCGGGTTTGTTAGTAACGCCAACCGGGGGGTGTGATGGGAGAGGAAGTCAGAGGGGACTTTACCGTTACGGTTTCCCGGGCTGGACGGCAACTGGCGCGCACTTTCAGGGTTTCCCTCCGGGTCCTGGTCATCGGCTTCATCGCTTCCCTGTGTTTTCTGACCGCGGTTGTGTTCACCTCGTTCCACTACTACCGGATGTGGACGGTGACCAAGGACTACATCCGTCTCCAGCGGGAGCTGGATCGGATGAAGAAACAGGATGAGATCCTGCGGGTGGCGGCCAAGCAGTTGGGAGAGCAGGTCGCCTCGCTGCAGGTGACGGCCCAGAAGCTCAAGATTCTTTCCGGTTTCGATGCGGATTCGTGGGGTGGGCGGGGTGGTCCGTCGTCGGGTCCCAACCCGGTGCTGAGCCTCAGCCCGAAGGATTTCTCCCGGCATTTCAAGAACCTGGACCGAAAACGCATCACCCTCGAAGCGGAGCTCCGTCAGCTTCAGGATTACTACACCACCCGCGAGATCCTGATGGCCGCGACGCCTTCGATGATGCCTGTCCGGGGATATCCGTCGGACCGCTTCGGCCAGCGGGACGATCCTTTCACCGGAGACGAGGATTTCCACCCCGGTGTCGACATTTCCGCTCCCAAGGGCACCAAGGTGGTGGCCACCGCCGACGGGCTGGTGGTGTTCGCCGGTCGGCGTCCCGGGTACGGCAATCTGGTGGGAATCGAGCACAAGTTCGGGATCTCCACCCGCTACGGCCATCTGGACCGCTTCACCGTCCAGGCGGGGCAACGTGTCAAGCGGGGCGACGTGATCGGATACGTCGGCTCCACCGGCCGGACCACCGGCTCCCACCTGCACTACGAGGTACGTTTCCACAACCAGCCGCTCAATCCGCTGCGTTTCTTCCAGGCCCAGTCCGTGCAGCCGGTGCAGGCAGCAGCCAACCGCCGGCCCTGACCCGGTTGACGGGAGCTTCGGATAGCCGGCTGCTGAGGTCAGGCCCGGCCTGAACCTGCAACCGGCGGTTGCGCCCCGTGCGGTCTCCTTGCCCGCGACCCGTCCGGGTTAGACTTTCAGCGGCCCTCATGCATCAACACAATGAGTTGCCGGAGACCGCACAGTGCAGCGACGAATACCTGTTGCTCCGGGCCCTGCAGGGGAACCCGGGGAGCTTCGGCGAACTGGTGCGTCGTTGGGAGCGGAGGATCTTCGGGTTCATCCGGCGGTATGTCGGCGACAGCGAAGAGGCGCGGGATCTGACCCAAAATACCTTCACCAAGGCGTATGTGAACCTGGGAAGTCTTTCAGATCCTGCGCGGTTTTCGTCCTGGCTTTACAAGATTGCCGTCAACGAATGCCGCATGCGGCTGCGGAGCCGGAGCCGGCGACCCACCGCCGACTGGGAGGAAAGTGCCGCGGCAATCGAACGCCGCGAGCCCGACCGGCTGACCCCCGAGGTCTACTATCAGAGTCGGGAAAAGCTCCAGCGTCTGGAGGCAGCCTTCCGGATGCTCCCCAGGGAGCAGCAGGAGGTGATTCTGATGAAAGAATTCCAGGGCATGAAGTTTCAACACATCGCGGAGGTCCTGGACATCCCTCTGTCCACGGCCAAGTCCCGGCTTTATCTCGGGCTGAGGACGCTGCGGCGACTGGTGGAGGACACCCATGAGCTGTGACGAAATCCGTGAACTGATGATGGACATCCTCTACGGGGAGGAAGTCCGGCCCGGCGAGGCGGCGCGTTTTTTCCTTCACCTCCGCCAGTGTACGGATTGCAGCAGCGAGTACCTGGAGCTGCTGGAGACTCGGGAAATGTTGCAGGGCTGGTCGCTGCCGGCCGAGGACCCTGAGCCGGTCCGGTTACCGGAGTCCCGTCCGCGGTGGCAGATCACGCGCCGGCTGCCGGTCCTGCAAAGGATTGCCGCCGCCATCCTGATGCTGGCGGGGGCAGTCTTTCTCCTGCAGTCGGTGGGACTGCTGCCGGCGGGCAACCGCCAACCGATGAACGAGGAACAGCTCCAGAGGATGATCCACGAGGTGGTGGTCGCCCGACAGGATGAGAGCTTGCGGATCATCGGCGAGGCGCTGCTTTCCATCAAGGAAGAGCTGGAGCTGCGTGATCGGGCGCGAATCGACTCGGTTTACAACGATATTTACTCCATGGAACAGCGCTGGCTGGAAACCCTGGAGTCCAGGAACCGCAGAGTGAGCGGCAGTCTCAACCGCTGAGGATGGCTGAGTCATGTGGTTTATACTGGTGTTGACTGGATGGCTGGCGCTGGGTGCTCCTGCGCAGGCGGGTGCCGCCGGTGTCAGATTGAGCGAGCTGAAACGGGACTCCCGCGTTTTCGAGCGGATCATCGGCGAGATCCTGCGGCAGCACTTTACGAATCCCTTTGCTGTCGCCGCCGAGCCCCAGGGAGCATACCTGCCCGGCTACGGCATGGTGGTGACTTTTCACCTGAAGATTAACCGGGGCACCATCCGGGGCTTTTGGGGTGAGGCGGAGAACTCCGAAACGAAGGCCGGGACGTCCCGAGAGGACCAACTGGCGACCGTGCGCCGGCTGTTGCTGCAGGTCTTGTCGGATTACGCCACTACCATGAAAAGTCTGGAGCCGGGGGAACGGGTTTCAGTATGCGCCCATGTGGAGGACCGCAACGAACTCAACCCGGCTGCCGCCCGGGTGGACTTGGTGGCGGTGGCCAGCAAAGGCGACATCGATCTGTACGCGACCCGCAAGATTACTTTGGAGGATTTCCAGTCCCGGGTGACGCTGCTGGAGTACTGACAACATGATTGCATTGGCCGAGCTGAGGGGGCGCAAGCGATTCGGCGAAACGCTGGTCGAGAAAGGGGTGGTGTCGCAGGACGAACTGAACACCGTGGTCAACCTGCGCGCCCAGACCCGGGAGAAGATCGGAAAGCTCCTGGTAGATCTTGGCGCCCTTTCCGAAACGGATCTGGTGCGCCACCTGAGTGAATACCTCTCCATTCCCTTCGTCACCAGCGAACAGTTCCCCGCCGTTCCGGTTCTGGAGAACACCTTTTCGGTGAAGTTCATGCGGGAATGCCGGTTCGTTCCCATCGGCAAGGAGGGAGACCAGAAGCTGGTGGTGGCGATGGCCGATCCGCTGGACAAGTCGACGCTGGATGCCATCCGGCTGTACAGCCCGTTCCGGGAGGTGGAAGTCTATCTGGCACCGGAGTCGGAAATTCTGGATCTGATCGAAAAGTTCTACGGAAACCAGGCTTCGTCGCTGGGGCGGTTGGTGGAGGGCATTGACGAAGGCTTTGAGGGCTTTGGCGAGGAGCTGGAGGACGTCGAACAGCTCAAGGATCTGGCTTCGGAAGCGCCGGTGATCCGGCTGGTGAATCTGGTCATTTCACGAGCCATTGAGGCCAGGGCTTCGGATATCCACATCGAGCCTTTCGAGAAAGATCTCAAGGTGCGCTACCGGATCGACGGCGTGCTCTACGACGTCGAGTCTCCCCCCAAACGGTTGAAGGCGGCGGTGATCTCCCGCATCAAGATCATGGCCCGTCTGAACATCGCGGAGCGCCGGATCCCGCAGGACGGCCGGATCAAGATGCGGGTGCTGGGCCGCGATATCGACCTCCGGGTCTCCACCTTGCCCACGATGTACGGGGAGAGCGTGGTCATGCGGATCCTGGACAAGAGCAACACCCAGATCTATGACTTGGAACGGCTGGGGTTCAGCCCGCAGATGCTGGAACAGTTCGGCGATCTGATCCGCCGGCCTCACGGCATCATCCTGGTTACCGGACCCACCGGCAGCGGCAAGACGACCACGCTTTACGCGGCCCTGACCCGTATCAACCAGCCCGACAAGAAGATCATCACCATCGAGGACCCGGTGGAATATCAGATCAACGGGATCAACCAGATTCACGTCAACCCGCAAATCGGGCTGACCTTTGCGGCGGGTCTTCGTTCTATCGTCCGCCAGGACCCCGATGTCATCATGGTGGGCGAAATGCGCGATCTGGAGACCGCCGAGATCGGCATCCGTGCGGCCCTCACCGGCCACCTGGTCTTCAGTACCCTGCACACCAACGATGCGCCCAGTGCAATTGCCCGGCTGGTGGACATGGGCGCCGAAGATTACCTGATCGCTTCCTCCGTCCTGGGCGTGCTTGCCCAGCGCCTGGTGCGGGTCATCTGTCCCCACTGCAAGGTCGAAGCTGAAGTGGAGCGCCGTTACCTGGAGGAGCTGGGGCTGCTGGAAGGCTGGGACGGCCGGGTTTACGAAGGGCGCGGCTGCAAGGAGTGCAGCCAGACCGGTTATCGGGGCCGGCTGGGCATTTACGAGCTGATGCTGATGAACGACGACATCCGCCGCCTGACCATCACCAACGCCGATTCCAGCCAGTTGCGCAAGGCGGCCATCCAGAACGGCATGGTGACCCTGCGGCGCGACGGCTTCGAGAAAGTGCGGCTGGGCTTGACGACAGTCGCCGAGGTGATTCGGGTAACCCAGGAGACATAGCCATCGATGCCTTTCTTCCAGTACAAAGCCGTTGCGCCCGACGGCCGGGTGGTTGAGGGAACCCTGGAGGCCGCCGACCGTAACATCGCCCTTTCGCGGCTGGAGGAGCAGGGTCAGCTCCCGATCCGGGTCTATTCCAAGGAGGAAGCCGGACTCCTCGGCTCGGAGATCCAGCTTCCCTGGCGCCGCAAGCGGGTCAGCCGCAACGACCTGTTGCTGTTTACGCAGGAGCTGTCGGCTTTGCTCCGGGCTGGACTCCCCTTGGACCGCAGTCTCACGATTCTGTGCGATCTCACGGAAAACCCGTTTTTGGTGGAGGTGGTGAAGGATCTGCTGCGGGAGATCAAAGGCGGAAAGTCGCTTTCCGAGGCCCTCTCCATCTATCCCCACGTGTTCCCCAAGCTTTACGCCAACATGGTCAGGGCCGGAGAAATCAGCGGCACGCTCGACGAGATCCTGGTCCGGGTGGCGGAGTACCTGGAGAGTGTCGAGGAGCTGAAAAGTTACTTCATTTCCTCCTTGATCTACCCGGCGATCCTCGCGCTGGTGGGCTCCGGATCGATCATCGTGATGGTCACCTTTGTGATCCCGAAATTCGCCGCCATCTTCGAGAATGCCGGGGCGCCGATCCCCCTGCCCATGCAGATCCTGCTGGCAATCAGCGGTCTGGTCACCGGTTACTGGTGGCTGATCCTGCTGCTGATGGCCGGTTTGGGGCTGTGGTGGAAACAGAGCTTGGGCACCGAAGCCGGACGCTTGGCCTGGGACCGGCGTCTGCTGGCTCTGCCGGTGCTGGGGTCTCTGTTGCGGCGGATGGAGGTGGCGCGTTTCTCCCGCACGCTTGGGACCCTGCTCAAGAGCGCCGTGCCGTTGATCCAGTCCATCCACATCGTCCGTGAAGTCATCACCAACCGGGTGATTTCGTCCTCCATGGAGGGGGTGATTTCCGGGGTCAAGAAGGGTGAGGGCCTCGCCCGGCCGGTCAGGGAGTCCGAGGTGTTTCCACCGTATGCCGTCCATCTGCTGGAGGTGGGTGAGGAGACAGGACGGCTCGACGACATGCTGTTGCAGATCGCCGAGACCTACGATCGGGAGCTTCGCACCGCCATCAAGCGGCTGATCGCCCTGTTTGAACCCGCCATGATTCTGATCATGGGGCTGATCATCGGGCTGATGGTGGTGTCCATGCTGTATTCGATCTTCAGTATCAATGCGGTCCCCATCTGACCGCGGAGGGTGGCGTAAGCGGGAAGGAGAAGTAATGAAGCGATGTGAAAAGGACCAACGGCACAATCGGGGGTTCTCGTTGATCGAGCTGATCGTGGTGCTGGTCATCCTCGGTCTCCTGGCGACCGTGGTGGGGCCCAGCGTCATGGAACGTCTCGCCAAGGGAAAGGCGGAGATCGCCAAGATTCAGATCGCCGACCTGAAAGGAGCGCTGGGGCTGTTTCGGTTCGACGTCGGGCGTTACCCGACGACCGCCGAGGGACTGACGGCGCTATTGCAGAACCCGGGTCTGGACAACTGGGCGGGCCCTTACCTGGACAAGGCCACGTTGCCGAAGGACCCCTGGGGGCGAGACTACCAGTATCGGTCGCCGGGACAGTTCGGAGAGTATGACCTGTACAGCCTGGGCGCCGATGGAGTTGAAGGTGGCGAAGGCGACAACCAGGACATCACGTCCTGGTAACTCTGCCGCCGGGTTCAGCCTGCTCGAGCTGATCCTGGTGTTGTTGCTGCTGGCGGCGGCTGCAACCGTCGTGGTTCCCTCGTTTGTCCAGGGGATGGCCCGGTTCCAGTTGGAGACCGCCGCCCGGGATCTTGCCACCAATCTGCGACAGGCCAGAACCCGTGCGGTTTCGACCCAGCGCGTCTACCGTGTGCTTCTCCACCCGGCGCAGTCGCCGGAGGAGCCTTCGGCCTATACGTTGGCGGATGAGTACGAACAACCGTTGAAGACTTTTCCCTTACCCGAGCCGGTGTCATTCGGCGAGGTCGGTGAAGCCGGCTGGAACCCCGTGATCAGCTTCTATCCCAACGGCCGGTGCTCCAGCGGAACGATCGTTCTGCAGGCAGGAAACCGTCGGCTGTCGATCGTCCTGAATCCGATCACCGGTTTCGGCAATCTGGTTCGGCCCGGGGACCGCAACCCATGAACAGTCGCGGATTCACTCTGCTGGAGATCATCGTTGCGGTGGCCATCCTGGCGGCGGGCGTCGCCGCGGCCATGCAGGTCTTCAGCGGCGGGATGAACAACATCCGCCGCATGGACCTTGCGCACCGCGCCATGAACCACGCCGAAAACGTCATGAACGAGATCCTGACGGATCAGAACATCCGGGGTCCGATCACCTTGGGCGGAGACCTGGATGAGGATTTCAGCTTCGACGTGACAGTGGATTACTGGGAGCCCCCGCAGACCGGACTGCAACTGGAGGTGACCGAGCGTCGGGTCGAGCTGCTCAGTGTCGTAGTGGACATCAGTTTCAAGCAGGACCGCTTCGGCAGGAAATACCGGGCTGTCTGCCTCAAGGCCGTCTCCCTCCAGCCGGAAGGCGTTGGTCCGGCGGGCCTGGATCCCATCCGGCAGCTGTTTGGAGGATCGGTGCCATGAACGGAGTCCGGACCGGACACGCCGGTTTTACGCTGCTGGAAGTGATCGTGGCCTTGGCCATCTTCGCCCTGATGGCCGGCGTCGTTTTCAGTTCTCTGCAGTTCGCCGCGGACGCCTTCGAACGCACGCAGCGGAACCTGGAGGAGCAGGCCACCCAGCGGATCCTCCTGGATGAGATCAAACGCCAGGTGGGATCGCTGTTCCCGCTCCACCCGATGGCCGGTTTTGCAGCCACGGACCTTGGCCCCGAGGATGCCCCCGATCCGATCGCCCAGCTCGCCATGTCCCAGGTGGTGATGTTCCACGGCGAACCGGAGTTCATGGTGTTCTTGACCGTCGCCCCCTTGATCCTGCACGAAAACCCGGGCCTGACCGTGGTCCGGTACGGACTGGCGCAGAACGAGGTGGGGGACTACTACCTGGGAGCGATGGAGACCCGTTACGTCGGGCAGGCGAGCTTCCTGGAGATGATCGAAGCGCCGATCGGGCGCCCCTTGGCCCTGGTCAAGGATGTTCAGCGGGTCAGTTTCGAGTATTACGGTTTTGATGAAGCGGGGGGACGCTGGGTCTGGTACCCACGATGGTCGGGTGCCGAGGCGGGGACGGTTCCCCAAGCCGTGAAAATCGCTTTCGATGATCGTTACGTGCTGGTCCCGATCAACGCCACGGTCTTCTGGGGCTCCCCGGCCGCCGGCGTGCGCCGGGCGATTACCCCATTGGTGGGTGAGTAGCTGGTTCGGGTGCAGGATGAACTTTGGACGTTTGATGGCATCCCCAACAGGCATGGGAGACCGGGAACGGGGAGCTGTGCTGGTGGTGGTGCTGTGGGTCGTGCTGGCCATCAGCCTGTTGGCGCTGTCTTTCTCGGCTTCGGTCCGAACCGAGGTCGACGCCGCCCGAAACGTGGTGGAACAGAAGCAGGCCTTTTACATGGCCAGGGCAGGGGTCGAGTACGCGGTTTATCGGTTGCTCGAACAGCAAAGCGCCTTTTTCGGTACCCAGCGTCAGGCGCAGCTGGAACTGGATCCAACCCGGCCCGAAATCCTGACCGGTCCGCTCAGACTGGAATTGGCGGACGGGGCCGCCGACATCGAACTGGTGGACGAGTCCGGCAAGATCAATGTGAATCTGGCTCCCGACAATCTGATTTTCAACGTTCTGTTGATGATTGGTGTGCCAGGTCCTCAGGCGGACGTCATCACCGACTCCATCGGCGACTGGATGGATCCGGACAACCTCATCCGGCCTTTCGGAGCCGAGGACGGTTACTACGCCTCCCTGGACTCACCCTACCCGATCAAGAATGGTCCCTTCGACCTGCCCGAAGAGCTGCTGCTGGTGCGTGGGGTCACTCCGGAGATTTATTACGGGCGGAAGACCACCGGCGAGAACGGGGAACCGGTGGAGCTGTATGGACTGCAGAACTATTTCACAACGTTCAGCACGGTGAACCGGATCGACGTGAACTCGGCACCAATCCCGGTGCTGGCGGCGATTCCGGGGCTGGATTTCGGGACGGCGCTGATGATCGATCAGGTTCGCAGGCAGGCGCCGCTCCGGGATGTCGGCGAGCTCTCCCAGACCATTCCCGGGATCGGCGGGGAGGTTCTGAATTTCTTGGCCGTGGTACGCTCTGGGGTTTACACCGTTCAAAGTACAGGTCGGGTCAGCGGCTCCCAGGTAGTCAGCCGCATCCGAGCTGTGATTCGAGCCGACGGCCTCGGCCCCAAGGGCTACTCGATACTGTACTGGAACGAGTCGAACACCGAACTTTAGGTATCCGGGATGTTTAATCTCGATTCGGCACTGGGTGTGGAGATCTGCGGTGACAGGCTGGTCCTGGCTTCCGTGCGCAAGGGTTTTCAGGAATTTTCCTTGCGGAGCCACCTGATCGTGGAGGACTACGCCGCGTTGCCCCGGAACGAACTGATCGGGAGGATCAGACAGTTTTCCCGATCCGGTAGCCTCAACCGGGAGAACGTCGTGGTGGGGCTGTCAAGAACTTCGGTGGTGATTCGCGAAGTGGAGTTCCCCCTGGAGGTGGAGGAAAACCTTCCCCAAGTGGTGAAGTCCCAAGTGGAACGGTTCGAGCCTGTAGACGAAAGCCGCTCGGTGTTCGACTACGCAGTCGTCCATCGGGATGAGGAAGGCGGGCGATTGCGGATCCAGATCACCATGGCTCCGCGGGCGACCGTGGAAGGGGTGCTGGATCTGTTCCAGGAAATCGGCCTCTACCCGGCCTCGGTCCGCCATTCGGGGATGGCCCTTGGCCACCTGCTGGCCCTGCATGAGGACGGTCGGCCCCGCCGGGACCCGGTTCTGATCGTTCGGGTGGAACGAAGACATGTGGAACTGGTGTGCGTCCGGCCGGACCAGGGGATTCAGTCCCAGACGGCGGAGTGGAACGGCGAGCCGGAGGATGTGGAGGCCTTCCTGGAGACCGTCTCCGAAGTGCTTGCGCCTTGGGAGGATCGCCTGCAGTCCGTCGGGAAGTTGTATCTGACCGGGACGCTGGGGAGGGCCGTCCACGCGGCCCTCAAACAGCGGGTTCCGGATTGCGAGCTGTTGGAAACCGGGCTTTCCCTGAGATGGAAGGGGGCCGCCCGGCCGCCGCTGGGAGAGTTGGCAGGGGCGGTCGGCTTGGCGGTATCCGGGATCAACCGGTGGGGAAAGCCGGTCAATCTGATTCCAGCCGAGCGACGCCTGGTGGGGGGGCGGCCCAGTCTGGCGGCGACCTACGTGCTGGTAGGGGTGTTCGTGGTGCTGGTGGGCGCCGAGGTGACTCGAGGCTATTTCCAACAGCAGGCTTTGGCGGACCAGGTGCAGAACCAGATCGAACTGCTGCAGCCGGAGGTGGAGGTCGCCTTCCGGCTCAGAGAACAGGGTGCGGCCAAGCGGGCGGAGCTGGAGGAAATGAGCAAGCTCTTCGGCCGGCGGGAGAAAATCCTGCTGGTGCTGAAGGACCTGACTGAACGGCTGCCCGACGACACCTATTTGCAGAACCTTCAGATCGAGGGCCAGCAGGTGACGATACAGGGCTTTTCCAATCAGGCATCGTCGTTGCTGCCCCTGCTCTCGGAGTCGCCTCACCTGGAGGGCGTCAAGGCCAACTGGATCACCCAGGACGCACGACAGGGCAAGGAGCGCTTCAATTTCACAGCCAGGGTGAAGGGACAATGAGAATTTCAAAGCGCGACCGGAAGGTGCTGTGGATCGGGGGCGTGGCGGCTGCCCTCATTCTGGGGGGATTCTACGGGGTGCTGCCCCTTTACGAGTCGATGAGCCGGGCGGAAGGCGAGCTGCAGCAGCGCGAGCTGGCGCTTAGCCAGCGGATTCGGGCCATCTCCAGCCAGGACGTTTATCGCCGGGAGAACGAGGAGTTGGACCGTGAACTGGCACGGTTGCGCTCCCAGTTGCTGGATTCGAACGACCCGGCGGTGGCCCAGAACCAGTTGGAAAACCTGGTCCGGTCGCTGGCGGAGCAGAACGGCGTCACCATCACACGCAGCACCCCGCTTCAGGGCAAGAAACTTGGGGAAAAGTACTCAAAGGTTACGCTTCAGGTGAACATCCAGGGAGGTATGGCTGAAATGACCGATTTTCTGCATGCCCTGGCGGTCCACCCGAAATATCTGGAAGTTGAGGATCTGAATATTACCAGCATCAATGCCCGCGGGGAGATCCGGCTCCAGCCCAGACTCAACGTGTCGGGCATCGTACGGGTGCAGGAAGGTTAGCTGTGGCGCGGAAGATTCTGCTGCTCAATCTGGTGTTGCTGCTGGGGGTGGCGGGACTGTCCTACCATCTGGTGGGGGCTTGGCGGTCCTTCGAGTCCACGCGCAACCTGGCGACCATCCTGGCGGCGGCGGAACGCCAACTGGGAGCGACCCAGACGGCGGGGGTGACGGCAGGGCCGCCCCCGGCCGAACTGCCTGATCTGACGGTGATTGCCGAGCGGGACCTTTTCCGTCCTGAACGTCGACCACCGTCCGAGGACCCGGCCGCCGCTGCCGTGGTCGAAGCGCCCAAGTTCCCCAAACGCCCGCAGATGCAGGGCGTCAGCGAGGCGAACGGGGTGCGGCGCGCGCTGTTGACCATCTACGATACCCCGAAGTCCACTGGTGATCTGCGGCAGGTCGCCAAAGGCGATCAGGTCCAGGGCTATACGGTGGTGGACATCACGGACACCACCGTTGTCCTGCAGTGGAACGACGTCAAGGAAACCATCGACATGTTCGACACCGAACCGGGTGCCCCGCAGCCTCAGGCCCAGGCGGCCCGCAAAGGGGCGTCCGTCAATATCATCCGGGTGGGGACGAAACACGCGGCGGTGGAGACTTCCTCGCCTGAGGAAGCTCAGGCGGAAAGGGGCGCCCAACCCGGTACGGCGGTGGCTCCGGTGTCGGCACCGGCCAGACGTGTGCTGCCGGACCGGCGCAGCGCTCAGCGCCGGGCAGCAGGGAATCAGGAGGCGCTGATCCAGGGACTGGTGGGAGTACCCCGGCCGGTGGCGCCCGCCGAGAGCCCGGCACCGGGACCCGAGAGCCCCTGAGCCGGTCCCTCGGCCGAAGCAGCGTTTCAGAGAAGGTAGTGAGCATGAAACCTAAAGTGTTGTTGTGGTGTTTGGCGTTGACAGGCGGCCTGATGACGGGTGAGGCCCCTGCGGTGCCGGTTTTTCTTCAGGAGCCCGCCACCACGCGGGGTGCCGGAATCGGCGGGGTCGATCCGGCCAGCGGCATGCCGGGACGGGTAGGGGGCGCGGGAGCGCCGACCAGCCGTCAGGAGACCCTTCAGGAACAGTTTCGCCGGCGTGTGCAGGAACTCCAGCAGCGCCAGCAGCAGGCCACGCGTCCTGGAGCGGCGGGACCCGCCGGCCAGTCCGGACTGGTCGGCGTCCCGGGCGGGAATGCCGACATCGGGTCCATGACCCGTTCCGGCCCGGGGGTCAAGCTCAACTACAACAACGCTCCCATCGATCGGGTGGTCAACGCCGTCATGCAGGAGCTGGGTTACAGCTATGTGATCGACCCGGCCGTGCAGGGTACCGTCACCATCTTCTCGATGCGGGAAATTCCCCGTGAACAGCTTTTCGGCGTGCTGGAACAGTTGCTGAAAATGAACGGGCACGCCATTGTCAAACAGGGAGACTTCTATACCATCCTCCCGCTCGGGCAAAGCCCCACCATCCCTCACGGCGTGCTGATGAGCGTTCCCGCCGAACCGGGTGTCGGTACCGCACGGGAATCTGAGCCCCAGGCTGCTCCGGCACCGGGGTCGCCGGAAGCCTCACCTCCGGCGGGTCAGGAACCCACGCCTCCCGCCGCCGGCGGGCCGGCGCAGGAGACTCCTCCGCCGGGTGCGGAGGCGGGGCCGCAGGTCATCCGGATCGAACCCCCCGGGCAACTCCAGGAGCAGGGGGTCGTCACCTACATCATCCCGCTGCACTTCATCCCCTCCGATGAAATGCTCAAGATGGTCCAGGTGTTCCTGTCCAGCGGGGCGACGGTAGTCGACTTTGCGCCAAGCAACATGCTGCTGATTACCGACTATCCCCGCAACCTCGAGCAGGTGCTGACCCTGGTCGACCTGCTGGATACCCGGTACTTCGATCTCAACACGGTGGATCTGATTCCCATCCGATTCAATCAGGCCAAGGACGTGGCGGAGGACTTGGGAAAAGTGTTTGCTTCCGGGGATTCTGCGGCGGGGGTCAGGATCGTCGCCATCGAGCGGCTCAACAGCATCCTGATCGTGACCCGTTCACCGCAGGTCTTCCAGGAGGTGGTGCGTTGGATCGGCCGTCTCGATGCGCCGTCCAGTACGAGCAATCTCAAGACTCACGTCTATCAGGTGGAGAACAACACCGCCGTGCAGATAGCCCAGATCCTGGGTGAGCTCTTCCAGGACGGCCTCGGTTTGCCGTCGTCCGCCACCGCGGAGGCGACGGATCAGGAAGGTCGCCTCGCCCGCGAAGCAAACGCCGCCCAGCGTTCCGCCTATCGTGACCCGGGTTTTGTGGAAAGCGGATCGCGCTACGACCGTCTCGGGGCCTTGGGTTCCCGCGGCTTGGGGGGATACGGAGGCTATGGCGGGTACGGCGGCAGCTACGGGGGTTACGGCGGCTACGGCGGATACGGCGGATACGGCGGAGGGCTCGGCGGAGGTTACGGCGGACTGGGGATGAGGGAACTGGGACCGGCCCTGTCGGCGTCGTCGCAGTCCCAAATCCGGGCAATCTACGCCGGCAACGTCAAGATCGTGGTCAACGAGTTCAACAACTCCCTGATCATCCAGGGCACCGAGGCGGACATCCAGTTCATCCTGGATACCGTACGGCAGTTGGATACCTTGCCCCGGCAGGTGGTGATCGAGGCCCGCATTTTTTCAGTCGAACTGCGGGATGAGCTGAGTCTGGGGGTCAACGCCTTCCTCCAGTCCAGGGGCCTGGGGGCGGTGGACAGCAACAACAAGCCGGTTCCCGCCACCAGTGGCTCCCTCAAGGATGGCGTGTTTACGGCCACCACGCGGGCGGTGATCGGCGGGGAAAGAGAGCTGCAGGCGATCCTGAGGGCGCTGCGGGACAAAACCAACGTCGAGATTTTGGAGGCGCCGCGGGTGCTGGCTCTGGACGGCACTCCGGCGTCGATCAACATCGGTGCGGAAGTGCCCGTCACCTCGGCGTCCTTCGGCAACCCCCTGCAGTCAGGCAATACGAACTTTATCAACTCCATCCAGTTCCGGCCCACCGGGACCACCCTGCTGATCGTTCCCAGAATCAGCGCCAGCGGAATCGTGACCATGGACCTGGTGCTGGAGGTGAGTTCGGCAACGGGTCCGGCCCTGACTCCGACCATCAACCGGAACTATATCCAAAGCTCGTTCATCGTCCGCGACGGCCAGAGTGTGGGGATCGCCGGCCTGATCAGCGACTCCCATAATGTCGGCCGGACGCGTGTGCCCCTGCTTGGCGACATTCCGATTCTGGGAGCGATCTTCGGTACCACCACTCGCACCGACCGCCGGTTCGAGCTGGTTATTTTCATCACACCGAAGGTCATCCGAAGCCTGCCCTCTTCAACGGAGTTGACGCTGGAATTCAAGCGGGCTTTGCGGAATGCCTACGAGTACATCGAGCACATGGAGGCGGAACAGGAAGAGCTGATCAACCGCCGCCGGCTGGAGGAACTGGATTCCGGCAGACGTCCGCAGTAGACCGTGGAAGGAGAGCCGGGATGGGGGGGCTACCGGTGAGGCTTGGCCTGGCCGGCGACCCAACGGCTGATGTCGTCCACGTAGTTGAAGACCACCGGGATCTGGAAGGTGCGGAGCTCCTCCCCTACCTGCAGCTTCAGCTCGACTTCGGAGGGGACGTTGGCTTGGTCGGGAACCTCCACCAGTTCCATCAGGATCCGATCGCTTGAGCGGGAGGCCACCACCTCCACTGGAGAGGCCACCCGAAGCCGCTGTGGATCGAACTCGAGCCCCACTACTTTCACCGGCTCAGGCAACCCGTTGCGGATGGTAATGGCGGCGGGTTGCCGGGGCGATAACGCGTAGAACCTGAGCTGGGGCGGAAAAACCTCCAGGGTTTCCGGCATTCGCCGGCTTGCCAGTTCCCGGGCCCGTGCGCGCACGCGTTCGACAATGGGCACCGGCTGGGGGACGCGGACTTTCCAGCCGCTGTCGGTCCACTCCCAGGTCTCGGTGATCTCCTGGGGAACCCGGGAGTTCATCATCAGCCGCTGGATGCTCACCGTCACCCTGGCCGAATCAGGTGTCGGCTGCTCGATGCTGATGACTTTCCAATCCGAGAAAGAGCCCTCGGTTCTTCGGATGAAGTGGTTCAGGTCGTCGGGGTGGACGTAGCGGAGGGCCCCGGCCTTGTCCTGTTTCTGGAGGAGATCCCAGTACGCCGCCACCGCTGCCTCCAGGTCGGTGGTCCCCTGGGCGGTTTGGGCAGCGGCGGGAAGGGCTCCCTGCCCGGGTGACGGTGGGACCGCCTGCAAGGTGAGCACGAACCAGAGAGCGAGATGAAGCATGGTGGAAAAGAAAAGGGGCTGGTTTGAAGCCAGCCCCTCCTCAAGACCCCAAAAACTGCGGAGCGCTTACTCGACCGTGATTCCCTTGCCGGTGAAATCGCTCTGCAGCGGGAAGGCCTGCTGGCTGAAGGCCGACTCAAAGGTGTTCACGTAAGTGCCCACCATGGCATCGAACTCACCCACGAAGTAGCAGTAGCCGACGAACTCGTCCACGGTCTTGTCGAAGCCGAGCTCGGCCAGCACTTCGTCAATGAAGAAGATCCAGGTGGCGCCGGGGACCAGCTTGCCCTCGGCGTTCAGGCCGGTACCCACCGCCGGATTGGAGCCGCTGGCAAAAACGAATACTTCAGGTCCGCCTTCGGCAAGCGTGTTGTAGCAGAACACCCACACCTGGCCTTCGGTGTCGGATCCGGTGGGGAAGCCGCCGAATGTCACCCCTTCGACCTGGGGAGTGCCCAAAGAATTGCTCACGGAAATGGCCGTCCGCGTGCCGTCCGGCAGGGACGCCACGTAGGCCGCAACCGTCGCAGAGAAATCCGTGGTTTCATCGCCCTGCAGGAAGACTTTCGCGTCGGCTCCTTTGGCGGCCATGGCGGGCACAGCCATAGCCAGCGCCAAGACGGAGAAAACCAAAAACAACTTACCCTTTCCCATTCTCTCCACTCCTTTCACCTTGCAATTCGAAATTGTGATGATTCCTTTGAGAACCCCTCAAAAGCTCTCGAAAACAACGGTTTATTCTACAGCAACCGATGTATCGGGGGTCAAGCCGAATTTCCCTGAAAGCCAACCGATCCGTATGTTCACCTCTCAGTCTCGCACGCGCTGGGCCTGGCGGTAGGTCCGGACCGCTTCGTGCACCAGCCCCTGTTGCCGGTAAAGTTTGCCCTTCAGCATCAGAAGCTGGAATTCGCTTTCGTCCCCGTGCAAACGGCGCAAGGCACTGTCGATCACCTGGTGACCCAAGTCATATCGCCGGGCTGCCATCAGTCCGTTGACGATCACCCACACTTCCTTGACCACCAGCTGCTCCTGTTCACCACTGAAACCAAGTGCCAGGATCTTCTCAAACTCCGGCAGCACCCGATCGAATTCGCCCTGTTCGATCAGGATGGCAATGATCTCGTGTTGGGTCGCCGCCACCCGGAGAGCAGCGTCCTCCGCAGAAGACACTTCCACGGCGCCGAGCGTTGCCGGCATCCATGTCAGGCACAAGAGCAACAGGAGCAGACGGCACTTCGTGCTCATTGCGTTTCTCCCCCACCCTTGAAAGGATTTCCCCGCTGGTTTCGGGCGAACTCGAAAAACGGGTTATCGTTCTCGACCGGTGCCATGAACGGGTTGCCCGAGGCCTGGATACGGAAGGAGTCCAGTTCCGCCAGCCATCGCTCCGACGCCTGGTCGCCCGGCTCCTGGATGCGCACCGCCACCAACCCGCTCAGAACCAGCAGCAAGGCAGATGCCGCATAGGCCCACTGGGGCATCTGGATCCAGCGCCACCAGCTCCGCTCTTGCGGAACCCGAGTCTCGCGCCGTCGGCGGCGCAGCTCGCCCTCGAGCCGCAGCCAGAGACCGGGCGGTGGTTCCAGTTGCTCCGCCGAGGACAGAGCGTGGCCCAACCGGCGCTGGACTGCCAGAAAACGGGAGCAGCCGGCGCAGGTGGACAGGTGGGCTCGCAACCGCTTCTCTTCGGCCGGCAGGAGGGCGCCGTCCAGCCAGGCACTGATGTCAATCTGCCACCGCTCGCAACTCATCGACGGCCTTTTGCCAGGTACGAAGAGACAGCCTCCTTGATCGCCAGACGGGCCCGGTAAATGTCTGTCTTTACCGACAACAGCGACCGTCCAACCACCCCGGCAATCTCCTCGTAACTCATCCGCTCAAACACCGCCAGGATGAAAACATCCCGGTACTTGGGACGCAGCGACCGGAGGGAAGCTTCGACCACCTGCTGCAGTTCCGAGCTGAGGACCAGTTCCTCCGGATCCAGCCCGTAGCTGTCGTCCTGAAGGAACTCGAAGTAACCTTTCTCGTCGTCATCGATGGAAACCTCAGCTTTTCTCCGGGTCCGCCTGATCCGCTGGTAGACCTCGTTGCGGGCAATCCGAAACAGCCAGAATCGGAACTGCCCCACGTCCCTCAGGTTCGGCAACTCCGAATACGCCTTGAGAAACGTGTCCTGGGTCAGGTCCTCGGCCTCTTCCGGCGATCCCGCCAACCTCGCAATGAAGTTGAAAACGGGCTTCGCGTAGTGGTCATAGAGAGCCTGGAAATCATCCAGAGAGCCATTCCTGGCCCGCTCGACAATGAGCTCCAGTTCTCGAGGACTGATCTCGGGCGACATGTGGACCGGGGACTGTAGCCTATCATGCTCTCCGCCCAGCCTTGCTCCGCAGTCGACCCACTCAGCCGAACCCTACCCAAAAGCACCGATAGAAGATGGCTGAGGCGGTCAAAAGTTGCAGCCTCAGCCCCACTCTGTCCGGGCAACGTTGCCTGCGGGCAGCCGCCATGGCGCATCCGGCTCAGACTACTAGCGTGAATGATAGTTACTTAGTTAGTCAGTTAAAGACCACCCGACGACTTTTCCTTTGCTTCATCGGGCCCCGCGGGTTAAGATGGTTCCCGGTCTTTCTTTGGAGAGCAGGTTCAGGTGCATCACGAGCACGGGAAAGTTGGGGTCCCGATCACGCGACTGGGCCGCCGTGTGCTTTGGTACACGCTGTCGGCGATCCTCCTGCTTTCGCTGCCCACTTTCAGCGACCTGCGCCCGCGCGTGGGTGGGCCCCTCACCCGCCTGATGGAGGGCATGGGCTTCAGCCGGGCCCCGGATGCTGCGCCGCCCGCCCGCCCCGCCGCCGCCCGCTGGCCGGCTCCAGCCGCGGACCAGTCTGAGGGGTTCGGCCGATCGGGGTTTGTCGGGGGCGCCCAGATCTTCGGGGAGCCTTTGGGGGTGCCACGGGCCGCTTCGCCCGTCCCCAGGTCCGAACGGCGCCGGGGATTTCCGGTTCCACCGCCCCGTCCCGCGCCCTCAGCCGTGCAGGCAGTCGCCGCCGGAGGCCCTCCTCCGGTGGCCGGACAGGCTGCGGTTCCCGCGGCCTCCAGCTTGGTTCCTGAACTGATCGGCGAGCTCTCCCGACTGGAACGCGAGTACGACGATCTGGCCTCCCGCCTGTTCCCCGCCTCGGCTCCCCAACTCGGTTTTTTCGGCTCCGGCTCCCTGGCCAATCCGTTTGCTGAGGCCCTCTTTGGCGGCGGCGGCGGTAACAGCAGCGGCGATCCTCCGGCCGGTAACGACGGCAATGGCTCGGGCGGGAATTCAGGAGGAACGCCGGGCGGAGACGGCGGCAGCGGCTCCGGAGGCGGGCAAAACCCCGGGGGTGGCGACAATCCCAATCCGCCGCCTCCACCCAACGATCCCGGAAGCGGTGACTCGGAGCCGACCCCGGTTGACTCCAGCACTTTCCTGGTCCTGGGACCGTATGGTGCCGATGCGGCTGAGCTGGCCTTTCGCGGCGTCCGGCGGAATGACGGCAGCCTGCTGTTGGACAACGGCCTTGAGCTGAACCTGTTCTCCGGTGTGGTCGGCCCGGGCCGCCCGGTGCACGTTTTCGAAAGCGGGCGGCAGATCTTTAGCGGCGACATTCAGCGGGACGGCATCCTCGACCTTTTCGTCACTCTGGAGGCCCCACTGGGGACTGCGGTTTCAGGACACCGGCTGGCCGGCGGTCTGCTGCAACAGTGGATGTTCGGTTTCTTCCTTTATGACCGCGTGGTCTCGTTCGCCCTTTTCGACTATGACGGGGACGGCCGCGAGGAGTTCGTGGCGATTTCAGCCAGAAGCTCGAACCTCATCCTTTTCCGCATCCGCAACGGCGAGCTCGAATACTTGAGGGAGCTGAGCCTGCCGCTGAATCCGGGCCTGCTGTCGGTGAGCCGGGACTCGATCCGGCAGGACCAGGCCCAGCTCCAGGTATTTGACCGCAGCCTGAAGAATTCGGTCACGTTCGATTCCCGCTTTCCCGGTGTCTATTCCTTCGCCCGTCCTTCCGGTTTCCGCGCGGCTCAGGACCTGGCGGTCCCCGAGGCCGCCGGCGATGTCGTCCGCCATTACCGCCTGCTGACTTACCTGGACCGCATGGTGCTGGCGGAACTGGTGGGGGATCAGTATCGCGTCATCGGCAGCTTTTACACCGGCGGCGGCATTCCGACCGTCCTGGTGGGCGATTTCCTGGCCGACGGGAGCCGCCAGACTGTCTTCCTGCCCTGAGACTTTCCGGTCGCTGAGACATCTTCTCCCTCTCTGGGAACTCCCCAACAAGTCCCGGCTCATGGACGGTCCGTTCCTGGGCGGGAGATGGACAAAGGTCTAAAGGTTCATCGGTTGGCGGGAACCTTTCTGGCGGGGTTCAGGAGTCGGAAGCCGGCGGCGGTCCCGCCGGCGGGAATGACTCCGGGCTGGTTGATGGCGGGGGAGGAGAAGACGAGGTCGCTCATGGCTCGAAGCGTGCGGTATGCAACGCTGGTTGCTTTGTTCTGTGCGTTGTTCGCCATCCAGGCGGAACCGGGAGCCCGGGCGTCGGGACCGGGTGCCCCGGCGCTGACCTTTCTGCAGGCCGAAGCGACGGCGGCGAGGCGGGCGGTTTTCGCCCACTTTCTGGCTTACGTCCCGGACCCTTCCAACTCCGGGCTGGCAGTCGACGGGGCCATCTCGGTGAGCAATGTCTGCGCTTCGCCTCCTGAAGTCGCCCTGTTTATCGGGGACGCCTCCCCCAAGGGTCGGGTGATCCTCCACCTCTACCACCTGGACGGGACCCACATCAGCTATGTGACCGGCCCGAGCTCGCCCGGCGCCGGCCTCGATGCGAATGGGGAGCTGGGACCGGGGCAAACCTGGACGGTGCGCCTGGCAGAGGTCTTGGCGGCGGCGCGAGGGGTCCCCGAAACTGAGGTCACCGACTTCCGGGGCTATGCCTGGATTTTGGCGGAATTTGACTGTCTGGCGGGAACTTACACCAACACGATCTTCGGCTTGGGCTTCAGCCAGGCGTACGAGATGTCTCCCGCCATGGGACAAGGGGGGTTCTTTGGAGGAGTCCAGGTCCCGTCGCCCTGACCGGGACGTCCGCGGATCGGTTCTGTCGGCGCCGGCTGGGTCCCCGCGCCTTCCCCGGCGGCAGGCCGGCCGCCGGCTCTTTCCGTTGGCACTCTGCTGGATCGCGACGCTGCCGGCGGCGGCCGCCGGGACCCCATCCTCCTCCCTGACCGAGCGGGTGGAGGCTTTCTGGCAGGCCGTGCGGGCCCAGGATCCGGATCGGGCGGCGGCCCTGGTCGAGCCGGACGCCAAAACCAGGTTCCGCTCCCGAACCCTGCTGCCCATTCATTCCTGGCAGCTGGTGAGGGTCGACCTGGCCCCGTCCGGCAGCTCGGCGCTGGTGGTGGTTGACTGCGTCCTGCGCCACGCCCTCGGCCGATTCCCCACCCGGGTCACCCAGCGATGGAATCTTCGCGGTTCCGACTGGTGGCTGGAAGTGGTCGAAGCTTCGCCGGCCAATCTCAATCAGTTGTTGTACGGCTCGCGGACGGACATGCCCAGGCGGACGACTCCCGGCCCCTGAGCCCCCGGCGGAACCCTTCGGCCCAGGCCAGCGAGCCCAGCAGCAGGGCCGGCAGAAGGAGTGCGGCCCGTGCTGCCTCACCCGGGGCGGCCCGGGCCAGTCGCCCCATCACCCGGGGGACCCTCACCGCCGGCAGCAGCCAGGCGGTTTCCGGCAGCCTCGCCAACGACGATCCGGGCAGGCGACGGATGCGGCGCAGGCGCCCGCTCCAGTATCCGAGCTGCAGAAGATGGGCGAGCATCTCCCCCCAACGGGATCGGTGGTAGTGCTGGACACCGGTGGAACCCTCGAACCACGCCGGCCGCTCCAACCCCTGAAAGAACAGGAGGTCTTCCGCCATGGCCCAGGCCGGCTCGAACCCCCCCGCGTTGAGGAACACCTCCCTGGCGATCAGCAGGTTGCTGGTGGACAGGAAGCGCTTCGGTCCGGAGGCGGTACCCGGGATGAACTCGGAAAATTCAAGCCAGTGCTGAACGGCGCACGCCACGCCCGCAGGATTCGCATTGCCCACGTAGCCTCCCGCCGCCGCGGGGCGATCGCCTGCGTTGAGACAGCGATACAGTATCGACAGCCAGTCCGGCTCGGCGATCACATCAGCATCCAGGAAAGCCAGAACCCGGCCTCGGGCGTGGGCGGCGCCGAGGTTTCGGGCGGCCCCCGGCAAATGCCGGTCGCCCGGCTGAATCAGCCGGGTTTGCGGGTAGCGGGCCCGGATCCAGCCGGACACGTCTGTCCCGGAAGAATCGACCACCAGGACTTCGTAGCCGGGACACGATCGCTGGGCGAATACGGAGCGAAGGGTGAACCCCAGGGTACGCAGGCTGTGAAACGAGGGGATGATGAAACTGACTTCCGGTGCTTCCATTTCAGCCTGCCAGATCAGTCCAATGCCTCCCGGCCGTCGTCTGGCCGCAGGGGAAGCCTGAATCCGTCACGGGCTCCGCTCCAGATCGCCCCCGCTCGGCGGAGACGGAGGGTGAGCAGATTCCAGCCCAGGCTGGCGGCGGCGGTGAGCCCATATCGGAACCACGCCGCCGGTCCGGCACGATGTTTGCGTAGAAACAGCACGGCATTGCGCCGGGTCCAGTAGATTTTGTAACGCGGTTGGTGCCGGGTGGAGTGCCCGCCCGCGTGCTCCACTTCCGCCGCAGGACAATAGATCACCGGGAAACCCGCCTGCCGGGTCCGGTAAAGGAAATCCACCTCTTCGTGGTACATGAAGAATTCAGGGTCAAAGCCTCCGGTGCGGTGGAAAACGTCCCGGTGGATCAGCAGCACGGTTCCCAGCAGGATGTCCACTTCGCGCTCGCGGCTCCATTCCGGTTGGGCGGCGGGGGCGTTCTTGCCCACCAGACGTGCCGCCACGTGGTCCCAGGTGAACCGGCCCCAGGCCGCTTCCAGACGATGGGGGCGGGCCGCCTGGAGCACCTTCGGACCGAAAACGCCGGGTCCGTGACGGCGGGCGGCCTCCACCAGAGCGGAGACGGCCCCCACGCCGAGGCGCACGTCGTTGTTCAGGACCAGGTAGTAGGCAGGCAGCAATCCCGCGGCCTCCCGATGGCAGCGGGCGACCGCCAGGTTGATGGCGGCCCCGTAGCCGACATTGCGCTCGAGCCTCCACACCGCGAGATCCGGGAATTCCCCCTCCAGCCGTTGGTCCGAACCGTCGGTGGAGGCATTGTCCACCACCACGATCCGCAGCCGGGGATAGTCGCTGCGAGCCAGGCTCCGCACCGTTTCGACCACCTGTTCGCCTCCGTTCCAGTTCACGCAGAGGGCCAGTACGGAGTCATCACTCGCCATAGATTCCTGAAACCTTGGGGAAAGGCTCGCTGCAGCCTTTTCCGTTTGCGAAGGGCGAGGGGGGTTGCCCGGCATCCCGCCCCGATTCCCCGAACAAAGGCTCGACTGTGCCCGGCCTTCAAGACGTGAAACAGAAAGCTCTTTGACCACCCCCACCACAACCACGGCAGGTGTCGCCACGGCTGGTACATGACCATCAGTATCCAGCGGTTGCGGGTGATCCAGTAAACCCTCCGCGCAGAATAGAACGCCTGCGGCGGCCCGCCGGATGCCGAAGCCTTGCGTTCGGGGTCTGAGGCCGCCTCGCGGTGGTACACCACCGCCTCCGGGAGGTAGGCGCAACGATAGCCGTACACCCGCGCCCGCAGACTCAGTTCCACATCCTCCAGGTACATGACGAAGTCCTCGTCGAAAAACCCGATGCGTCGCAGCATCTCCATCCGGTAGAAGGCAGCGCCTGCACTGGCGCCCATCACCTCCTCGAGGACAGCATAGCGGTCCGCCTCCTCGCCCCAGCCCCGTTTGGTGGGGAGGCCGGTACGGCTGTACAGGTCGCCGGCCCCATCCAGCCGCTGGGGATGGTCCGCCTGCAGCATCCGGCTGGCGAAGAAGCCAAAGTCCGGCGACGCTTCCTGCAGCGCTTTCAAACCCGCCTCCGCCCACCGTTCCGCCGGTTCAGCATCGTTGTTCAGGAGAGCTGCGTAGGGGCTGCTGACGAGCTCCAAACCTCGGTTGGCCGCAGCCGCGAAGCCCAGGTTCCTTTCCAGGGAGAGCAGAGTCACCTGGGGATACGCCTCGCGCACCAGGGACGGGGTGTCGTCGGTGGAAGCGTCGTCCACCACCAGGATGTTTACGGCTGCGGTCTGGCGGGACAGGGCGTCCAGGCAGCGACGCAGCAGGTCCCGTCGGTTCCAGGTGGGGACGATCACGGTCAGCTCAGCGGCTTGCGATGTCACCTTGGGATCCCGCGTCCTTTCCCTCCAGCACGCCCAACATATAGTAGTAAGTCATCAGGTCCGGATAGAACCGGGACAGGTCCGGCCAGTTACGATACTCGGTCAGGCGGCACAGGATGCCCAGCAGACCCATTTTCAAACGCCGCAGGCGGCTGCAGGAAGGCAGGTTGTCGATCCCCAGCAGGCTTGCCGCCTCCGGATGCAGGCGGTAGAACTTCCATGCAGATCGGCCCACCCGGCGCTGGCGGAGGGCAAAACTTCGCAGATCCAGGTGATGTTCGTGGTAGGCCCTGGCCTTCTCGGCGTACACCAGACGCATCCCTTTCCGGCGCAGCCGCAGGCTGAGTTCAATATCTTCCCACCCGTATTCCTGGAAGCTCTCGTCGAACCCCCCCGACTCCAGGAAACGCTGCCGGGAGATGGAGAGGTTGCTGGTGTAGAAAAAGTTGAAAGGAACGTCCAGAGGGTCCTGGATCAGGGCGAAACCGAACTGCCAGCCATATTCTCCGATGTAGTTGAGAAAGCGGGTGCGCCGGAATTCCGGCGGCCAGGTGGTGTAGCCGATGACGGAAGTTCGGCTGGCGGCAGGGTCCGGATCCAGACGGAGATGAGCCGCCAGGTGTTCGGCCAGGAACCCGGGAGCAGGGATGATGTCGTCGCCCAGGAACACCAGCCAGCGGCCGCAGGCGTGGCGGGCTCCGAGATTGCGGGCGGCTCCCTGTTTGCGGTTGGTCTGGTACAGATAGTGGAGGGGGACCGCGGCCTCCTGCTGGAGCCGGGCCACCGCCGAGGCCGTGGAGTCGGTGGACCCGTCGTCGACCACCAGCACTTCGAATTCCGGCGCCTCCCCCTGACGCAGCAGAGCCTCGAGCGTCCGGGTGAGGACGTCGCAGCGATTCCAGGTGGGGATCACCACGCTAAGCTGCAAACCAGGCCCTCCATGCCCGGCGGCAGGCGGCCGCCAAACCCTCCTCGCGACAGACCTCCAGGAAGCGCCGCCAGCGGGGGCGGGGATGGACGGGCGCCGGCGGGTGAAGCACCGCCGCCAGCCCCTGCTGTTCAATCCGCTCCAGTTCACGGCGGGCGGTGCGCAGGCGCTCCTGGGCGAGGCTGGGAGCGGTGTCCAGGGCCCGGACAAAGTCCTCCGTACAGAAGACTTCATCGAGCCGCAGGCTCCGGATCAGATCCAGCTCGGCGGCCATGTATTCGGCGTCCAGAACGATGGGCCGCAGGGGATCGGAGAAGAGCGCGAAGAGTTCCGCGTCGGTACGGCGCCGAGCGGCCTGGATGCGCCGTCGCTTCTCCAGAATCCGGGGCAGGAGTTGGATCATGTCGTCCACCGCCACCAGATGGTTGAAAGCGTCCAGCAGATTTTCGAGCGCCTGAGGATCTTTCGCCTCCAGCACACGGGTCGCCGTGTCGTGCCAGAGATAGAACGCCTCCCGGTTCACTCCCGAGCAGCGAACCGCGCGTTTCAGCGCCAGCAGCACCGCCAGCGGAACGATCCTGCGAAAGTGATCGGAATCGTAGTTCTTGACGATGGTCAACAGGGCGTTCCGGTGCATCAGGTAGCGCATCTTGGGAAGGCTGTGGGCCTGGAAAGTCCCGTGTCCGCGATGGTACACGCATGAGTGGGGGGCGAGCCGAACTTCCCGGCCGCTGAGCCAGAGCCGCCAGCCCAGGTCGACGTCTTCAAAAATGGCGAAGTAGTCTTCGTCGAATCCTCCCATCTCCAGAAAGACATCGCGGTGGATGAACATGGCTCCGCCGCAGGGAAACAGCACGCGGTCGGGAGTTGACACCGACGCCACCAGCTCCCCCAGGTCCCGCTGGAGGGCGTAGCCCAGATACTGAAGGGAGGATCCGTTGTAGTCGATCCGGACGCCCTCCCAGTCCAGGATGCGGGAGGCGACGCAGGCAGCCGATTCCAGTTTCGGCACCGCAGCGGCAATCCACTCCGGATGACAACGCATGTCGTTGTTGAGAAATGCCAGCACCGGTCCCCTGGCGGTCTGGGCCGCTTGGTTGCATGGCGATGCGAAGCCAAGGTTGCGCTGGTTGCGCAGGATCCTGACCTGGGGAAACCGGCGGCGGAGGAACTCCACCGAGTCGTCGGTGCTGCCGTTGTCCACCACGATCACTTCTCCGGGACCCAGGGGCAGCAGACTTGGCAGCAGTACCTCCAGGTGACCCCGGCCGTTCCAGTTGACAGTGATGACTGAGACGTCAGCAGCGGACAGGGACATGGGGGGACTGGAAAATCAATGCCTCGAGTTCACGGTCACTCCTCCGCCGGCGGCGCTGGACCGCCCGGCGCAGGCGCAACGTCTCCGGCAGGAAGACCAGGTTCCAAAAGAGATTCCGGACCTGGGCCAGCTTTCGGGGCCAGCGCTGCCGCAGGGCCGCCAGCCTCATAACCATCCGGAGGGCGTTCCGGGCCTCGTAGTTCTTGAGCAGGGAACGGATGTTGTTGCGTTCTCCCAGCACCTCACGCCACATCAGACCGCGATGGACGCGGGTGGATCCGCCGAAATGGTGGTACACCACAGCCTCGGGTTCGGTCACGATCCGGTACCCGGCCAACCAGCAACGCCAGCCGAAATCGACGTCCTCATGGTACATGAAGAATCGTTCGTCGAAACCGCCCAGTTCCAGGAAGACGTCGCGCCGAAACAGGGACGCCGCCGCCGGTGCGAAGAGGACGTCCGCCGGCTGGTCGTACTGGCCCCGGTCTTCTTCCAGCATTCCCCGATCCCACGTGTAGCCGAGCATGTTCATGCAGCCGCCGACGCCGTTGAGGAGATGGGGCTGTCGGGCGAGGCGCATCTTGGGGGCGACGGCGGCCAACTGGGGATCCTCCCTGGACCGGCGGACCAGAGCCTCGAGCCAGCCTGCGTCGGCCTCGAGGTCGGTATTCAGAAAGACGATGAGGGGAGTGTGAGCCGCAGCGGCGGCCAGGTTGGCCGCCCGGGCAAACCCCAGGTTAATGGTCTGGGGAAGGAGCCGAACCCAGGGGAAGTCAGCGGCCACCAGACTCAGGCTGTCGTCGGCAGAGGCATTGTCGATCAGCAGGGTCTCGACAGGCTCGCGACTCTGACGGCGCAGGCTTCCGAGCAGGGCCGGCAGGTGCTCTGCGCCGTTGTAGTTGATGATGGCAAGAGTGACTTCGGCGGCTGCCTGCGGGCTGGTCTGAGGGGACGTGGAAGTCAAGGAACTCTCCTGAGGCGTCGTTGCAGCCGTTGCCAGGCCAGGCGCCACAGCGGGGTGGAGCGGAGTCGCTGGAGTGCCTGGTCCAGCCGGTCCCGTTCCATTCCGAGGCGTTCAAGATCCGCTTTGAGGGTCGCCAGTTCGTCGGCCTGCAGTTCCGCCAGCCCGATACGCGCGTTGGCCAGGAACTGGGCGTCCTGCAACGCCTGCTCGCAAGCGGTCACCCAGCGGTGGAAGCGGGCGACCACCGGTGCCGGGACGAGTTCCAGGCAGGTGCCGGGGGCATCCGGCCGAGGGGAGGCAGGGTGGGCCTCCTCCTGCTGCAGGCCGATCGGTCCCGGCGGCTCCCGGTATTGGGTCCGGCCGGTCAGGATCAGGTAGACCGAGCGGTAGGCCGGCTCTCCCCGGTCGGCCGCATAGCGGGTGGAGTTATAAGCCTCATTCCATTCCCGGAACAATCTCCAGTCGGGTACCCGGAAAAAGAGCTGGGTGAGGGCCTGGGCGTCCACCCAGCCCGGCAGGCGGCCGCTGGGAAAGCGGGAGACACGGCAGCCGCGTTCCTCGAAGAACTGCCGGACCAGACCGGGTTCCGGCAAGCCCAGCGCGGCATGTTCCTCCAGGAAGGAATGTCCTTTCATCAGTCCCTCCTTCAGACGGGCCTCGGCCGCGGTCACCGCGGGGCCGGCTTCGGGACACCCGATGATGAGGGCTCGGGCCGCCACCCGTTCCAGCTCCGCCAGAAAACGCCGGCGATCGCCCGGGGGAATGTGTTCGAGGACATCCAGCGACACCACCAAGTCGAAGGAGGCGTCCTGGAAAGGCAGGTCCAGGGCATCGGCGGCGACGTGGTCCCAGTGGTCCAGCTGGCGGAGGTCGCAGGTGACGACCCGCACGGCCGGATTGACGGCAGCGAAGAAGTCCCGGGACACTGCCAGGTGTCCCTCCCGGTCGCCCAGCACTCCCCCCACATCAAGCACGGATTGGGGCGCAAGGGATGCCGACAGCTCGGCGGCGAGGCGATACCGTTGATGGAGGTCGAAGGGCACCCCCAGGGTCAAGCGGATGGGGTCCAGGGGGGTGGTTTCCAGACAGAGCCGTCCCAGTTGGAGAGGGGTCCCGGCGGGCAGCACGCGAAAGTGCAGATGGTGGCCGCCTTCCGGCAGCGGGACGCCCTCGATACTCAGTGGGTACTGCCGGGATTCGGTGGTGAACTGGATCTGTTGCAGGGGAAGATCATTGAGCTGAACTTCCAGCGAGCCGAGACGTCCGGTGGTCAGCGCTTCGGCGCTCACGTTCAGCCGGGCACAGGGGCCCGGGTTGTAAACATAGAGGGACGCGCCTTCCGGGCCCACCGACCGGTATGCGGCCTGAAGTGGACCCCAGCCGGTGCGGGGTACTGCGGACAACCCGCTGCTTTGCACGAAATCGGGAGTTTCCCCAATGCAGTCGTGCTGAAAAATCGCCAGTCTCCGCACCAGGGGAGACGTTTCGCGACAGGCGAGGAACTGGAAGTTGTATGGGGGGCCCGAGAACCGGAACTGGACCTTGAGTCCCAGTTCGGTCAGGAGCTTGAGCCAGAAGGAGGGGGGGCGTTCGAAACAATGGGTGGGTTCCGGACGGTGGAAAAACAGGGGGTCCGGGGTTGCTCCCGCCAGCAGACCGTCGGGAGCGAGGACACGAACCGCCTCCTCGAGACAGCGCCACGGGCGTTCCAAGTGTTCGAGCACGTCGAACAGGGTGATGACATCGGCGGTTGCGTCGCCCAACGGCAGCTGATGGACGTCGGCCCGAGCCAGCCGGTGCGAGAGGGACGGCTCCTGGGACAGGGCCCAGGTGCTGGCGTCGAGGCCGAAGCTGCGGTAGCCGCGCAGTTCGGCTTCGCGTACCAGGTAGCCGTAAGCGCACCCCAGATCCACCAGGGTCCCCCCGGGGACGACCTGGGCGATGACATCCAGCCAGGCGCTCCAGTCGGGATGTGCCGCCGCATAGCCCTCAGGGGGATAACCGCTGGTGACGCCGTGGAAGTAATCGCGGTCGTAAGGCACGGTCGACCGGTGGGTCTGGTGTTTCCAGACGCGGTCGTGGAAGCGGATTCGCGACGGCTGCTCAGGAGGCGGCACAGGAGGGTATTGTAAACGGCTGCGGGGGGTGGCGCGACGGGCGGCGCCCCGGCGGCCGTTGTTTGGGGAGGTGGTTGGTAGCGGGGCAGCGCCGGTTGGGCACCGATTTGTTGCGACTTTTCCAGGGGCAGGGCATCTTCTCTCCCCGTAACTGCAAACCGGGGTCGACACGGAGAGCTCAAAGTTTAGGTGATTAGTTGTTGCCACCTGTGGGATTCTCCTGTAAGATGGGCCGGTCGGAGAGTTCCGAGCAGTTGGGGATTTGTCCGAAAACAGGTCTGAGAGTTGGAGTTACTGACCCAAGGTAAACAGTGTAAGGAGGAGTCAATTTCATGAGCAAACACAAGCTTCTACTGGTTCTTGGCGTGCTGGCCGTGGTACTGGCCTTCACGCCGGGCCTCTTCGCCCAGTCCAACCCGAAGGCTGGCTACGCGGAGTGGGTGACGGAGGCTCAGTCACGGAACATCCCGGCGGGGTCGGTGAACGATCCGGGGTCCCATCTCACCTACATCCTGGACACCGGTGTCAACGCCCGGAAGGAGTTCGGCACGGAGCTCAGGAACAAGACCAATTCCGTTCTGGTGGACATGGCCTCCAAGCTGGACACCGACGGGGACGGGAACCTGGATCCCGGCGCAATCATCCAGAACTACGTCGCCATCACCAATACCCATCCGACGATGGCGGTGACGATCCACTTCCGTTATTACAATGACAACTGCGAGGACGTGCTGGACTTCCTGGTGCTGCTCACCTGCAATGACACGCTGTTGTTTGATCCGTTCAACTACGTGATCCCGGCGACGGGCAACCTGAACACCGGCAACCGCTTCTTCAAGGCGTCGGCGAATCAGGTCCTGACGCCGATCCCCACGTTGCAGTGGGGTTCGGGCCGGTTTGTTCTGACCGCGGCTGCTTCGGGCGCGAACATCGACGAAGACGATGATGCGGAAATCCTGTTCCCGAGGGAGCTCGGTGAGACGGAGGATGGCAACTGCAACATCAACTATGAGCAGAACTCGGTAGGTCCGGGCCCGTTGGACGAGACGCTGTCTGGTGGGGTCGGCAATGTGGGAATCCAGAATGGTCTGGTGGCGAGCAACCTCCACGTGTTCAACGCTTCCCAGATCTCCTTCAACTTCTTGATCGGCATGCAGACCTATGCCAAGTCGGTGCTCATCGGCGATCAGCCTGACTTCCAGGCCGGAGGAACCAACGCCTGGGCGCGCCCGGCGATCAACCGCGTCTTTGATTCGAACCAGGGCATCAGTGGCTGGCCGGATGGAGACGGCGAATTTGCTCCCACCGGTAAGCTGGTTCTGGGCGGCGAAGGCCTTACGAACTATCCCGGAGGCGCGAGCTGGTCGATTGACAATAACTATTTCCTCCGCAACGAGGTCCATGGTGGAGATGTGGAGTGGAACGGCCAGGGAGATTCCTGGTCCCAGTATGGTGCCCAGGGGACCGCACCCTTCTTTACTTCTCCCACCCAGGCCACCGACATGGTGATGCATTTCCTGTCCGTGGCGGATGACTACAACGGGTCCACCAACGTTGGCGCTGGTGCTCAGTATCCCGACAAGGCAGCCAACATTGAGCCGGCCGCGACTGTTTACGTGATGCAGATCTACGACAACGACGAAGATCCGCTGATCCTGACGGTGGCGCCCCCGCTCAACGTGTCGCCTCCGGTCGTGGGTGAGGTGGTCGAGCTGAAGATCACCTGCATCTGCCTGCGGACCTTCTTCACCACCACCATTGCTCCGGGAACCAGCCTCGACGACTTCACGGTCGCCGAGATCGCCAACGCCGGCGTGCCTGAGATCTTGGCCGGTGACGGTGACCAGTTCGACGGCCTGTTCAAGGCGAAGGGTTCCGACGTCTCCGGTGGCTGGATCCGGTTCGTGCGGGACAACACCGAGCAGATCGATATCACGGCTGGCGGTGCCAACGGTGACGGCTTGGCTGCGGGCGTGGACCTTGGTCGGTATCTGTTCTCGGGTACCGGTACTGCCACGATCGATGCGCCGACCTTTAGCGACCACTTCGACGGTGCGTCTTTCGTGACCATTTCCAATGTGTTCGCGACCCAGGGCGGGTTCGGTGCTCTGTGGTGGAACTATGCGGTGCCGGCCAGCGCGCTGGTCTCCGAGCTGGGTGATCCGAAGTACGATCTGGCTCCGGGTCACGATCCGACCCAGTAACAAGCTCTCAGTTGCGTGCCAGGCTTCCTGGAATCCCGGCACGCAACTGGGTAGGGTTCGTAGTATGGAAAAGGGGGAGCCGAGGCTCCCCCTTTTCTTTTTGTTGGGGAAGCGCTGTTCCGGTTTCGGTGGAAAACCCTTGCACGGAGTCGGCGAGCCCTGCACCGGCAGGGCCGGGAAACGAACCAGGGGTTTGGGGTGCACATGAAATTCCGGGTTTGTCACGTGATGGCCGGCACGCTCGCCGCCTTCTGGGCGTATGGCGCAATGGCGAGTTTCGGCCGGGATGGAGGATGGCAGCCGATAGCTACCAGCCACCGGGAGGCAGCATTCATCCCGGAGGTGGAAGGCTTTGCCGACCAGGTGGCTTACGATGTCAGGGGTAACCTGCATTTTGTCTATGTCGCATCAGCCCCTGGGGAAAGAGGATCGGCGGTGTATTACCGGCACCTGGATCGCTCCGCTGGTGTGCCAGGTCCCGCTCTCCCGCTTCCTTCGTCCGGCGAGGTGAACTTGGCTCCAATGCTGCGCCTGGATGAGGAGGGGAGGGTGCACATCACGTGGCTGGAGGTTTCGCCGCGGGAAGACCGGAACGTTGTTCGATACGCCCGCCTGATCGGAGAAAAGCTGGCGGTTGACGCGTTGCAGGGCTTCCCGGTGGGACGAGCCAAGCCGTACCCGCGGCTCGAGATCGCTCCGGGCGGCCGGAACCTGTGGTGTCTGTTTGCTGTGGGCGAGAAGCGACAGCCCTGGAAGATTGTGGTGATGGGAAGTACTGACGGCGGTGATCAGTGGGCTGCCGCCGGGGAGCTGGCGTGCGGATTGAGCTGCGGCGACCGGCGGATCCGGACGTTGCGTGCGCCTGAGTCGCAAGCCTGGCTGGTAATCTGGTCACGGCGTGTGGAAGCCCGAGAGCAGGTGATGGCCCGGCTCTGGACACCGGTTTCGGGTTGGATGCCGGAGCAGGTGGTCAGCGATCCGGAAGACGGCATGGTCCGATCCCCACGGGTGACCTCCAAAGGGGATACGGTGGCGGTGGGATGGGAGATCCGCCGGTTGAACCAGCGGCGGGTCGCGGTGGACATCTCGACGGACGGCGGCCGCACCTGGGGAACCGACCGGACCTGGACGATGGACGCGGAACAGGGTGACTTCGGGCTGTTTCGACAGGGGGGGCGCTTCCATGTGGTGCAGTGGGAGACGGTAGGGCCGCGGTTGTCTCCCCGCAGCGTTATCAGGGTTTGGCCGGTGGAAGAGTCCACCCCATCCGCCGGAGAGAAGATCTTTGAGATGGAGGGAGCAATCGTGGAAATGGCAGTGGCGCCGAACGGAGAGGGGCTCACCCTGGTCGGGCTGGTGCAGAGGCTCGATGAACCGCTACGACTGATGAAGCTGGATGGAGGGTCGCAGGAGCCAAGCTGGCTTGATCTGGAAGGCAGAGGTGTCTATTATGACCGGCTGGGCGTCAGCCAGGGGGCTTTCGGGGGGAGATTTGTTGCCGGGTTTCGCCGACATCGGCCCGTGGGATTCATGCGCGGAGCCAGCATGGAGAATGCAGTGCTGATTCTGGCGGAGCTGGAAGCGGCGGAATCCGTGGAATCTGAACCCGGAGGTTGAGGGTGATGAAGCGTGAAGCGTTATGTGGCCTGGTGGCGGCGTGCGCCCTGACGTCATGGCTTGGAGCTGCCAAGCCCGTGATCGTGCGGGTTGATCCCCTGAGCAATTGCCAAGTCGGCGGTTGTACCCACGCCGGAGCCCGGATCATGGGCGATCGGGTGCGGCTGGTGGCGGTGGGAGACCCCGTTGGTGATACGCGCCCCCTCCTGTACGAGTGGAGTTTTGAGCAGCGTGCCACCCAGCAGGAATCCCTGTCCGCACCAAACAGTGCGGAAACTTGGCTGGAAATCTGGGAAAACCAGTCAAATCCGAATCTGGGCATTGGCTCCTCGATCATCCTCAGGGTTGTAGCGGTTTACCAGGACGCGACTCCGGAAGACGAACCCAGCGATCCTTTTTTGGTCACCATCCCGATCCTGTCCAGAAATCTGCCTCCGGTCCCCGCGATCCTTGAGCCGTTCCCAGGGGCTTTTGGGACCCCGACGGCTCGAATCCCGGCGGGTTCGGCCATCAACCTGATAGACGGCACCTCGGACCCGGACGGCGATCAATTTACTCCCAACTTCAGTTTCGGCCAGAAGGGAAACGTGGGGACTTATATCGGGTCCTTGGTCATGATCGGAAGCCACAGCTTTCTCCCCAGTTTCACCGTTCCTTCGATGACGGGACCCATTGATCAGGATGTGCGGCTGATTGTGATCGAAGGTCTCTGGCAGGTTGAAACGACGGTTACTACTTATCTTGCCCCGGCTTCCAGTCAGCCGCCGCCGGGTGGCTCGAACCGTGCGCCGGTAATCAGCATTACCCAGCCCAGTGTGACGGTAACCAGAGGCCAGAACGCCCAGTTGGTGGCAACGGCAAGCGACGCCGACGGCAATCCGCTGGCTTTTAACTGGTTCTTCAATTCGGTGACGGTGCAGCAGCCGGCAGTGGTGGAACAGCTTAACTCCACCACCTGGCGGAGCACTCTCACGTACCCCACCTCGAGTCTGGCGGTGGGCGGTCCCTATACATTTACGGTCCGGGCGCGGGAAACCAATACGTCTCCGCCGCTCGAGTCTGCCCCGGGAACCATCAGCCTCTACGTGACCCCGGAAGGAGGCGGCTCCCAGCAGGGCTACTTCAACCTGACGCCGGGGGTCTGCGAAACGGGAAACTCCAGCCCCCAGCTCGTCTCCATCACACCGGACCCGCGGGTTTCCGAATTACGCTACCTGGCGGGCCAGTCGGTTCGCGTCGAGCTGGTGTTTTCCGACAGCAGCCAGAAGCCGAATCCGCTCAACCCCCTGGTGCCTCTGACGGGGATTGACAGTGCGACCTGGGAGTACTCCCAGTTAACGGCTCGGGGTGTCAATCCAACAACAAGTTTGGACGCTGGTGCAGTACCGCAACAGGCCAAGGCTATCCTCAGTTTCAGCGCTCCCGGTGGTCAGACGGGTGAGTCTCGAGTGCAGGTGGTCGCCCGTGATGTGTTCGGCTGCGGAACCACGGTGGAGTTCGGCCTGGTTTTTGGGCAGTCGAACCCGGGAACCGTGCCGGTGGCCAGGATTCGCTACGACACGGGCGGCGGGTATCAGGCCGCCACCGACAACCAGGTCATCACCGGACCTGCCTCCCGGTCGGTCTTGCTGGATGCCAGCCAGAGTCAGGACGACGGAGGCCTCGCCAATCTCACCTTCACCTGGCAGGTGAGCGGACCCAGCGGGGCAACCATCAATCCGGCCAGTGGTGTCCAGACAACCCTTACCCTCCCGGCAGGGGTGGACGGGACCTGGACGGTGACGTTGACCGCCCGGGACGCCCAGCAACAGCAGGGGATCAGCCGGCTGCTGGTCAGTTACGGCGCCGGCACCGTAGCGGGCGTCCCCACCGCCAAGATCGTTTACTCCTACCTGGAGGGGGGGTCAGGCAGCAGCGGTCCGCATACCAGCAACTTCCGGGACTCCTCGCCCCAGAGCCGCAAGATCCATCTGGATGGACGGCAAAGTACGGACAGCAGCGGAGCCCAGGCTAACCTGGATTTCCAGTGGGTGGTATTCGGCTTCCCCGGCGCCTCCCTCAGTTCGGAAACCGCGGCCGAAGTCGACCTCACCGTGCCGCCGGGAAAGGCGGGTTTGGCCAGGGTGCTGCTGGTGGTGACCGACCGCAACGTCCAGACCAAGGATGCCCTCGAGATCTCGTTCGATTTCAGCGAGGATGCAGCGGCGTTTCCACAAGCCCAGCTCTTTTACTCTACTGATGAAGGCGAGACCTTTACGGGACCTGTCACGAACGGCCAGCAGGTGACGGTCAGTCAGCGGAATGTTGTGTTGCGGGCGGGCCCCGCCGAAGAACAAGATCCGCCGGCCTACAGTTGGACCACCGGCGGACTCCAGGGAGCCGTGCTCAGTTCGCTGACGGGTAAGACGGTCCAGCTTTCCCTGCCGGTAGGTCAGCCCGGGATCGTCACGGTCACTTTGACGGCAACCAACCAGCAGCAGCTCACCCGGGCGGTGGAGCTGAAATTCTCGGTTGACTTTGCCCTGCCGACGGCCCGCATCGTGAAGGCGCCCCAGGTGGTTACCAAGGGAGAGCCTTTTGAAGTTCAGGGCTCGGGTATTTCCGGCGGCGGTTCCGGGAACTTCCAGTTCTTCTGGCAGATGGAATGTTGCGACGGGCTGTCCGAAACCGGCGGCGGGCGGGTTGCCCAGTTGGTACTGCCCGACTCCGTCACCGCCGGCGAGGAAGAAGTCCTGAAGCTCTCCCTGAGGGTGGAGGAAGATGGGGTTCTTTCGGCACCAGTAGTCAGGGAAATCCCCATCCAGCTCCCGCGGCTCTATTTCTCCCAGTGGGCTGTGGGTCCGATTCCACATCCGGAAAAAAGCCAGCGCTTTGAGACATCGATCGTGTTGGTGAACAGTCTGGATCAGCCCGTTGCCGGCACACTCCAGTTCCACGGCACCGGGCCTTTCAACCCGGAGCCTCCGGAGGTGACCGTGCGCGATGAGCAGGGCAACCTCACCGGCGGGGAAACCCTGTTTGAGGTCCCGGCCGGGGGGGCCAAAGAGTTCACGGTTACCGGCGACCAGATTCAACTCGGCTGGCTCGAGGTGGGAGCCTCGGCCAAGTTGGCGGGACATGTCTTCTACCGCGCGGTGGAGCAGGTAGGCGAGGGCGAGGAAATCCGTTGGGAGGTGCCCATCCTGCCCGTGCTGGGTTCGGAGTTCCGGACCTCCTTGGCGGCATGGGGGAACTGTGCCGGCGGTTCCTGTCCCCAGGTCGCCCTGGCGCTCGTCAACCTGGGTGATGAGGATGCCGAGGTGCGTATCGTTCTGCGGGATGCTGACGGCACCGAGTTCACCTCACCGGTCTGGACCCTGGGCCCGGGAGAACACCGGCCGAGCTTCCTGGCGGACATCTTCAAGTCGTCGATTCTCCAGGCATTCGGCGGGGGAACCCTGTCCATCAGGGCGGTGCAGGGTCAGGAAGACGGCCGGTTGGCGGCCACGGTCATCAGAACCGTGGGCGGACTCCCCTTGTCGATTTTGCCGCTGGTGGTGAAGTGATGGCGGACAACCCATTCCTCTGCCGACGTGACCTGGCGGTCGCATTGCTGGGTGCTGCTCTTACGGCTGCTGCGCCGGCCTTGGCCGAGCCCGCCGTCGACCCCTGGGTGGGACTGTGGCGGCTTAACTCCGGGCTTGCCCACACCGCAGCTCTCCACCTGGTCGTGTCCAGGGAGGAGAGCACCTATCAGATCAGTTATTATACCGAGGCATTTGGCCGGCGTTTCGACTTTGATCAGATATTGGTCGGGGAAAACACCCTGAAGGTGGAATCGCGGAGGACCGGCAAACCTTTCACAGTGCAGTTGCGTCTGGTGTCTCCGGACGTGGCTGAGGGATCTTGGAAGCTTATGCACCCGCAGTTTCGCTCCGACACACCTTTGAAGGGTGTCAGGATCAACCGGGTAAACCGGTGGAGTGCGGCCAGTTTCGGCGAGCTGGGACCGGAAGGCACCCCTCTCAATCTGGTCGAAGTGCTGAGCCGGGCACCTGTCGAGTCCCAAGCTGAGTTCGAGCGGTTCTGGGACACGGAGGTGGAAGCTGCATACTATCCACTGGTTCAGGATCTCGTTTACGAGCCCCATCTGGGGCGGGAATCCCGAGAGGAGAAGCTGAACAGCCTTCGGCAACGCCTGACACCGGACTACCTCGAGCGGGCTCGGCAAATCGCTGCGGCGTGCGTTGAGGTGGCTCGGGAAGTGGAAGCCAAGGCCAAGGAGCTGAGCCGCAAGAATCTCTTCGTCATCACGCCCCTGCTGGAGGCGGAAAGCTCGGGACCTCTCGTGTTGGAGGAGACGCTACTGGTAAGGATCAGCCCTGAGCTTCCGCATTCTCGGCAGCGTGGCATTCTGGCACGCCTGAGGTTTGAGCTCGCTTTCTATAAACAGTATCCGCCCCAGTTGAAGCTGGTTGTGGCTACCCCCATCCGTTCCGGTCTGGGCGTCCATCTCGCCCTGACCCACGGCTTTGCGGCAGCACCCGGGGAGACTTTTGCCACCTGGGACGGCCAGCGCGCGGCAGACCTGCCAGTTGAAGAGGCTGCATCGCTGCTTCGGCAAGCGGTTAGGCATGCCGCCCTCGCCGGGAAGATCTCCAGGGAATCCCTGGTCATGCTGGGCCTGGGCTTCGCGCGGCAACTTTGCGAAAGCTATCCTCCGGCCGAATTGGTCACCCTGAGCCAGCAACGGATCTCTGGCCTCTTCCTGGACTATCTGTCCCGACTGAAGGACCAGGGCGACAGCGCCGATACGAAGCCGCCGTCAGAGAATTGACGCCGTTTCTTTGGTGGCGGTGGGGGCGGCAGCTCCCAGTGGGGTTTCGGCCCTGCTTCCTGCCGCCGCTGTCGGCGTTTCGGTTCTCTCGGCTTTCGTTCCCCTGAGAGCAGCCTGCATCTGGAATCAAACGTGCACAAGAAGGTCTGGTGCGGTTCTTGGTGACCGCCATCACTGGGAAATACCTGAGGCTGGCGGCAAACTGCACGAGACAATGCCGACGCATTCTTCCCGGCGGGAGTACGTTATGCAGTATCGCGGATGGTTCTGGGGTTTTGTCCTGGTCGCATGCAGTCCCTCCCTGATGGGGGCTACTCCGAGCATCAGCTCCGTTTCCGTTCCGGCTGGGGCGAGAATCATGGACGCGGTCGAGGTTTACGTCGATGCCAGCGGCGGAGGTGATCCTCGACCGCTGCGCTATCAGTGGACGATCACGAAATTCGCCACGGGCAAGGAAGTTCTCGTCGATGCCAACCAGAGCCGGGCGACTCTTCAACTCTGGTGGGCCTCTCCTGGATCGTTGGTCGGTTTGGGTGATACCGTTCGGGTCAGGGTGGAGGTCTCCTTCGCGGAAGCGACCGCGAACGATGCGCCCGCTGTCGAGGAGCGTGAGCTTCTGTTGACGGCGCTGAACCGGCCGCCGGTGCCCAAGATCACGGGGACCTTGGGTACGCCGGAAGCCCGGATGAAAAGCGGGCAGGCAGTGAACCTGATTGACGATACCTCAGACCCTGATCGTGATCCGGTCACGCCATCCTGGAGCCTCGGAAAGAAGACTGGTGGGAGCTATCGGGCTCCCGTGGTCCTGATCGGAAGCCATGGATTCGTCGCCAGCTTCACTGTTCCCCCCATCTTGGGCTGGATCAACCAGACCGTCGTGCTGCATGTTCAGGAGGGGCTGCACGAGGTAACGACGGAAGCGGTTGCCTACCTGGAAGGTGTACCTGATCCACCCCCTACCACCGGAATCCCCATCACCCTGCAGCCCACCGAGCAGACAGTCCAGCGCGGAACTACCGCCACTTTCAAGGCCGTTGCTTCGAGTTCAGATACCCAGTCCATGACCTTCATCTGGACCTTCGAGGGGAGTACCGTGGAGGTCCCCGCCGCCGTGCGTAAGAGCGAAACGGAATGGGAGAGCACTCTCACCATCGCCACCGCTCAGTACGCTGCCCGGGATTACCGCGTGGGAGTGCGGGCGTACAAAGACGTGTCCAGCTCCCGCATCTACTCCGACGCCCTGACCGGACTGCTTTCGGTCAGAGAGCAGGCAAACAACCAGCCGCCCACCGCCCGCATACGGCACGACCACAACGGAGACGGGGTCTTCGATGCCGCAGGAACCGCGGCGGTTACGACGTCGCGGCGAACTGTCGCCCTGCACGGCCACAGCAGCACGGACGACGGCGGCACCAGCCAGCTCACCTTCAACTGGTCAATTTCCGGCGCCGAGGCGGCTGGGCTCAGCTCCTCCAGCGGGCCTGAAACCGTCCTGGAGGTTCCTGAAGGGTTCGAAGGCACGGTCAAGGTGACCCTGACCGTCCAGGACCGCGAGGGTCTGACCTCTTCAGCATCGGCGAACTTCAGCTTCCAGGTGCCCAACGATCCGCCGGTCGCGGTCCTGCGGTACGCGGAGGGTGAAAACCAATGGAAAGCCGCCGAACCCGGCAGCACAATCGAGGTTCAGACCCGAACCGTCCTGCTCGACGGAGGTCAGAGCACCGACGACGCCGGCGCCGACCAGCTCACCTTTACCTGGTCCGCCACCGTCAGCAGCTACCTGAGCGCAACGAAAGGGCCGCAGGTCACGCTCAACGTGCCGGCGATTGGGTCGGTGAAGGTGACCCTCACGGCCCAGGACGCCAAGGGGGCCAAACACAGCGTGGCGGCCACCTTCAAGTTCGTCGACCCGAATCGCCCGCCGGTGGCCGCCATCCGCTACGCGGAGGGCGACGGCGGTGAGATGAAGGGACCGGTCACCCCCGAGACCACGATTGAGGTTGGGGCCGGAGTGATCCGCCTGGATGCCGGCGCTACCACCGACGACACCGGGACCGACGGCCTGACGTTCACGTGGTCGGCGGGCCTCTACGCGGGTTATCTCAGCGCCACCAAAGGCGCCGAGGTGAAGTTGACCGTACCTGAAGGCTTCACCTCCACCATCAAGATAACCTTGACGGCGCGGGATGCGGCGGGAGCCAGCGGCAGTGTCTGGGTGAACTTCAAGTTCGTGCCGGGAGCGTCGGCACCGGTAGCCGCCATCAAATTTGATGACGACGGGGACGGCCTGTTTACGGGTCCCTTCGAGAGCGGACATGTCACAGAGGCGGCATCGCGGAAAGTTTCGCTCAGCGGCGAACCCTCCACCGACGACGGACCGGCTGCCGAGCTGACCTTTGCCTGGTCGGTATCCGGTGTGGAGGGAGCCCAGTTGAGCGATGCCTCCAGTCGGGACACGATCCTGACCGTACCGGCGGGTTCCGAGGGAACCGCCACAGTCGTCCTGACCGTGACCGATGGTACCGGCAAGTCCGCCAGCGCGACCCTGAACTTGGTCTTCCCGGCCCCCAATTTCGCCCAACTTTCGGTCCAGATCCTGGCACCACCCAATGAGGTTGAGGTTGGACAGGAGCTGCTGGTGGAGGGCAAGGTGGAGGGCGAGGTGGACCCGCTGCTGGTCGTCTATGAATGGCGGGCTTTCGATGGCTCCGGGCAGCCGGTTGAGGTGTTTTCACGCGGGACCCGTGCCAGACTAGTGGTTCCCGACCTGGATGACGACGGCTCCTCCCTGCGACTCGAGTTCCGGGTCCGCCAGGGGGATGCCGCATCGGAATGGGCGACCGCTGAGATCCCGGTGGTGGGACCCCGCCTGTACTTCTCACAGCTCGGTGTCGGGCTGATTCCCGGCACCACTCTCCAGTTCGAGACCGTGGTCGTGCTGGTCAACGGTTCGGAACGGAACGCCGTGGTGCGGGCAGTCCTTGCCAACAACGTGGCCGGCCCCAACTGGCGGGCCCGGATCGACGGCGAACTGAGGAATGAGCTGGCCTTCGAGATTCCGGCGGGTGGCGCGAGGAAATTCCTGATCAGCGACTCCCAGGTCGGCTTCGGCTGGATGATGGTCAGCTCCAACGTCAAGCTGGCAGGCTATCTCTTCTACCGGGTGGTGGACACCCGGACGGGAAGTGTCGAACGCGAAGTTCCGATCCTGCCGGTGACCGGAAGAAGCTTCCGCACGGCGGTGGACCCCGGCCGGAACCTTGATCTGGCCCTGGCCTTGGTGAACCCGACAGAGGAGACGATCCGTTTTCGGGTGATCGTGACCCCGCATACCGGAACCGCCATGGAGAGCTTTGAACTCGAGCTGGCCCCCGGCGAGCATCTGGCGAAGTTCTTGGGCGAAATTCTGGATGGAGTCCAGCATTCCGCGGTGACCATCCCCTCCGAATTCCCGGGAGGTACCCTGCAGATCGTCGGCGACAGCGGGCGGTTGGTGGCGACCATCATCCGAACCTCCGCCGGGCTGCCGCAGTCGATTCTCCCGGTGGTCACTGAGGATTGACAGGTTGGGACGGAGGCTCCCAAGCGGATTGCAGGCTGACCGGGAGCCCTCCGGACCGCGGGGATCGCACCGGTGACTCCGGGCAGCACGGAGCCTCCACGGAGCGGAAGACGGGCCGGGAGAACGGGATCCCGGTCCCTTACCAGCCCCGAGCCGTGGTGCGCACCCGGAGCAGATACGAGTCAGCGGTGATGAACAGGGTCGAGCCGTCTTCGCCCCATCCGCAGTTGGCGGTGGCCACGCCCGTGTTCAGCCTGCCCAGCCGGGTCCCGTCGGGAGCCAGAATGCTGACTCCGCCGGGCCCGGTCGTGTACACATTGCCGGCCCGGTCCACCTTGAGACCGTCGGGAAGACCCGGCAAGGAACTGACCTCGCCGGCGAAGTCGAAGAAGACCCGTCCGTCCAGGAGGGTTCCGTCGGCGCCCAACGAATAGGCCATCACCACCGGACGAGCAGGATCCGAGACCGCCACGTAAAGTGTCCGCTCATCCGGGGACAGGGCGATACCGTTGGGAAAAGTGAGTTCCCGGGTGAGCAGCCGAAGCTCACCGTCCGCCGAGAGGCGGTAGACGCCGTTGAAGTCCAGCTCTTTCAACGGGCTCTCGTTCAGACCGGCCAGCCCATAGGGAGGATCGGTGAAGTAAAGGTTGCCCGCTCGGTCAAAGACCAGATCATTGGGGCTGTTGAACCGTCGGCCCTGGTACGCGGAAACCAGCTCCTGGAACCCCCCCTCGCGTGTCCAGCGGGAGATCCGGCGATCCCCATGCTGGCAGAGAATCAGCCTTCCTGAGGAGTCCAGAGCCAACCCGTTGGAACCCGGTTCCCGCTCCCATTCGCCCGTTCCGGTATAGCCCGATGGGCTGAGAAACTCCCGGATCCCCTCCTGTTCCGACCAACTGTAGACCACGTTCCTGGGGACATCCGAGAACAGGAGGCGACCCTCGTCCGGCGGCCAGACAGGCCCTTCAGCCCACTCGAAGCCTTCGGCGAGCTGCTCGATGAACGCGTCGGCGGGAAGCAGAGCATCCAGGCGAGGATCGAAACGCTCAATCTGACCGCGGGTGGGCCGCGGCTGCGGAGAAGGGAAATCCGATGTAACGCCTGCTCCCTCCTGGCGACATGCGGGGGACAGCAGGCCAAGCGTCAGCAGCCAGAGGGGAAACCTTCGCATCGCAGCACCTGGCGGAGTCCCGGGCGGGATCAGCCGCAGCCGGGACTCCGCTGGGAAACGTTTACACTTTGGGCAGCTTCCAGGGCGCCCGGTACTCCCGCCCCACGTAAGAGGGTGCATCCGGATGTCCGCTGATGGTTTCAGTCGCCGGATCCCAGCGGACCTGGGTACGCAGCCGTGCGGCAATGTTTCCCAGGTGACAGGCGATCACCGACTTGTGCCCGATCTCCACATCGGCGGCAGGCTTCTGCCGGGTCTTCATCGATTCCACGAAGTTCCGGACATGGGCGAAATGGAAGTCTCCCGAGCCTCCACGGTGGGGCTGACCCATCATCCGGTAGCTGCGTGGTTTGCCGTCGGCGTCGGTCTCGGGGAAGACCTGCCAGCCGCCCCGATCCACCACCAGGATCCCGTTTTGGCCGTGGAATTCGCAGCCGTGCTCCCGTTGCCAGGGTCCGACGCCGCAGCCGATCATGTGTTCCCAGGTGACAGAGAAACTGGGGAACTCGATGATCGACTGCTGGGTGTCCGGTGTCTCCATCAGGTCGTTGGGGTAGGCGTATTTTCCTCCCATCGCCATCGCACCCACCGGATCTTCGCCCATGGCCCACATGGCAACGTCGACCATGTGGGCTCCCCAGTCCGTCATCAGGCCGCCCGAGTAGTCCCAGAACCAGCGGAACGTGAAGTGAAAGCGTGCGGGATTGAACGGCCGCTTGGGCGCAGGACCCAGCCAGAAGTCGTAGTCGACTTCGGGCGGCGGTGTCCCGTCGGGAGGGTTTCCCAAACCTCCCTTCCAGTCGATAAATGCCCAGGCGCGAACCTGGCGGATGGGGCCGAGCTTGCCCGACTTCACATAAGCCACCGCATCGGCGAAGTGGGACGAGCTGCGCTGCTGAGTTCCTACCTGGACCACCCGGTTGTACTTGCGGGCCGCGTTGACCATTGCCCGACCCTCCGCGATGGAGGTGGCCAAGGGTTTCTCGACGTAAACATCCTTGCCGGATTCGCACGCCAGAACCGTCGGCAGGGCGTGCCAGTGATCAGGGGTCCCGACGATCACCGCGTCAATATCCTTGCGGTCGATGATCCGGCGGAAATCCTGGTAGGTGTCCGGCTTTCTGCCACGGGCCTCCTGGACCATGGCCACGGTCTCGGCAAACTGGCGGGTATCGACGTCCGCAACCGCCAGGCACTCGGTCTCAGGCAGGCGAAGGAATGCGCGGAGATCGGTTCTACCCATCCCCCCGCAGCCGATCAGGGCCACTGCAATCTTGTCGTTGGGACTGACCTGACTCGAACCGGCGGCGCTTCCGGCGGCGGTCATGCTCGCCGCCACCGCCGCAGCGGCGGAGGCCCGAGTCGAGTGGTCGATGAAATTGCGTCGCGAGATTTTCTTCATTGCGGTCAACCTCCCAGTTGCGCTCACGCACCAGACTGAAGAGACGATTGTCGGACATCGGGCCTGTAGACGCAAGACCGGGGTTGCTCAGAGATCTCTGAGATATGCGCTTGACTCCCGCGGGATCCACTTGGCTCCCCGACATCGGGAAACTCCCGCATACCCTATAATTCTGGCTGATGTCCGACACCCTGCACACGGTCACCATCTGCCGGCGGATCTCCTTCAGCAGCGGACACCGGTGCTTCAATCCGGCTTGGACGGAGGAAGAGAATCGTCGAGCCTACGGCAGCCATTACTCAGAGGATGGCCGGGGACACAACTTCGTGCTGGAGGCCTACTTCGAGGGTCCCGTCGACCCCGTGACTGGAATGGTCGTCAACCTCAAGGAGATCGACAGTCTGCTGAAACGGGTGACCGAGCCGCTGGACCATCGCTTTCTGAACACTGACCTGGAGGAATTCCGCGGCAAAGCCCCGACCACTGAGCGGATCGCCATGTACTGTTTTGAGCGGCTCAAGCAGGAAGTCGGCGGGGGACGAGTCCGCTTGCGCCGGGTTCGTCTTTTCGAGGGGTTCGACTTCTGGGTCGACTGTGAAGAGGAGGCGGAATGCCACTGAACCTGACGCTCAGCCGCCGCTATTCGTTGCCGGCCCTGCACGTTCTGGGTGCTGAAGGGTGCTCCGAAGAGGAGAACCGTCGAATCTTCGGGGGCTGCAGTCGGCTCCACGGACACGATTACCAGGTTGAAGTTACCGTAGCAGGACCGGTGGACCCGGGGACCGGCTGGATCGTCAGCCGAGACCATTTGGACCAGGCGGTCCGGACTGCCTTGATCGAACCGTACACCGGCAGGAACCTGAGCCGGTACTTCCGGCACACCACCGGGGAAGCCCTGTGCGTGGAGTTCATACGGCTGCTTCGCGAACGGCTGCCGGCGGGGGCGTCCTTGGTCCGCCTGACCGTCCACGAAACCGCAAAGAACTCGTTTTCGGCCGGCCCGCGGGGCTGACGAAAACGCTACCGACACCGTCTCATTGCAGGCGGGAAACGGCGGAGGTGGACGTGGACTTGACCGGATCGCCGGCGCCCGACTCAAAGAAGAAACGCTCCAGCCCAAAGGCGGGGCGCAGGTCGTCCAGCCAATAAGCGTCAGGGTCGTACTGTGCAAAGAAGGGACGCCCCACCCAGTCAGGGTTTCTGCCCTGCAGGAATCTAAGGACGAAGACCCGCTCTGTCTGAACTTCCGCCACGCCGACAATCTGGATCTTTCCGGGGAACGCGGACATGGACGGTCCCCGGACCGTGCGCGCGAGGCCCGACACGCTTCGGTAGGCGGAACGGTAGATCCGGAAGGCCTGTACCAGGGGGATGCGGAAGTAACGTTTCGGGCCCGTGTTACGTTCCACGAACATGTAATACGGCACCATGCCCAGCCACACTGATTGCTGCCAGAGCTCCGACCATGCCTGCGGGTTATCGTTGACATGGCGCACCAGCGGCGCCTGAACCCGAATCTGAGCTCCGGTTGAGCGGATCCTGGCGATGGCGGCGCGAACCTCTTCCGGAGCCAGCTCGACGGGATGACTGAAGTGCGCCATGACTGCCAGATGACGTCCCGAAGAAATGATGCGCTCAAAAAGCCGGAGCAGGGCGTCGGCGTCCGGGTCCGTCAGAAACCGGAACGGCCAGTACGAGATAGCCTTGGTGCCGATTCGTATGGTCTGCAGCCGGGCAAGTGCTGGATCCAGCAACGGCTCCAGATGGCGCTCCAGGATCGAGGTTCGCATGATCAGGGGGTCGCCTCCGGTCAGCAGAACGTCTGTCACTTCCGGGTGCTCCATCAGGTAGTCACGCAGCTCGCATGCCTGGGGGGCCTGGAACTTCATTCCGGGCACCCCCACAAATTGGGGCCAGCGGAAGCAGTAGGTGCAGTACGCATGGCAGGTCTGGCCCTGGGCGGGAAAATACAGTACGGTCTCCCGATACTTGTGTTGGACGCCCTCCAGCAGTTTCCCCCTGAACACCGGAACATTGTGGGTCAACTGGCCGGCGGGGTGAGGGTTCATCCGCAGGCGAATCTCACGAACCAGCTCGGAGACCCGCCCGGGAATCCCCTGCCGCCACGCTTCCCGCAGCATAAGAAAATCCCGCTCCGCCAGCATCCCAGGCTGCGGGAACGTGAGCTGGAAGATGGGGTCCTCGGGGATGCGTTCCCAGTCGATGAGGCGTTCCACGACAAAGTTGTTGGTTCGGAACGGGAACACCAGCGACGAGATCTCCAGAACCTCCTGCAAGTCTTTCGGCAGCCGTTGCCAAAACGCGGTCCGTTGGAGGTTGGTCCGGTGAACGGGACGGTAGGAGGGCGACTGACTCCGCTCCATCTCCGCTGGTCTCCTTTCCTTGAGAAGCCGGGCCGCCGAGGCGACCAGACGGATGGGTGAAGATCTCGCAGGCGCTGGCGCGGCCGGACCGCCTGCGATGACTCCCAAATAAACTTATCACGTTTGAACGCAGAGTCCAACCTGGACGGGGGCCGAGGGATGCGCGTGGTCGCGAATCCTCCATTGACCCGCAGTCGTCCCCTGCCGGGCGGGAAATGGCTCTGTTATGATGCCGGCATGGCGTACTGGCTGATGAAAAGTGAGCCTGACGTCTATTGCATCGATGATCTGGCTCGGGACGGCCGCACCCACTGGGAGGGTGTGCGCAACTTCCAGGCCCGGAATTTCATGCGGGACGAGATGAAGGTGGGGGACGAGGTCCTCTTCTACCACAGTAACGCCGACCCGCCCGGCGTGGCGGGGCTCGCCCGGGTGGTTCGCGAAGCATATCCCGACCCGGCCGCATGGGATCCGCGCAGTCCTTACTTCGATGACCGGTCCAGTCCGGACCAGCCGCGCTGGGTGATGGTTGATGTGGCGTTTGTCGAGAAGTTCCCCCGGCTGGTCACCTTGGAGGAGATTCGACAGGATCCGGAACTGGCCGAGATGATCCTGGTGAAGCGGAGCCGTCTTTCGGTCCAGCCGGTGACCGCCGGACAATTCCGGAGGATCCTGGAGCTGGCCCGTCGCTGAAGCTGTGCGGACGCGCGGTTCGGTTGCGTCATTTCTGACTTCCGGCGGTTTCAGGAGAGACGGCAGCGGGAAGGAGTTGACCGATGCAGGTGATGACAGGCAGACAGGACCGAGTGAGGGCGCTGTTGGAGTGCCTGGGGATCCGCGATTTGAACTCCGGAGCGTGCACCGGTGAGGGGGAATGGCTTTCCACCGCCGGCGGGGAGCTGGTGTCCTGGGACCCCACCACAGGCTCCCGCCTGGCTTCGGTCAGTCAGGCGGCGCAAAGCGACTACGAAGTGGTGGTGTCCAGGGCGGCCGAAAGCTTCACTGCCTGGCGTGTGGTGCCGGCGCCGAAGCGCGGGCTGCTGGTGCGTGACTTGGGCGTGGCTCTGCGGGAAGTCAAAGAGCCGCTAGGTGAGCTGATCTCGCTGGAAATGGGCAAGATCCGGGACGAAGGTCTGGGGGAAGTCCAGGAGATGATCGATATCTGCGACTTCGCCTGCGGACTCTCCCGGCAGCTCTACGGCCTCACGATGCAGTCGGAACGGCCGTTGCACCGGATGTTCGAGCAATGGCATCCGCTGGGGGTGGTGGGGATCATCACGGCGTTCAACTTTCCCGCCGCGGTCTGGTCCTGGAATGCGGCGATTGCCGCTGTCTGTGGTGACACGATGGTGTGGAAGCCTTCCCACTCGACTCCGCTGGTGGCGATTGCCGTCCAGAATGTCGCCAACCGTGTCTGCCGGGACCACGGTGTAAGCGGCGTTTTCAACCTGCTGGTGGGGAACCGCCACGAGGTGGGTGACCGGATGCTGGCCGACCCTCGGATTCCGCTGATCAGCTTCACCGGTTCGGTCCGGGTCGGCCGACACGTTGCCTCGACGGTGGCACAGCGCCTGGGCCGCACGATTCTGGAGCTGGGGGGCAATAACGGTGTGATCGTGACCCCACACGCCCGGCTGGACCTTGCCGTCAGGGCCATCCTCTTCGGTGCGGTAGGGACGTCGGGCCAGCGATGCACTTCCACCCGCCGGGTTATTGTTCACCGCAGTGTCTGTGATGAGCTGGTGAGCCGTCTGATTGCGGCTTACCGTCAAGTCTCCATCGGCGATCCCATCGAGGAGGGGGTGTTGATGGGGCCGTTGGTGAACGAGCAAGCGGTCTCCGACATGATGGCGGCGCTGGACGCGGTGCGTCGGGAGGGCGGGGAGGTGCTGTACGGTGGGAACCGGCTGGCCGAGCTGGGCCCGTGTTTCGTGGAGCCCACTTTGGTCAAGGTTTCCCGGCAGCTCCCGATCGTCTGTGAGGAGACCTTCGCACCGATTCTGTACATTCTGGAGTACGACTCTTTGGAAGAAGCGATCGCTTTACACAATGGGGTGCCCCAGGGGCTGTCCAGTGCGATCTTCACAACCCACCTGCAGGAGGCCGAGCGATTCCTCTCAGCCATCGGCTCCGACTGCGGCATTGCCAACGTCAATCTGGGAACCAGCGGGGCTGAGATCGGCGGTGCTTTCGGGGGCGAGAAGGAGACCGGAGGCGGACGTGAGTCCGGGTCCGACGCCTGGAAGGCCTATATGCGCAGGCAGACCAACACCGTCAACTGGTCGGATGAACTTCCCTTGGCCCAAGGCATCCGGTTTGGAGACTGACGGCCCGGAAGGGGAAGTTCAGTCCCCGCCGCCTGCAGCCGCGGGGACGCCTGACCTTTCCCCCGCTGCTCGAGGCGGGCCAGGGCGAGGTAGGAGGCCGGAAGCAAGCGGGGTGACCCCGTCGGGCCACCCCATCTATGGAAACCCGGACCAATCGGCCGGGACCGGACGTCGCGCCGGCGACCGATATACCCCCAGACGAGGCTCCCAGGCAGGAGGTTTCAGTTCTCCGAGGCCGTCGCGCGAGGTTGGGGGGAGCGGACCAGTCGCTCGACGACTTGGTAGAAAAGGGACAGTCCCTGCTGAAAATCTGGGACCGTGATCCGCTCGTTTTCTCCATGTACTCCTCGGCCTTCGCCGGATGCCGCCATGAAGGGAGTAAAACCGTAGGCCGGGATGCCGGCGGCACGGAAATGGTAGCTGTCGGTGAAGCCGGGAAGCACCGACGGACCCACTTCCGCCGCCCAATCGTTGGTCGCCAGCACCTCCTCAACCGCGGTAAACAGCTCGGAATCCTCCGGTGAGGCATTGGGTCCGAACTCCAGCAGACGCTGGATCTGGACAGCCGGATCGTCGATCAGGCGGGCCAGATCCGAAACGAACTGGTCCACGTCCTGGCTCGGCAACAGCCGGCAGTCCAACTCCGCAACCGCCTCCGCGGGTACAGCATTGGTGGCCTCTCCCGCCCGCAGTACCGTCAGGTTGACGGTATTTTGCAGCAGCGATCCGTAATATGGGCCCAGCTCGCCGACCAGGTTCCGGTCCTCCAGCACCCGCCGGATTCCCGAGAACAGTTGCTGCTGCTGGGGCGGCTGAAAACGGGCGATGCGCCGGAAATAGCGGGCCACGGACGGCTCGACTCGGACTGGGCTCCCGTAGTTGGAGATCTTCTGCAAAGCCCGGATCAACCGCCAGGGCGCCGACTCCGGGTGCAGTGTGGAGCCGTGACCCGGTTGACCTTTCACACTCAGCCTCAGCCAGAGCGGGACTTTCTGGGACACTTCGATCCCGATGTACGCCGGGCGGCCGTCAACCACCACGTTGGTTCCACCCTCCGCCAGCACCAAACCCACTCCTCGCAGGAGTTCGAAGTGGTTGTCCATCAGCCATGCCACGCCGAGGCCGCCTCCCGCCTCTTCGTCGGCGGCCGCGAGCAGGATGACATCGCGGTTCAGGGGGAGCCGCGAGCGCTGGATCGCGAGGAAGGTCATCAGATGGACGACGCCGAGGCCCTTCATGTCCAGGGCACCTCGGCCCCAAAGGGCCTCCTGGGAGAGTTCCCCTGAAAACGGTCCCACCGCCCATTGGTCCTGGTCGGACGGGACCACGTCCATATGCTGGAGCAGGAGAAGAGGGGGGGCTCCGCCACTCCCCCGCAGGCGGGCATACAAGTTGGCACGACCGGGGGCGGACTCGAGGATGCGGAAGGGGATGTCTTCCTTTCGCAGGATACGGGCGAAGAAACGGGCTGCGGCCTCCTCGTTGCCTGGTGGGTTGGTGGTGTCGATGCGGAGATAGTCGGCGAGGATCCTGAGACCCTCCTGGGCCAGGGAGTCGAGGTCAGGCTGGTCGGCACCGTGGAGGAAGGATCCGCCCAGAACAGCAAGCATCAGCAGCAGATGGAACCGGCGCACCGACCCCCGGAAAACGACACCACGAACAGCCCCCATGAAAGTCTCCCTGAGACGCCATAAGCATCCGGATAGCGGCATTATACGGGATGCAGCCCCATGGTCGCCGCCATACCGCAGGCGCATGACCCGCAATGCCCCTCCTGGCCCCGGCGGTGAAACCGGGGGAATCCGAAAGCGGCGTCCCGCCACCGGGAGGGCCAGGAGCTCGCTCTTGGGGACAGTCCCCATCAATCATTGGGGACTGTCCCCATCAGAGCCCTGGACGGCTGGCCGAGGTTGATCTGCACTGATCCCGAAAGAGGCGGATTCGGTCCGGCCGGACCGCCGGTTTACAGAGGGCTGCGGGAAGCGTAAGATGCTTCCTGGGCGTTCTCGAAGGGTCGGAGCTTGGCGGTCCTCCCATTCCTCCCGTACTCCGGAAAAACCCGCCGGGCATCCCATATGATCCCGACCCTCCTGGCCCGGGAGGCTTTCCGTGCAGGCCGTTCCAGTCCCGCAGGGAGAACTGGCAGAAGGCAGTCCCCTGTACAGGCATCTGGCAAACCTGTTTGAGAGCTGCCTGAACCATGGGGCACGACCGCAGGGACTGGCCATGCGGTCCCTGGATCCAAGCCGCCCGATCTACCTTTGCGAAGAGTGTTCCTCGGGTGCCCGAGTGGTGTGCAAGTTTTTCGGAGCCCGGCCGGACCTCCCGGTCCAGGAGAGCAGGCATCTGTTGCGTCATGAGTTCCGATGCCTGCAAAGCCTGCGTCCAATGGGCTTCGAAAGCGCTCCCTATCGGGTGGTTCAAGCGCTGGGGGCGCAGGAGGAGTTGTCCTGCCTGTTGACCGAGGAATTTGTGCCGGGCCGCAGTCTGGACCACTACATTGCCAGAGCCTGTCACGAGGGTCAGGCGGAGCGGCTGTACCGGAAGCTGGGCCTGCTCTCCGGTTTTCTGGCTCGCCTGCACAGCCTGACCTGGTCCAGGATCCAGCGCAATTTCTCCCGCATTGCCGAGGCTTTTCGGTCCATTGTTCGGGTACTGGAGATCGCCGGGGTGGCGGAAACCTCACTCGCCGGCAGCCTGACCGAGCTTTCCTATCGGTGGGAAGCGCAGCGCCGGATGTGGCCGCCGGGAAGTTGCCGGGTCCACGGAGATGTCACGCCCACCAACTTCATCGTGGAGGGCGACCAGCTTACCGCCATTGACCTGGAACGGATGCAGGTGGCCGACCCGGCCTACGATGTGGGCATGTTCATGGCCGAACTGAGGCACCACTTTGCGCTTCGAATTCTGAACGCGGAGGCGGCGGAACCCTTTATCGCCGATTTCCTGCGCAACTACGTCCAAGCGTTGGGGGAGGGCCCAGACTTTCTGGCCGAGCTCAGCTTTCGCAGCCGATTCTTCATGGCGTTGGGAGAACTCCGGATCGCACGCAACCAGTGGCTGCCCGTGGAGCACCGGCGCTGGCTGGTGGAGGAAGCCCGACGGTGTCTGGACCAGGAGAGCGCATGAACGAAATCAAGACCGTACTTTTCGACGTCTACGGCACGCTGATCGACATCCAGACCGACGAGCACCGGGACGATATCTTCGAAACGATCAGCCGTTTTCTCGAGTATCGGCGGGTTTTCGTCTCGCCCTCTGAACTCAAGGAGCTGTACTTCAGCGAGATCAACCGGCAGTTTGCCGCCAGCCGCCAGAAGTATCCGGAAATCGACGTCGTTGCCGCTTTCGAGCGGGTGCTCCGGCGCAGCGGAGGCAGCAGCGACCGCTATCTGGCCCTGATGGTGACTCAGCTCTATCGTTGCCTGTCGCGGCAGCGGATGGGACTGTTCCGGGACACCTTCTGGACGCTGACCGAATTCCGGAAGCGGTACCGACTGGCGGTGGTATCCGATGCCCAGCGTGCCTTCTGTCGTCCGGAGTTACGCGCGCTCCACATCGAGGGCTTCTTCGATACGCTGGTGATCTCTTCCGACTACGGGTTTCGCAAACCCGACCCCCGGTTGTTCCACATCGCCCTGGCGGCGGTGGACTCCCGTCCGGAGGAGTCGGCTTACATCGGAAACCGCTACGAGACGGACTTTCTCGGCGCCAGGGCGGCGGGATTTGCCGTCAATATCCTGATCCACCAGTCTCCTGCCGACATCGAGTCCTATCGGGACCGCCCGCAGCCCGATCATGTTGCTGCCGACCTCACCGCGGCCCTGCAGTTCCTGCAGGACCGCCAGGCCGCGCACCTGCCGGCTGCGGGGGGGCAGCAGGAGTGACGGATCCCCGACTCGATTACTGCGGAGGCGGCTGGGTGGTCAGAAAACCTCCGTTGGGTACCACGTCCGAGTATCCACCGGTTGTCGGTCCGACGATCACGGCGTAGTTCACCTGGCTGCCCAGATCGAACTGATCCAGCTCGAGGTCAAGGATCAAGTAATTGCTTTGGGGATCGCCGAAAGCAAAGGCTGTGCCCACCGCCTGGCCGGTGAGGGCATTGAAGACGCTTACCTCTCCGAAATAGGGGAATTCGGGAGGAGCTTCGGGTGACGGGACAAATGAAGCCAAGTCGATCCTCAGTTCCACACCCAGGTCCGAGGCGTATGGACTCAACAGGTCGACCCAGGCGGTGGCCCCGGTGAGGCGATTGCGGTCCGCGTCGATTTCGATGGCCCCTGCCAGCTCGGTGGGTGACACCGGGGAGGTAAAGAACAGGGTGAAAAACATCAGGTTGTCTTCCGCTCCGGAATAGACAAACCAGAGGTCCGGAGGACTGGGCAGGTTTCCGAAGGTATCCCCGTGTGGGTCCAGGAAATCCGAGGCGAACTGGGGCGGCCCCACGTTGCTCTGCTGATCCACGTACAGATCGGGCACCCGAACCAGAGTGACTTGGCCGGTGCTGTAGAGGCCGGCGCTTTCGCTCAACAAGATCCCCGACTTCAGGGCGTCACCGGTGCCGATGCCGCTACCGATGGGCAGGTAGGCGATGTCGCGGGTCAGTGACTGGTCCGCATTGACCCACGGGGTGGCAAGCCCCAAGGACGGGCCCACCAGGTTGACGACACCGCTGCCTTCGTCCGCCAGCAGCAACTGGAAAGCGTCCGGACACGGGATCTCCTTACGGTAGAGCCCGAGGATCTGTCCTGGTGCACTCAAGCCATCCGGGATCTCGGTCCGTTCGCCGGTGACCCGATCCACCGCCAGCAGCCTGCCGGTGCCTTCAGTCACGTAGATGCGTCCGGTACAGGCGTCGGCGGCGACGCCCCGGGCGTTCTGAAGGTTGGGCACCAGTGCGGAAGGCCTTTCCTCGGGTTGAGGCCTCCGGGAACGCTGGGCGGAGGTCAGGCCGGCCTCGAGCTGATTGCGGGTCACGTTCCAGACCTGGGTCCGATCAGCGACCAGCAGGTTCCCCGTGAGGGCGTCGATCGCCATTGAATTGGGCTGATCGAAGCCGCCCGCCACCTCCACCGGCGTCGCCGGTTGCCGGGAGGGATCCAGCCGCAGCACGCGACCCCCGGTGCGGGAGCAGAGAAGGAGGTAGTCCTTGCCGTCACCGGCACGGTACTCCAGCAGCTTGACGATCTCTTCGCCATTCAGCGTCGTGATGCGAAGCCGGTCTCCGGGCGCGGCCTGGAAGATTCCGGTATTGCCTGCGGCCGGAAAGGCTCCCGATCCGGTCGCCGTCCCTTCCAACTCCGCGCTGTACAGCCGCTGGAGTCCGCGCAGATAGGCCACTGACTGGACGACGCCGGCTCCCTGGAAAAGCACTTCCTTCTTGAGAATGTCAACGGTGGCGCCGCCTCTCAGGCTGACCTCCTGAGAGCTCAGTTCGGCCGAAATGGTTACGGGCAGCGCAGTGGGGAGATCGCCGGGGGCAGTGTACAAACCTGCAGGGGAAATCGTGCCGATGGCCGGGTTCCCGCCGGCCTGCCCGTTTACCTTCCATGCGGGGTTCCCGGCGGGACCGCTCACCGCAAACTGCTGGGTCTTGCCCGGCTGGACGATGGCAATTGGAGGCGAGACCGCCAGTTTGGGAGCGTTGTCGCCGGGAGCGAACGAAGGTGGCGAAGGTTGCGGCGGGATGTTGGCCAAGACTTGGGGAGTACCGAAAAGCGAGGTCATGTAGATCGGATGTTCGCTTTTCACCCAGATGAAACCTCCCCCGACGGTCTGCTCCTTCAGCGCCGGCACCAGCTCTGAAATCAGTTGGGCGATGCGTTCGCCGGGGCGGAGCACACCATCAAACAGGCCATACGGCTCACCCGTGTCGCGGTTGAAGGCCATGATCCGGACGGGATTGGAGATCTTGCCAGGGTTCAGGAGGGCGACGCCGGTAAAAGGATTCAGGGTGGGACTGGTGGCGATGTGGCCGAAGAGGGCCCGGGTCATGGCGGTGGGCTGCAGGGTTACCGCCGCCTCGGATCCGGCCGAGGTCACGCCGTAGCTCACGAAACCGTTGAGGACGGGACGGGCGGTTTCCACCTTCAGCCAGCCGTCGACGGTCTGGTTTCCCGTGAACCGGAAAATGTCGACCAGGTTTCGGTAAACGGCCCCGCCGGGAGGGATCTGAACCGGAGCGGGATTGGATCCCTGGAGCGCGGGGCCCAGGTACAGGGAACCGTCGGCATTGTGGGCGGAGACGTCGGCCACCACTGCCTCTTCGGAGAGGTTGATGAGTCCGAGATGCGTCGTCCAGGGACCCAGGACCGCAAGCTGCGGGAAATAGAGAATCTGGAAGGCCTCTGTGGCCGGCCGGGCGTTGAGCCCGATGATGTCTTTCCCGGCCAGTCGGACGATCTCGAAGCCTGCAACTGGAGCTGAGGCAGCGACCTGCAGGAAGCTCCCGTCTGCTGCCTGGTCGACGCCGAAGTCGGTGACCGGGGAGAGACGTGCCATCCCTTGCGCCGGGATCCGGATGGCGCGGACCCCATCCTTGAACTGGCCGGTCTCGGCGCGAAACAGCCGGGAGGTCACCTCGACCTCGGCCGAACCAGGATTGATCAGATTGAGTTCGGTGGTGTAGCCGCCTCCCCATCGGACACGGGGAAAGATCAGCTTCCGGGCAGGGACCGGAAGGTCGGCTCCATCCCAGGCGTTGATGGTCCTCTGGCCCAAATTCAAGTAGAGGAAAAAGCCGGTGACTTCGTCGACGGTCCTGACTACCCGGATCCAGCCGAAACGGTCAGCCGGCAACAGTGTTCCGAAGAGCTCCGCCAGTACCTGCGCACGCTGCTGGAAGGGCGGCACCTTAAGCTCCACGGGATTTCTAAACTCCTGGCCGCCCGACAGGGGAGTCCCGTCCGGACCCAGGGCCGTGATGGTGAGGGTGGCTTCGAGACCTGTCGGGTTCACGAAGGCGATCCCGGTGAAGGAAGCCGTCTCGAACCCGAGACGCGGAAAGATCAGCGTGGCTGCAGCC